>Ga0304729_1001715_pt1 | contig 13964 bp, 11 predicted proteins | sample C_131016_MF_Meta_FD_190475 | JGI IMG/M metagenome (GOLD analysis project Ga0304729, IMG submission 190475) | Freshwater microbial communities from Lake Croche, Canada to study carbon cycling - C_131016_MF_MetaG (v2) (version 2) | ecosystem: Environmental > Aquatic > Freshwater > Lake | place... | reverse complement strand
GCACTCTTTACTGTATTTGCAGTATTTATCTCTGTCTTTGATCGCCTTGACGCAAAAAATATCTCAATTTTTGCCGTCGTACTGGGATGTGTAGCCGGCGCCATTGTTGGGGTGCAACGTGCGATGAATGGTCAGATTAATGAGCATTCACATCAGAGTTTTACTACCTCTTTCCTTAACTTCTTTATGGGTACAAGCATCCTCGTCTTACTTTTACTTGCCTTAATTCTTATAGGCCCAAGTGAATTAGTTGCCTTACCAGCAGGACCTTGGTGGATTTATACGGGCGGAGTTCTCGGAGTTGTGTACATTGCTTTTACTTCCACAATTGTTCAGCACCTCGGAGTTTTAACGTTTACATTATTTAGTGTTGGTGGGCAACTTGTGGCATCACTTCTTATCGATTTCTATTCACCGGCAGAGGGCGTACATGTCTCTATCTATTTAGTAATAGGAATTGCGATGACATACCTGGGCGTTATCGTGGGCGGCGTAAATAATTCGCAAGCCCGGAAACGATTGACGCACAAATAAAGAATGTAGCAATTGCATACGAGGAAGTCTTTACCCATGGCAACGTTGCTGCATAGAATCCTGCCAGAGTAATTCCGGCGCCCCACAAGATAGCCCCCAAGATATTTGCGGAGAGAAACTTGTAGTAATTCATCTTTGATGCACCAGCGATTGGTGGAACGAAAGTTCTAATCCAAGGGAAGAATCGAGCAGCAACTACCGCCCACCAACCCGTGTGCTCATAGAAACGTTCGGAGCTTGCAATCATTCTTTGAACCCGGGGTGATTTACGTTTATCCAAATATGGTCGGCCGACTACTCGTCCAATAACAAATCCGATTTGGTCACCGAAGAATGCCGCCAGAAGAATTACGGAAATTAACAGTGCGATATTGATATTTCCATGCGATGCAGCGACCAAGCCAGCGCTAAAGAGAACCGAATCCCCGGGTAGGAAGAATCCGAAAAGTAGGCCAGTCTCGATAAAAACTATTGCTCCAACAACGATATAGAAGATAAATGGAGCAAGAGTTGAGAATTGTGCATCAAATGATGCAGCAAGATCAATCACACAGACTTCTTTACTGCCGCTGCAACTTGAGTTACTACATTGGGATCAAAGACACTTGGAACGATGAATGATGTATTGAGCTGTGAAGCGCTAACGCAATCCGCAATTGCCTCTGCTGCAGCAACAAGTAATTTATCGGTGATTTTATGTGCTTGTGCATCTAATAAGCCGCGGAAAATTCCTGGGAAAGCTAAGACGTTATTTATTTGATTTGGATGGTCGCTTCGCCCTGTGGCAACTACAGCAGCATATTTTCGCGCAATCACTGGATCAATCTCTGGGTCTGGGTTAGCTAGGGCGAAGACAATTGAATCTTTTGCCATTGCAGCAACATCTGCTTCATTAAGCACACCAGGTGCACTTACGCCGATAAAGATATCTGCGCCAACCAGGGCTTGGTGAATATCGCCCTTAAAGTTAGAGCTATTTGTATGTTCAATAAACCACGAGCGCATCGGATCTTCAGAATGAGAATCTTTGGATATTGCACCTTCGATATCGAAAGCGATGATATCTGTGGCACCACTTAGAATGAGTAGGCGAGCGATTGCTGTGCCTGCTGCTCCTGCACCGCTAAGAATAATTTTTACCTTAGAAATATCTTTCTTGACCAACTTAAGTGAATTACGCAAGGCAGCTAATACGACTATCGCTGTCCCATGTTGGTCATCGTGGAATACAGGTATATCTAACAGTTCACGCAATCTACGTTCTACTTCAAAGCAACGGGGAGCAGAGATATCTTCAAGATTTATTCCACCGTAGACAGGTGCAATAAGTTGCACTGTTCGAACAATTTCATCTACATCTTGTGTATCAAGACAGACTGGCCAAGCATCAACATTTGCAAATCTTTTAAAGAGCGCAGCTTTTCCTTCCATAACAGGAAGTGCTGCTGCAGGGCCGATATTTCCAAGACCTAGTACCGCAGAACCATCAGTAACGACGGCAACAGTATTGCGCTTCATAGTTAGACGGCGAACATCAGACGGGTCATCGACAATTGCTTGAGAAATTCGCGCAACACCTGGTGTGTAAGCACGCGATAGATCATCACGAGTTTTGAGCGGCACTTTGGAAGTAACTTCAATCTTTCCGCCTAAGTGCAGTAAGAATGTACGGTCACTTATTTTGCGTACAGATAAACCAGCATGTGAAGAGAGAGCATCATGAATTCTCTGCGCATGATCAGCATCGATGGTGTCGCAAGTAACGTCAACTACGACTTTCTCAAGTAAAGATTCAACAACATCGAGTGCAGTAATTGTTGCACCAGCATTTGTGATAGTTGTAGTTATTAGAGCAACGGGCTGAAGATCAGGAGAACCTTCAACACGGATTGTGATTCCGTATCCGGGGGATGTAGATGCCATTTACACGACTCCGTAAAGTCGATCGCCGGCATCGCCAAGCCCGGGAACTATGTAACCCTTTTCATTAAGCTTTTCATCTAAGGAACCAGTCACAAGAGTTATTGGCACACCTGAATTCTTAAATTCATCTTCAAGCGCCTTGATTCCTTCAGGAGCAGCGAGCAAACAGATTGCAGTAATTTCATTTGCTCCACGCTCGATGAGGTAATTAATCGCCATCACAAGAGTTCCACCGGTTGCAAGCATCGGATCGAGAATAAAACATTGACGACCAGATAGATCATCTGGAAGTCGATTGGCATAAGTACTTGGCTGCAAAGTTTTTTCGTCGCGAACCATTCCTAAGAATCCAACTTGCGCAGTAGGCAAGAGTTTTGTCATACCTTCAAGCATGCCTAGTCCTGCCCGCAAAATTGGGACAACGATTGGGCTTGGTTCTGCCAAAACAAGTCCGGTAGTTGCGGTGACAGGTGTCTTAATCGAAATACTCTTTGTTCTAACGTCGCGAGTTGCTTCGTATGCAAGCAGAGTCACTAGTTCTTCAACAAGTAAACGGAAAGTTGGAGAATCTGTTCTTTCATCGCGCAAAACAGTTAATTTATGCGAGATCAAAGGGTGATTGGCAACATGAACTTTCATGTCATCTACCTTACAGGGCTTTCTTTCTAATCCAATGAGTGACAATATGGGAGATGTGTCAGAGCAGACCCAGGACTTCGCAATTGAGGCGTGGCATGAAGATGGACGATGGTCTCTTGCTGTATTGCCAGAGCCCGATGACATAACTCACATTATTGAAAGATTAAAGTCACAACAAACTAATGGCGGAGCTGTTGCTCTAATTTCTATAGATGATGAATTTTTCATCGCAGTCAGAGTGTTAGGTTCGAGCGTTAAGTATTTCTTAAGTGATATTACTGCGGCTCTTGATTATGAAGTAGCGGCAGAATTTTTGGAGATTGCAGATATTGATGCACCTGAGGAAGAAGATGAACCGCTACCAACCGGTGATTTAGATATTTTTGCAGACCTTGGAATGCAACATATGGAACTTGCAACATTGTGTGATGATGCAGATCTATTTCCTGATGAGCAGATTGAAGCAATTGCAAATAGATTAGGTTTTGGCGAACAACTCTCTGAGTTATTGGAGTCTTAAAAATTTCAGCACAATCTCATGAAGATTTAATGCGCGAAGCGTTAGATATCGCTCGAACTGCCATAAGTTCCGGGGATGTTCCTGTTGGTGCGCTTGTTATTAACAAAGACGGTGTAGTAATTGGTAAAGGTTCGAATGAGCGTGAAGCTAATAATGATCCGACAGCACATGCTGAAATCATTGCAATCCGAAATGCGGCTTCGCGTCTACAAAATTCCCGTCTCGATGGTTGCACATTAATTGTGACGCTCGAACCTTGCGCGATGTGCGCAGGGGCTATTGCTCAATCGCGGATCTCGCATTTAGTTTTTGGTGCCTGGGATGAGAAAGCAGGAGCAGTGGGTTCGGTGTGGGATGTGTTGCGAGATCCACGTTCGATCTTTAAAGTCGAAGTTACTGCGGGTGTGCTTGAAAAAGAGTGTGCTTCAATCCTTAAGGAATTCTTCTCAGATAAGTAGTTCGTAAGAAGGATTTAGAATTGTAAGTTCTCCTTCTTCTTCACCGACCATACCTTCGGCACGCATCTCCATACCTACTTCAAGTCCTGCAATTTCGCGTCGTCCGAGGAAACTGAGAGTGATTCCACCGGTTTGATCCCATACTTCAACTTGAAGCATTGGTGCTGAGCCGCGTGGCGCAGTAGAAATCGAAGTTACTCTGCCGTGAACCTTGGAGCGCTTGCGCCATTCAATTTCACCGATAGGAGTGACATCTTCGGCGTGGTGGGCTACCGGTTCAAATACCTTCGGAGCTTGTTGTACCGGCTTAACTATTTCTTGTGTAGGAATTGAAGCTAGCGCTTGGCTTTCATGGTGAATTTCCAATTTCTTTCCTGAGGTGATGCGATTAACGTCGAAGGGAACAATGGTCGCAACAACTCGTTCAAGTTGCGAAATAGGCGCCGCAATTTCTTCAGCTGTTTGATCGTGCAACAAGCGCCCCAAGAAACGTGAGTAAGAGCGACGAGGAAGAAGAATTGTTAACTCCACATCAGGCTTTTCAGTCTTTCGAATTGCATAATCCAAAGCAGAGTTCGCAATACGACGATCAGGGCAATCGATAAGTTCTAATTGAACATCCTCGAGTGCTTCTGATTCAGCCCACGCATGTTGAATTTCCTCGGCACGGCGATCATCGATAACAAAGTGAACTGCCTTAATTTTATGTGGCTTCAGGCTTCGCGCATATCGAATTGCTCCGACCGTTGCAATGTCAACGCTATCTACGAAAACTGTAACGTTATGGCGACCCATCGAAGTTGCACGTTCTTCATGTGACTTCACAGAGAGAGCGCCTTGTTCACGGGTGTATTGGCGGCGAAGTCGTAAGAAAGTCGCAACCAAGATTGGAGCGGTAACAAGAACCATCCAGGCACCCTCAGTAAATTTAACAACTGCAAAAATGATCACAATTGCAAGTGAAACAGATCCAGCGATTGAATTGACAATCACTTTGAAGCGCCAGTTATTTGGCCTAGTGCGAAGTGTGTAGCGCGTCATTCCAAACCCGGCCAGTGTAAAACCAGTAAATACACCGAGCGCATAGAAAGCAACTAAATGTTCAACTGAACCTTTGGTGATTACTACAAGAAGTAGTCCTCCTGCGGATAAAAGCAAAATTCCATTTGAAAATGCAAGACGGTGGCCGCGTTTTGTTAATTGACGTGGCAAATAACCATCGGTTGCCACGAAGTTAACCAGCAAAGGGAATGCGCTGTACGTTGTGTTCGCACCCGCAAATAAAATAAGCATTGTTGCTAACTGAACCAAAATAAACATTACAGAGCCAAAGGTTCCGCTACCTACTGCAGCTTTTGCAATTTGTGAGATAACAGTTGGAGTTCCTGAGGCATACGGCATCGCATGTATGTGATGTGCAAACCACGAGACTCCGAGAACCAAAGTTCCAAGCAAGGTGCTCATGACGACGAGAGTACGTTTTGCATTTACATGCTCTGGCGCCTTAAAGAGTGCAACTCCATCGGAGATAGCTTCGAGTCCCGTAAGTGAAGAACCACCATTAGCAAAGGCGCGCAGCAGAATAAATATCGCAGAGAATGTAAGTAGTCCTTGAGCATGTCCGACAGGAACAGCACCAGGCAGATTTGTATCAAGAACTGGAAGTGTTCCATTTGTTAAGCGATAGAGGCCCATTCCAAAGACTATGAACATGCAACCGACGAAGAAATATGTTGGCATTGCAAATGCTTTGCCAGCTTCTTTTACCCCACGTAGATTTCCGTAAGTAAGGATTGCGATAACGGTAAAGATCATCTCCATCTTCCATCGATCTACAGATGGGAACGTTGAGATAATTGCGGCGACGCCTGCGGCAGATTGAATTGCAACAGTTACGATGTAATCGAGCATCAGCGCAACAGCTGCAATTTGCGCGACGACAGGACCGAAGTTATCGCGCGAAACTATGTATGCACCGCCGGTCTTTGTATAGACATCGATGACGTTTCTGTAAGACAAAGTAATAAGTACAAGAATTCCAATTACTACTGCAGTCATTGGCATCAAGATTGCAAAAGCTGCTAGTCCGAATGCAGGCAGTAGCGCAATTAAAATCTGTTCTGAACCATATGCTGAAGATGAGATGCAGTCAGATGAAAGAATTCCAAGGGCATATCTCTTGCTGAGGCGTTGATGCCCGAGTGAATGGCGGTTGAGTGCTCCACCCAAGAAGAAGCGTTTAACCTTGTAACTGAATGGATCTTTCACATGTGCGTGATCTTGAAGTGCAACCGGCTGGGGCGCATCATCGGTCCAAGACTTAGCCACGACAACTCCCTTTACTTCGATATCTCGTAAGTATGCTTATCTTATGCGCACTCAGTTATATATAGATGGTCAATGGGTCGATGGCAGCGGGACTTTAGATGTTATCGATCCCAGTGATGGCTCGGTTATCGCAAAAGTAGCCACTTCAAGCGATGAACAGAACCTTGCTGCGGTAGATGCCGCCGACCGCGCTGCTGCCTCTTGGGCAAAGACTGCCCCTCGAGTTCGCAGTGAAATCTTGCGCAAAGCATTTGAAACGATGGTCGCAGAAGCTGATTATCTCGCCGAACTTATCTCCAAGGAGAATGGAAAAGCGCTTCCCGATGCAAAAGGTGAGGTTGCCTATGCTGCTGAATTTTTCCGGTGGTTTGCTGAAGAGACGGTTCGAATCTCGGGTGATTATCGAATGGCACCTGCTGGCGATAAGAGAATTATTGTTACTCACCAACCGATTGGAGTCTCACTTCTGATTACGCCGTGGAATTTCCCAGCAGGAATGGCGACTCGAAAAATTGGTCCTGCGATTGCGGCTGGTTGCACAATGATTCTCAAACCAGCTGGAGAAACTCCACTTACGGCGCTCGCAATCGCAGATATTCTTGAAAGATCTGGGTTACCAAAAGGTGTGCTCAATGTAATTCTGCCACCTAAATCTGGACCAGCGATTAGCAAAGTACTACACGACCCACGAGTAAAGAATCTTTCTTTCACGGGATCAACTGAAGTTGGAAAAATTCTTATCAAAGAAGCAGCAGATCAAGTAATTCGTTGTTCTATGGAGATGGGTGGCAATGCGCCATTTGTTGTCCTAGATGATGCAAATATTGAAGAAGCGGTGAAGGGCTTGATGATTGCAAAGATGCGTAATGGTGGAGCTGCATGCACCGCTGCAAACCGCATTTATGTCGCGCGTTCTATTGGTGACAAGTTCATTGCAGAGTTTGCAAAAGCAATGGGCGCACTCAAGATGGGCGTTGGTCGTGAAACCGGTACACAACTTGGCGCCAGCGTTTCAATGAAAGAGCGAAATAAAATTGCAGAAATTGTCGATGCGGCAAAAGCACGTGGGGTAAAAGTTCACCTTGGTGGAAATACACCGGATGGTGCTGGCGCTTTCTACCCTGCAACAATTCTTGAAGTTGCCAAAGATGATGAAATTCTTGCTAACGAAGTCTTCGGTCCCGTTGCGCCAGTAGTGCTCTTTGATACAGACGAAGAAGCTCTTACATTAGCTAATGAAACTGATTATGGGCTAATAAGTTATGTGTATTCAGAAGATCTCAAGCGCGCAATTCGTTTTGCTGAAGGAATTGAGGCAGGAATGGTCGGCATCAATCGCGGACTTGTCTCTGACCCAGCTGCTCCATTCGGTGGCATGAAGCAATCAGGTTTAGGTCGTGAAGGCGGCTTTGATGGCGTGCATGAGTTCTTGCAGACCAAATATATTGGCGTAGAGATCTAAACTTTTTCTTATTATTTACCAGACATTCACTTCTTACTTGCGCGTACATCTACACCTGCGCGGAGAATTGAGCTGCTTCCCCAGCCGATTACTTGCAATAGAAGGGGTTGCCATGTCTCAAATGAATGATCTACCAGAGTGTTTCTTATGTCGTTCTCAAGACCTCGAACTCATGATGAATGCAGAAAACGGTCCAATGGTTCTCTGCGACGAGTGTGGGTATTCAAGCTTGATGTCTAACAAACATCTCACGCTGCCAACAGTTTTAACCATCGCTTCTTAAGCTTTTCGAATACCGCGAATCTGGCGGAGGATGAGGGATTTGAACCCTCGATAGGTTTCCCTATACACGCTTTCCAAGCGTGCGCACTCGGCCGCTATGCGAATCCTCCAGCGCTGAAAGCTCGCGAGAGCACCCAACGAGCCAAGGGTAGCGGTGCTCTTCATATGCCCTGACACATAAGCCAGATCGCTAAGTAGTATTGGGCCAGATCTCCGGTGCGACGCCATCGTGCTGAACTCCCCCAGGGTAGGAATACAGCAAGGGTAGGTACGCTCTGACGGGTGCACCGGAGGTCCCAAGAAGAATTTCCATCAAGTGTTGTGGTCAATTAGAAGTGAATTGAATCGCGGCCTTAACGAGAGTAGATAAAGATGTCGTTAGCGTTATATCGAAAGTATCGCCCCTCTGTATTTGCAGATGTGATTGGCCAAGAACATGTCACTGTTCCACTTTCAAATGCACTCGAATCTGGAAAGACGCATCACGCATACCTTTTTAGTGGCCCTCGTGGTTGCGGAAAAACTTCTAGCGCTCGCATCATGGCGCGATCACTTAACTGCGCAAAAGGTCCAACACCGAATCCATGTGGCGAATGCCAATCATGTAAAGATCTCGTTGCAAATGGCCCTGGTTCAATCGATGTTATCGAACTCGATGCTGCAACACATGGTTTAGTTGATGATGCTCGCGATCTTCGCGATAAAGCATTCTTTGCACCAGTGCAGAGCCAGTACAAGATTTATATTATTGATGAGGCACACCAACTTGGACCGGGTGCAGCAAATGCACTTCTCAAAGTTGTGGAAGAACCACCTCCCCACGTTATTTTTATCTTCGCAACAACTGAACCCGAGAAGTTGATTTCAACTATTCGATCTCGTACACATCACTATCCTTTTCGTTTAGTACCTCCTGGAATTCTCACAACGCATCTAGAAAAGATTTGCGAAGCAGAAGGCGTGAAGGTCGCTAAAGGCGTTCTTCCACTTGTTGTTCGTGCATCTGGCGGTTCAGTTCGTGATGCGCTATCTGTGCTTGGGCAGCTACTTGCTGGAGCTGGCAAGGATGGCGTCAGCTACGAAATTGCAATCCAACTACTTGGCTTCACAGATGGTGCGCTGCTTGATGATGCAATGGATGCACTCTCTGCTCGCGACGGCGCAACGCTATTTAAAACAATTGACCGTGTTATCGAATCAGGTCATGATCCACGTCGCTTCACACAAGATTTACTTGAACGCCTTCGCGACCTAATGATTGTCGACGCACTCGATGCAACAAATGCCAACAGTATTTTGCGCGAACTTCCCGATGATCAACTCGAACGTATGCGCGTGCAAGCACAGAACATCGGACAGGCATCTTTATCTCGCGCTGCAGATATTGCTGCTGAAGGACTTACACAAATGCGCGGAGCAACAGCGCCACGATTAATTCTTGAACTCATATGTGGGCGCATCTTGCTTCCTATGGGAGATACCAGCGAAGCAGGCTTACTTGCGCGCATCGAGCGGCTTGAACGGGTTGAGTCAATTGCACCGCAACCTCGAATTCCTGATACGTCGAGTAACTCGCTTCGCTCACATACTCTCCTTAATCAGAATTCATCGGAAGCTTCAAAACCACCAACTTCGAAAGCGAAGGATGTTGACGTAGTCGAAGTTGTGAGCGAAGCGAGTAGTTCGACGAGTCAAGCTTCCGAGCAACCCAAGTCAGCATCACCTAAGAACGTTGATTCAATCGATGTTGCCGGGCTACGTAGGTTGTGGCCGGAAGTTATTGAGAATGTAAAGAAGCGCCGTCGCTTAACGTGGTCACTACTTTCTGCTAGTGCACAAATTCTTGGCGTGGATAGCAAGATCATCACAATTGGCATAGTTAATCCAGGTGCACGTGACTCATTTATTCGAAGCGAATCAGATGAAATCTTGCGCCAAGCATTTATCGAAGTAGTTGGACTAGATCGCAAAATAGAGGTCACTGTTGATCCAAGCATTGATACAACGTCAACCCCCGAAGCTCGTGCAGTTCGAACATCTGAAGCGCCGACAGATAAAACTCAATTGTCTGGTGCGGCGCTCCTCGCTGCCGAGCTAGGAGCGACAGTTATTAGCGAAAAGAATCACGAATAATGTCAACAGGAATGTATGAAGGTGCGATTCAAGATCTCATTGATGCCTTAGGTCGCTTGCCAGGAATCGGACCAAAGAGTGCACAACGGATCGCATTCCATATCTTGCAATCAGATACTGAAATTGCCGCCAATTTAGTTGAAGCAATACGTACTGTAAAAGAGCGCGTTAAGTTCTGCACACAATGTGGCAACGTTTCAGAAGAGACTGAATGTCGCATCTGCCGCGATCCACGTCGTGATGGCACAAAGATCTGCGTTGTCGAAGAGAGTAAAGATGTCATTGCAATTGAGCGCACTCGCGAATTCCGCGGGAAATATCATGTGCTTGGCGGCGCCATCAGTCCTATCGATGGAATTGGTCCTGATCAATTAAGAATTCGCGAACTTATGCAGCGCTTATCGGATTCAACAATTACTGAAATCATCTTGGCGACAGATCCAAACCTTGAAGGCGAAGCAACGGCTACCTATTTAGCTCGCCTCATTAAGCCAATGGGTATCAGCGTTTCTCGCCTTGCATCCGGCTTGCCCGTTGGCGGAGATCTCGAATATGCCGATGAAGTCACGCTCGGAAGAGCTTTCGAGGGTCGCACCAACCTTTAATCTCAATATCTGGGCGTAGCGTCGTCTCGTATATTGAGATTTTCAGATAATCGGCTAGCGCCATCTTTTTCTCTGCTTCACACTTAGGGCATGGGTCTGATTGTTCAGAAATTCGGCGGTTCATCCGTCGCTGATGCCGAGGGCATGAAGCGCGTTGCTGCCCGCATTGTGGCGACAAAGAAGGCTGGCCATCAGGTCGTAGTTGTAGTCAGCGCAATGGGCGATACCACTGACGAGCTCATCGATCTGGCAAATGCGGTAACACCTATTCCTCAAGGTCGCGAACTAGATATGTTGCTAACAGCAGGTGAGCGAATTTCAATGGCTGTGCTTGCCATGGCAATTAATAATCTTGGATTTGAAGCGCTCTCATTTACCGGTTCACAAGCAGGAGTGATTACAGATTCTGTTCACGGTAAAGCGCGCATTATCGATGTAACACCTGGGCGAATTCGCGAAGCAATCGATAGTGGCGCAATTGCAATTGTTGCTGGTTTCCAAGGAATTTCGCAAGATACAAAAGATATTACAACTCTTGGCCGTGGTGGTTCAGATACAACTGCAGTGGCGCTCGCAGCAGCACTTGATGCTGATGTTTGTGAAATTTACACCGATGTCGATGGAGTTTTCTCTGCCGATCCACGCGTTGTTCCAGCAGCGCGCAAGTTAACAACTGTTACTTATGAAGAGATGCTAGAACTCGCAGCAGCAGGTGCGAAAGTTCTCCACTTGCGCTGCGTTGAATATGCACGCCGATACAACTTACCGATTCACGTACGTTCGTCATTTTCACCAAACGAAGGAACATGGGTGGTTGAAAACCATCCGGATGGAGGCACCATGGAGCAAGCAATCATCTCTGGCGTAGCGCACGACAAGTCAGAGGCCAAAGTAACTATCGTTGGTGTTCCAGATCGCACCGGTATTGCTGCACGCATCTTCCAGGCAATTGCAGATAATGACATCAACGTCGACATGATTGTCCAGAATGTTTCTGCAGCAGCCACAGGTCTTACAGATATTTCATTTACAGTGTCAAAAGCCGAAGGTCAGAAAGCAACTTCAGTGCTTCAACGCATTCAAGGTGAAGTTGGATTTGCTTCCCTTATTTATGACGACACCATCGGAAAGCTTTCACTCGTAGGCGCCGGAATGCGTTCGCACCCAGGTGTGACAGCTACATTCTTTGCAGCAATGGCTGATTCCGGTGTCAATATTGAAATGATTTCAACATCAGAAATTCGCATCTCTGTCATCGTGAAAGAAGCTGATTTAGAGCGCGCGGCAAAGGCTGCACACACTGCATTTGGATTAGATGCAGATCAAATTGAGGCTGTCGTATACGGAGGAACTGGTCGATGACACACAAAAAAGCAAAGTCAGAGAAGAAACTTCCATCACTTGCAGTAGTTGGTGCAACCGGCGCAGTCGGCACAGTCATGCTCGATATCTTGAGCAAGCGTAAGAATGTCTATGGCGAGATTCGTCTTATCGCTTCAGCTCGTAGCGCTGGAAAGAAACTAATGTGCCGCGGTGAAGAACTCACCGTTGTCGCACTTTCACCCGAGGCATTCGACGGAATCGATATCGCAATGTTCGATGTGCCTGATGAAATTTCTGCCGAGTGGGCTCCAATCGCTGCAAAGCGCGGAGCAGTTGTCGTTGATAACTCTGGTGCATTTCGCATGGATAAGAAGGTTCCACTTGTGGTTCCAGAAGTGAATCCAAAAGATATTAAGAAGCGTCCAAAAGGAATTATCTCTAATCCTAATTGCACAACACTTTCGATGATTGTTGCAATGGGAGCACTCAATAAGAAGTTTGGTTTGAAAGAACTTGTAATTTCTTCTTATCAGGCGGCATCAGGTGCAGGTCAACCAGGAATTGATGCATTGCATGATCAGATTTCTAAAGTAGCAGGCAAAAATCTTGGTTCGGTAGCAAAAGATGTGCGCGGGGTTATTACAGACTTAGGACCATTCCCGGCACCACTTGCAATGAACGTTGTCCCATGGGCAGGTTCCCTAAAAGAAGCTGGTTATTCATCAGAAGAACTTAAAGTACGCAACGAATCACGAAAGATTCTGGGAATGCCAAAACTAAAAGTTGCTGCAACCTGCGTTCGTGTTCCTGTTATTACAACTCACTCACTTACAGTCCACGCAACTTTTTCAAAGGTTGTCACACGTAAAGCGGCTCAATCAGCTCTCAATAAGGCAGAGGGAGTTCTTCTTTATGACAATCCAGAGAAGATGCAATTCCCAACTCCTGCAGATGTAGTTGGAACTGACCCAACATGGGTTGGCCGCGTGCGTCAATCATTGGACAATCCAAAGTCAATCGATCTATTTGTATGCGGAGATAATTTACGCAAGGGCGCAGCGTTAAATACTGCACAAATTGCTGAACTCGTTGCTGCTGAATTCACCCGCTAAGCGCAACTAGACTGCGACCATGACAATCGTTGTCGCAGGCGGCACAGGTCTTGCGGGCTCCGCAATTGTTCGCGCCTACCAAAAGTCTGGCGCGGAAGTTGTTTCCGTCAATCGCTCAGTTGTTGATCTTCTAGATCGCGATGCAACCACAGCGTTCTTGAAATCTGTAAAGCCCTCATTAGTTGTAGATGCAGCTGCCAAGGTGGGTGGCATCGGCGCTAATAATGCTTATCCAGTCGAATTCTTATCTGACAATATTCGAATTCAAAGTAATCTCATGGAGGCAGCACATGCTGCAGATGTAGAAAAATTTATCTTTCTAGGATCAAGTTGCATTTATCCTCGCGACTGCGCGCAACCAATCAAGGAAGAATATTTACTCACTGGCCCACTTGAAGAGACTAATTCTGCTTATGCGATAGCAAAGATTGCCGGAATCGAACTTATTAAATCTTTCCGCAAAGAGTATGGCCGCACATGGATTTCACTCATGCCAACAAATCTTTATGGCCCAAATGATAATTTTGAACTTCAAGGCTCTCACGTTCTTCCCGCATTCATTCGTCGCTTCGTTGAAGCGGCCCAAAATAAGGCTGCAACTGAAACTTTATGGGGCACAGGTGCACCAAAGAGAGAGTTTCTCCA
>Ga0304729_1001713_pt1 | contig 13968 bp, 13 predicted proteins | sample C_131016_MF_Meta_FD_190475 | JGI IMG/M metagenome (GOLD analysis project Ga0304729, IMG submission 190475) | Freshwater microbial communities from Lake Croche, Canada to study carbon cycling - C_131016_MF_MetaG (v2) (version 2) | ecosystem: Environmental > Aquatic > Freshwater > Lake | place... | reverse complement strand
CTATCTGGTTATCAGTTAGACGGTTCATACATAACCATTACCGGGGAAGGCCTTCTAGCTCAGGCTCTGCAGCATGAGTTTGATCATCTCAATGGCTTTGTTTATCTAGATAGGCTCAGCCAAGATGAGCGTAAAAAGGCTATGGCGCTGCTAAGAGAAACCGACTGGTTCCTGCGTTAGATCTTGTAGTCACCTATGTTGTGACAAGTTGATTTAGCACTATCTGCATACATGTCTTCAACAAGATGGCCGTAGTCATCGTTCACGGCTCCACGCTTGATCTTTAGAGACGGAGTCAAATGACCACTCTTCTCGGTTAGATCCTGAGGGAGAATCGCAAACTTTCTAATTGACTCGGCCTGAGAGAAGTGTTTGTTCACTTCTTCAATGGCTCTAGACACTTCAGTCAAAACAGCCGTGTTGCTTCGGGCTTGTTCCAATGAAAGTTTTTCCTTGATGCCGTTATTTTCAAGCCACATCGGAAGCATTTCTTCATCCAAAGAAAGCAAAACAGAAACGAAAGGCTTCGCATCACCAATCACAACTGCTTGGCTGATTAGTGGATTAGCGCGAAGTGGATCTTCTAGTAGTGCTGGAGCAACATTTTTACCACCTGCAGTGATAATAAGTTCTTTCTTACGACCGGTGATAGCCAAGAAGCCATCTTCGTCCAGTTGACCAATGTCACCTGTCTTAAACCATTCACCATCGAAGGTTGCTTTGGTTGCATCTTTGTTTTGCCAATAGCTCTTAAGAATGTTTGAACCCTTTAGCAAGATTTCACCATCGTCAGCGATACGAACAGCACAACCTGGAAGAGGGAAACCGACTTTACCAATCTTTAGGTTTCCTGGTCTTCCAATGGTTACCGGTGCGGTGCATTCGGTGAGACCGTAACCTTCAAGAACAATCAGTCCGATCGCGCGATAGAAGTGACCAAGTCTGGTTCCTAGTGGGCCACCACCACTGATTGCGTACTTAACACGACCACCCATTGCTGCACGAAGTTTCTTATAAACCAAGACATCGAAGAGTTTGTGTTTGAGGTTTAGAACAAGTGAAGGACCTTTAGGTGTGTCTAGGGCTTCAGACCAAGCGATAGCAGTGTCTGCTGCTTTACGGAAAATGTTTCCTTTGCCACCAGATTCTGCACGTTGTTCAGCAGAGTTATAAACCTTTTCAAAGACTCTCGGCACTGCAAGAAGGAAAGTCGGGTGGAAGCTTTGCATCGCAGGTGCAACATTCTTTGCATCAGGTTGATGTCCAACCTGAACACCAGCAGCAGCACAGAGCACAGATACAAAGCGGGCAAAAACGTGAGCCATTGGCAAGAACAAAACTGTTGAACCGCCAGGGCAGACTACTTCTGGGAGAACCGCCTGAGCGTTCTCACAAAGGTCAACAAAGCCACGGTGCAAAAGCTCACAGCCCTTAGGTCTACCTGTAGTTCCAGAGGTGTAGATAATCGTTGCAAGTGAATCTAGACCCGCAGATTTTCTTCTAGCTTCTAAAACTTCATCAGAGATACTGGTTCCGCGATCGACAAGGTCAGATAAATCTGAACCTTCGATAATCCAAACATTTTTCACCGCAGGAAGTGAACCTTCAATGAACTTGAAAGATTCAGCCATCGCTTTATTTTCAATAATTAATGCAACAGAACCTGAATCACTTAGATTCCATTCCATTTGACTTGGTGCAGAGCTTTCATAAATAGGAACAGAACAAGCTCCAGCAAACCAAAGAGCAAAATCACAAAGAGCCCACTCGTATCTGGTGTGACTCATGATGCCAACACGTTGGCCAGGTTCGATTCCCGCAGCGATGAAGCCCTTGGCTAAAGCTTTAACTTCAGCTAGATAATCTCCAGCCAGAACGTCTTCCCAAACACCTGGGGAAGTCTGTTTAGACATCAGAGGTAGTTGCGGATTCTTAGCGACCCGATTAATTAGTAGATCGGTGATGTTGTAATGGTCTGGGGAATTGACCATGCTTGGGACTTCAAAAACCTTCAAAACTGCCACCGCCTTTGACTGGAAACAAAACTTTCCCTTACTCTACCCAAGGTTTAGGGCTATTTAGGCAAAAATGCACTTTCCGATTAGGCGGTATCGGGCGATAAACTTACAAGGTTAGTCAAATCAAGGAAAGCTGCATGCTGAGTATAGGAATCGACATTGGTGGCACCAAGATCGCCGGCTGTTTACTAGGCAGCGACGACCAGGTGATTCGGGAGGAGCGAGTAGCTTCTCCTGCCCAAGATTCGAACGCCCTGCTTGAGGCCATTGTGGGCATGATTCAAAGACTAAAAGGCGATGAAGTAGTTGACTCTATCGGAGTGGCTGCAGCCGGCTTTATCGATGCTGAAGGATCTTCAGTCAGGTATTCGCCAAATCTAAGTTGGCGCAATGAACCGCTCAAAGAGAAGATCGAAAAGCTAGTTAGCGGAACTGTTTTTATTGAGAATGACGCTAATGCTGCTGGTTGGGCAGAATATCGTTTCGGTGCTGGTCGTGGCTATAAGACCATGGTCATGGTGACTGTTGGAACAGGTGTTGGTGGGGCAATCGTTACAAATGGCAACCTCCTTCGTGGTGGCTTCGGAATTGGCGCTGAGTTAGGCCACATGCGTTTTATTCCAGACGGTAAGCCTTGTGGTTGTGGTCAAAAGGGTTGTTTAGAACAGTATGGTTCTGGAACAGCACTTCTAAACATGGCTAAAGACCTTGTGCGTTCAGGTAAACCGGAAGGCACAAAGCTTTCCAGTCTTTGTGGTTCTGCTGATGAACTGACCGGAGCTATGGTCTATCAGGCAATTCTTGATGGAGATGAAGGTGCGCTGGGGCTATTGAACCAGTTGGGTGAAAACCTAGGAACCGCAATCGCATCCATGGTCGCACTTATTGATCCAGAGATTGTTGTTATTGGCGGTGGAGTGAGTGTTTTAGGGGAGACTCTATTGGCTCCTATTCGTAAGGCTTACCTGGAACATCTTCCAGCTAGGGGCTTTAGACCTGAAATCAAACTTGTGGCTGCAGAGCTTGTGAATGAAGCTGGGGCTATCGGCGCTGCTGACCTTGCTCGGCACGGTTCTCAGTCCAGATAAACTTGAAGTTCAACTGAGAAGAGGAGGTGCACCATGTGGTATTTTCTGCTGAAAAACATAGTCTTAGGACCTTTACTAAAGGTGTTGTTCCGTCCTTGGATCAGAGGAGTTGAGAACGTTCCAACCGAAGGTGCCGTCATTTTGGCAAGCAACCACCTTTCTTTCTCAGATTCAATCTTTTTACCTTTGATGCTTAGACGTCCAGTTGTCTTTTTAGCAAAGAGTGAATACTTCACTGGTAAAGGAATCAAGGGAACTTTGAACCGTTGGTTCTTCAAAGGAACCGGCCAGCTACCTATCGATAGAAGCGGTGGTAAAGCTTCTGAGGCTGCACTAAACACAGGTCTGCAGGTTCTAAGCCAGGGGCAAGTTTTAGGAATCTATCCTGAAGGAACAAGATCTCCTGATGGCAGATTATTTAGAGGTAGAACCGGTATTGCTCGTATGGTTTTAGAAGCCAAGGTTCCAGTTTTGCCCGTTGCAATGATCGACACTGAGAAGGTTCAACCGATTGGCAAGAGACTTCCACGCATTAGACGTATCGGTGTGATTGTTGGCGCACCTCTAGATTTCTCCAGGTTCTCTGGAATGGAAGGTGACCGCTTGGTGCTTAGAGCCGTCACTGACGAGATTACCTATGAGTTGATGAAGCTTAGTGGTCAAGAATATATTGACGTCTATGCAACAACTCTAAAAAAGCCAGCAACACCTAAGAAAGCATAAAAATTGTCATCCAACGAACCAGTAGTAAAAGCAGACCTTAAAGTTTTAGCGGGTCTTGAACACTACCTGACTTTGCCTGCAGCTCAACAGCCAACTTGGCCGGATGCAGAAGCAGTTAAGGCTGTTCGCGAGACTTTAGCTAAGTATCCACCTTTGGTATTCGCAGGTGAAGTTGATATCCTCAAAGGCCGCTTGGCTGAAGCTGCTTCCGGTAAAGCATTCTTGCTTCAAGGTGGCGACTGTGCTGAAACATTTGTTGATGCTACTGCCGATCGAATTAGAGCAAGAGTTAAAACTCTTTTGCAGATGGCAGTCGTTCTAACCTATGGTGCATCAATGCCGGTTATAAAAATGGGCCGGATGGCTGGACAGTTCGCCAAGCCAAGATCCTCTGATACTGAAACCAGAGAAGGGTTAACTCTTCCTGCCTACCGTGGCGATGCAGTCAACGGTTACGACTTCACTGAAGAGTCCAGAACTCCAAACCCAAACAGATTGCTTCAGGCATACAACACCTCTGCATCAACACTGAACTTGATTCGCGCTTTCACCATGGGTGGTTTTGCTGACCTACGTTCAGTTCATGAATGGAATAAAGGTTTCACCGATAACCCTGCTAACTCACGCTACGAAGTGATGGCAAGGGATATCGACAGGGCAATCAAGTTCATGGCAGCTTGCGGAGCTGACTTCAACGAATTGAGAACCACCGAGTTCTATACCTCTCACGAAGGTTTGCTATTCGATTACGAGCGCTCGATGACTCGTATTGATTCCAGAACTGGAACTCCCTACGACACTTCAGGTCACTTCATCTGGATTGGTGAGAGAACCAGACAGCTTGATGGTGCTCACGTTGATTTCCTTTCCAGAGTTAGAAACCCAATCGGTGTGAAGCTTGGCCCGTCAACCAGCGTTGATGACTTGATGGCTCTAATCGAGAAACTTGATCCAGAGCGTGAACCTGGTCGACTTACCTTCATCACTCGCATGGGTGCATCAAAGATTCGTGAAGCGCTACCTAAGTTGGTTGAAGCGGTAAAGAAATCTGATGCTCAACCACTTTGGATTACCGACCCTATGCACGGTAATGGCATCACCACCAAAAACGGCTATAAGTCTCGTCGCTTCGATGATGTGATGGATGAGGTTCGTGGCTTCTTCGAAGTCCACCGTGAACTTGGAACTTTCCCTGGTGGTGTTCACGTTGAACTAACCGGTGATGACGTTGCAGAATGCCTAGGTGGTTCTGAGCACATCGATGAGAAGACTTTAGAATCTCGCTACGAGAGTCTGTGTGATCCAAGATTGAATCACTCACAGTCACTTGAACTTGCGTTCCTTGTTGCCGAAGAGCTGGCTGCTAGATAAATTATCTAGAACGTATAACTACGGTGTCACCAACGTGTAGTTTTGCGCCAAGAGTTTCTGAAGCTCCGGTAATACGTTTGATGCCATAATCTTTGACCAGCCATTTGGTGTCAATAACAACTTTGATCCCTAGAGATTCAAGCAGTGATTTGCCGGCCAGAATTGTTTCACCTTTGACCTTAGGCATCACAACTGTGTTTGGTCCTAGGCTCACATCAAGCACCAGAGTTGATCCTTTGCCAACTTCTTGCTCATCAGGGGATACCGAAATGATTTCACCTTTGGCAAAACTGTTTGAGTATTTGTAGTTCACTTTTCGAACCTGTAGTCCTGCTGCCTGGAGAGCCGCCTTAGCAACGTTTAGTTGTAAACCCTGAACCACAGGAATTGAACCAAGCGATACTTTGATATCCACAGCAGAACTAACTGGAAGTTTTGACCCATCAATTCCGGTGAAAGAGTAAACAGTGCCAATTGGATAGTCAGAGCTAAACCATTCGGTGACTTTACCCACCGAGAGTCTGGCCCCAATGATTTGAGCACTTGCTGTTACTAGATCCAAGCCCTTGATGTTTGGAACAGCAACGGTTTCCTTGCCCTTAGAGATCAGGATGGTCACTTGAGCATCGTGGGGAATGAGGATTCCAGCAGCCGGCTCTGTTCCAATCACAATTCCCTCTGGGTAATCGGCACTAAAGATACTTCTAACCAACACGTGGTTGGTTATCGACGATAAAACTTTGGTTGCTTGAGTTTGACTCTTATCGCTGGTTGCAGGAACTGGCACTAATGCACCTGGGCCAGAACCGAACCACCAACCACCAAAAGAGCCGAGGCTAATAGCTAACACGCTGGCAACTAACCAACGCAGAGCTAAATATTTGGAACCGTGTTTGGCAAAAGAATTCACGTCAGGTTCTAATTCACCAAGCACTTCTGTGAAATTAGTGCCCTCTGGCATAACCAATGTTTGCGCGAGGTTCTGTTGCGGTGTTGGTAAACCGGATAAAGCATCTAGAACTTCACCTGCATCTTGTGGGCGATTCATCGGATTAGGTTGCGTGCAGTTCAGCATCAAGGAATTCAAGTTTGAGTCAGCTTGAGGATTTAGTTCAAGTGCTGAGGGAACTCTTTCAGAGGTGTGTTTGAAGGCAATCTGCATTGCATCTTCACCTTGGTAAGGCTGCTTACCCGTGAGCATCTCATAGAGCATGATGCCAAAACTATAGATGTCACTCGATGCCTCTGTTTTACCTCTCCTGATTACTTCAGGTGCTAAATAGGCAACTGTTCCAACTAGGGATCCAGTGTCTGTGTCGGCAGTTAGTTCTCGGGCCAACCCGAAATCCGTAACCTTGATGCGACCATCATCAGCGAGTAGAACATTTTCTGGTTTTAGATCTCTGTGAACCACACCTGACTCATGTGCCTGCGCTAAAGCAGACAAAACTGCTTTGCTAACTTGGGTAATTTGGTCAGTGGAAAGTTTGCCAAAGTCATTTAGAGCTTGTCTTAGTGTGATTCCTTTGACCAGCTCTAGAACTATGAATGCTCGACCTTGGTCATCACCCTGGTCATATATGTTTACTAAATTCGCGTGATTTACTTTTGCAAGCATTCTTGCTTCGCGGAAAAACTTATCTCTAAAGACAGGGTCTTCAGCCAAGTGAGGGTGAATAACTTTGACAGCAACCAAGCGATCAAGTTTTTGATCCTTAGCTTCATAAACAGTTGCCATGCCTCCACGGGCTATGAGTTCAACCAGCTGATAGCGGTTAGCTAGCACTGAACCAACCAAATTACTCATTATTCGACTCTATCGAATGCAACCAGAACCAAGCAGAAGGCTCCCAGAGCGCAGCACCTTCGGAAAGGTTTGCAAAGCCAATCTCGTTTAGAGTGTCTCGAACTGAGAGCAAGTTCTTGTCATCTAATTCAGATATCTTGACTAATAAATCTTCGGTTAGATTTTTGCTTCCCAGTTCCGCTTGCAAACCACTTCGCTGCATCTCTAAACAGAGTGCTATAACTAAACCGAATTCAGATAGCCAAAGTTTTTTACCAACTTGAACCAACTCAGAAGCAATATCTTTCGCGCTGGTGCTCAACTGAACCAAACTAGGGCAGTTATAGGGAGTGTGTGAAATAGGCACTATTAGCTTTGCACCGGGGGAGACTACCGAATTCCAACTCAAATCATTTGCCATTAGTAATGCTTGGGTGCTGACACCATGAAAGGCTGCGATGCGGCTGAGTTGGTCACCGGGTTTTACTTTGTGGTAACCGTGGACTAAACAGTATTTAGGAGCTCTAGAGTCCTTGGAGATTTCCACTGGCTTAGGTTTTTCGCCAACTAAACGAATTCTTGCTCCAGGGAAAAGAATGGAGCCTGCGTGCATGCCGTTGAACTCTTGCAGCACACTTACTTTGATTCCGTAACGCTCGGCAATGCTTGTCAAGGTTTCACCTGGGACGACAACATGCTCCAGAGGAATCTCAGCGACTATCTGAACCTGCTTTTTAGTGGGAATGATTAGCTTTTGACCTGGAAATATGAAGCTGGCTGGGGTCAGATTGTTTGCCGCCATAAGCTCTGCAAGAGTAAGGGAGTATTTGTCGGCAATCTCAGCCAAGCTTTCACTGCTTAGAAACACATGGACTTTGGGTTGACCTGACGAGACGGGTTGGTCTTGGTCAAATCCGGGGTTCATTGGTCCTTAGGGTTTCTGCATAAATATCGTGCCACTATGAGCCTATAGTTAGCAGGAATGCCAATGGTGTGGCAATGTTAATGTGTGACTGAACCTCTAGATCAAGTATCTTCCTGGCTAACTGTTGTCGAAGCAGGTGAACTGCTTGGAATCCAACCGGGCAAAGTTCGACGACTCATCGAAGAACACCACCTCATTGCTGTTAAGCGTGACGGTGTGCAACTTATTCCCGCCGAACTAATCATTGATGGCGAACCTTTGGCATCACTTCGAGGCACCATCGTCGTGCTTCTAGATGATGGCTTCACTTTAGGTGGAGCAATCAAATGGCTATACACAGTCGAAGAGAGTTTGAACACAACTCCGATTCAGGCTTTGATTGCAGGTCGTAAAGCAGAAGTAAGAAGACTGGCTCAGGCGCTAGCGCTCTAAGAGTCTCGGTTCATTACCTTCAGTGCAAGGGCTTTTAGTCCCTTTTTACCAATTTCATTCAGTTCGGCAGCTTCAAGAGCTTCAAGCGATCTGTCACCTAATTCAACGATCATGCGCTCGGTTTTATCGAAAGCACCAGAATCTTTGATTAGTTTTTGCAAGAAACTAATTTGGCTTTCATCAAGTTCTCTACTGGTTAGTAGTTCTTCAAAAGTGTCAACCATAGACGGAGAACGCTCAGCTAGCGCTTCTTTGGTGAGAGCTACCAAAACAGTTCTCTTACCTTCACGAAGGTCATCACCAGCTGGTTTACCAGTAACACTTGGGTCACCGTAAACACCCAGAATGTCATCTCGTAGTTGGAAAGCAATACCAAGCGGTATTCCGATTTGTGTGTAAACACCTAGATCTGATTGATCTGCTCCTGCAAAAGCTGCACCAAGTCGAAGGGGAGCTTCGATGCTGTATTTGGCAGTCTTATAAAGAATTACTTTTTCAGCTCTGCCAACAGCCTCAGAGATGGTTCTAGTTGCAGCTGCATTTTCTTCGAGAACATCCAAATACTGTCCTGCCATAACTTCAACGCGCATAAGACTGAACTCATCGCGACATGAGCTTTCAACTTCTTTGTCTTTTGACTGGAGGAGTGCGTGACCAAAGATTTCGCTTGACCAACCAAGCATGAGGTCACCAACCAGCACTGAGCCGGCAACACCAAATCTTTCCGGTGAGCCTGCCCAGTTCTTTGACTTGTGCATCGATTCAAATCGTTTGTGAATTGATGGTGCACCACGACGAGTGTCTGACTGATCCAGAAGGTCATCGTGAACTAGGGCAGCCGCGTGGAACATTTCAAGTGCTGCACCAATGCCAGTTATGGCCTCAAATTGCTCATCCGCAATAGTTTCGTCTTTCATGCTGGATAACCAGGCGAAATAGGCAAATAACGCACGGAAGCGTTTGCCACCTTCAAGCAAAGATTGGGTGAAATCAACAACTGGCACTAAATCAGTAGAAATTGCCTCAAAGTCAGATCTCTGCTTGCTGCAAAATTCGACTAGGTTAGCTTGGACTTGGTTTAGGAACTGTTCTGTGCTCTTCACTGGAATAGCCTAACTTGACACAAAGGAATAACATTTAGATATAGGTTCTGAAAGGTAGTAAAAATGGGGCTAAGCGATAAAGAACAAGAGGTTCTGGATCAGCTAGAACGGCAACTTACCGGAGGCAAAAAGCCGGTAAAAGAGGTCAAGCCGGCCGCTCCAGTTCATTACGCTCGTTTACTCATCTCAGGTGCACTACTTTTTGTTATTGGTCTGAGCATCCTGATATTTGCCACATCCATCCACGTAACATGGCTTGGGGTTCTGGCCTTTCTAGTTATGCTCACAGGGCTCTATTTTGTGAGCCAAAAGTGGTCAAGCAAGGGGATAAAGTCCTCTAAATCACCGAAAGCTAAGCCAAAAACCAAAGAAAATCCTTTTGAAAAGCGCTGGAATCAAAGGGATTAGTCCCCAAATTTAGCTGTTTTTATGGCCTCGGAGCGATCCGAGGTCATTTTTTTACCCATTTTTAGGTCAATTTTTGACTATTCTAGGATTTTCGCTCCACCACGCTACCCCTTGCTTTTATTGGTCAAGACACGCCAAAATAGTAATTTAGAGTGTTGATTTGACAAATGGTGGATGAAAGTGGTGTAATGTGGAGATAGTTAATCGCTACTCACCTAAGAAAGGGGAAGTCAATGTTTATCGGCACTAACTACCCCAAGCTGGATGAGAAGTTTCGCCTGATCTTGCCTGCAAAATACAGGGACAGACTGGCCGGTGGCGTCTACCTTTCTAAAGGTCAAGAGAACTGCATCGTCTTGATGCCAAAGGACGCTTACCTGGAAAGAGCCGAAGCGATTTTAGGAACTGCGACTTTGGGAACTGCCCAGTACCGCAACCTAACCCGTCACCTTTTCAACGAAGCAGATGACCAGACCCCAGATGGTCAGGGACGAATCCTTATCACTCAGGGACTTCGTAATTGGGCTGGGCTTGGCCGTGAATTAGTCGTGGCTGGTGTTGGAAGACACATTGAAATTTGGAACCCAGAGAAGTACGCAGCGCTTATGGCTGCCGGTGCAGAAGACTTTGCAAATTACAGCGAGGGGGAGGTGAAGCAAATTTAGTTGCTAGTTGCTGATCTCCAGCTATTTAGTTTGTGGCTATCTTCCCCGAAGCCAGAGACAGATGGATGGGGTTCAGTGATTAGGAACTAACAGCAAAACTGATGACTCAGATTTCTGAACTTCACGAACCTGTTCTTCTAGAACGCTGCATCGAAATCCTCGGGGAAGCCCTTGCCTCAGATAATGCAATTCTGGTTGATGGAACTCTAGGCCTTGGTGGGCACAGCGAAGCATTCCTAAAGCGTTTCCCAAAGCTAACTTTGGTCGGTATTGACCGTGACGAAAATGCACTGGCACTTGCCGGTGAGAGACTTGCTCCTTTTGCTGAACGCATTCACTTGGTTCAAGCGGTTTACAGCGAAATTACTGAAGTTCTAGATGAACTAGGCATCAATCAGGTTGATGCAGTTCTTCTAGACCTTGGTGTTTCATCTATGCAGTTAGATGAAACCGAACGTGGCTTCTCATACTCCCAGGACGCTCCTTTGGACATGAGAATGGATAACTCTTCTGATCTAACAGCAGAGCAAGTCCTAAATGAATACAGCGAAGCAGACCTTGCCCGTATTTTCAAGATTTACGGTGAAGAAAGATTTGCTAAGCCAATCGCAAAGAAAATTGTTCAGCTAAGAAGCAAGTCACCGCTTACTAGAAGTAAAGAACTTACCGAGATTATTTCTAAGGTTGTTCCTTTTATTCCTGGCAAGAGCTCAGGTCACCCTGCAAAGCGCGTTTTCCAAGCACTCCGTATCGAAGTTAACAACGAATTATCAATCCTTGAAGACACCATCCCTGCGGTTATCGATGCTCTAAAGGTTGGTGGGAGAGTTGTCGTTCTTTCCTACCAATCTTTAGAGGACCGAATCGTGAAGCAAGCACTAGTGGCTGCCTCAACATCTTCAGCGCCAGTTGATCTTCCAATTGAGTTAGCGGAGCACGCACCAGTAATCAAACTTCTCGTTCGTGGAGCTGAAAAGGCTTCCGACGAAGAGATTCAAACAAATCCAAGATCGGCCTCCGTTCGTCTACGTGCTGCCGAAAAGATAAGGAAAGCAGCATGAGCGCTTATTCAGTCCAACCGGCCATTAGACCTGTAGTAGCCCCTAGAAGACACCTGAGAGCGGTACCGACACCAACTAGACGCTCTAGTGCTCAGACGGTTCAAAGCGCTACCAGCAATGTTGCGGTTAGAGCCTTAGCTCGTAAGGCAGTCGGTGGAATTCTTCTGGTTTGGTTAGCTTCACTAATCGTTGGAAGCCTCTGCGACACTTCGATTTATCAGATCTCACAGTTGAAGACAGAAACAGCTGCTATCTCAACTCAGACCCAGGTGCTTCAGCAGCAGGTTGATTCTCTTCGTTCACCACAGAACCTTGCCACCAGCGCAAGACAACTAGGAATGATCGTAAATTCCAACCCTGTTTTCTTGAAGGTTGCTTCAGCTAAGGTTCTTGGAAACGCAACTCCTGCATCGCTAAGCACTTCAACTTCAGTTTCAAACAACTTGATTGCTAATTCTGTTTTGATTGCAAAGAGCAATCCAACTAAAGGCTCAAGCACCAAAATGAACTTGCCGACTGTAACAAAATCAGGTCCGGCGAGTGTCAAGAGTAAGAATCCTTTAGTGACCAAAGTAGTTTTAACTAGTGTGGTAATTCCAGTTTCGCCAACACACTAAAAACTAGCTAGGGGCACGTTGTGCAAAACGAAGATTCGACCAGAAGATTTAGGTGGTTCAACCGAATCATTGTTGTGGTTATCGGTGCGTTTATTTTTCAGCTCCTAAACTTTCAGGTGATTCAAGCTCAGCACTATAAAGATGAAGCAAACAATTCTTTAGATAAGACTGTCAATGTCAAAGCCATTCGTGGAAACATTGTTGACAGCGCAGGACATGTTTTAGCATCCGAAATCACAAGCTGGGATGTGAACATCGACCCGGTTAACGTTGGTCCAGTAGTTCTAAAAATCTCTGGTCAACAAGTTGCTTTCACCAAAGAGCAGATCGCCCAAAAACTAGCTGACATGCTTCATATTCCAGTTGATAGTGTCTTGTCGAAGATGACTGGCACTGGAAGATACGCAAACATCAAAAAGAAGGTCGGTGCTTCCACATACATTGCTTTGCACGACCTGAACATCCCTTGGCTTTATTTCGATCCACAGCAGTCAAGAATTTATTCACAGGGAGCAGTTGCAGGTAATCTTCTAGGTTTCGTTGGATCTGATGGAACCCCACTAGCTGGATTAGAAAGAACCATGAACTCCTGCTTAGCCGGAGTCGACGGCAAAGAATCATACGTTCAGGGTGCTGACCTGATTAAGATTCCTTCCTCTATCCAAACTATTACTCAGGTGAAGAATGGCTCTGACGTTGTTCTAACCATCGATTCGGATTTGCAGTATGCAGCCCAACAAGAGATGGCTGCGACAGTGAGAAGACTTAAAGCCGACTGGGCAACCGCGATTGTTATTGAAATCAAGACCGGTCGGATACTGGCTGCAGCAGAGGCTCCTTCAGTAGATCCAAATAACCCTGGTGCTGTTGCATCTCAAAACCGATCCTCAAGAATCTTCCAAGCCGCCTTTGAACCAGGCTCCATTTTGAAGCCAGTTGCAGCGGCCACCGCAGTCGATGTTGGCAAGGCAACACCCACTACCCACGTAATAGCTCCAGATAAGTTGCGCATGCCTTGGGGTAAATACATTAACGACTCAGAAGTGCACGTACCTTGGAAACTGACTCTGACTGGCGTTCTTGTCGAATCTTCCAACACCGGCATAGTTCAGATTGGTGGAAAGGTTGATTCTGCAACTCGCTACTCATACATGCAGAAATTCGGCATTGGATCTAAAACTGGAGTGAACTTTGAAGGTGAATCTTCAGGTGTGCTTTCTAACTACACCGGTTGGGACAAGAGCACAGACAAGACCACGATGTTTGGTCAGGGTGTCTCGCTAACTCCGATTCAAACTGCGATGATTTATCAGACCATAGCAAATAAAGGTGTTCGCCTATCACCGGTATTAGTGGACGGTTGTCGCGACAAAAACGGCAACATAACTAGAACAGCAGTTCCTGAACCTGTTCGAGTAATCAGTGAATCTTCAGCTGCCCAGACCATGGACATGTTGGAAAAGGTTGTTGAAAAAGGACCGATTGGTAAAACTGCAAGAATCTTTGGTTACCGAGTAGCGGGTAAGACTGGAACAGCACAGATAGCTGAAGGAAGAGGCTACGGAAGATTGCACGCAGTTTCATTCGTAGGTATCGCTCCAGCAGAAGATCCAAAGTATGTCGTAGCTGTAACTGCATACAAATCAAGAACTGTTAGTAACTCTTTGGGTGCTACTCCTGGCTTTGTCTCTGTTATGAAACAGGTTCTAAAGACTTTCTCTGTCCCTCCTGCAACAACCAAATCCAAATACATTCCGGTTCGGTGGTAGTC
>Ga0304729_1001709_pt1 | contig 13989 bp, 8 predicted proteins | sample C_131016_MF_Meta_FD_190475 | JGI IMG/M metagenome (GOLD analysis project Ga0304729, IMG submission 190475) | Freshwater microbial communities from Lake Croche, Canada to study carbon cycling - C_131016_MF_MetaG (v2) (version 2) | ecosystem: Environmental > Aquatic > Freshwater > Lake | place... | reverse complement strand
GAGCTGTAGTCATCGGCAACCCAATCCCAGCCTGCATTCATGGTGTAACCAATCGAATCAAAGAGGACTTTAAATGAGTCGGTTGCAAATGCTTTCTTATCGTTCTCAGATGGTTCTTCTGAGGAAAGAACTGCATCAGGATCAGCATTTTGCCAACCTTGAAAACGCATAACTAAATCGTTCATATCGCGGAGAGCATCGGCGTATTCATCTAAATCTGCTTGCTGCATTCCGGTGTAAAAGTCTTGCCCCATTTCATCATATGGTGCTAAAGATCCTGAAGTCACGACACCGACTGTACGTGGATCTAACCCGCAAGCAATTGCGTGTTGGCCGCCACCAGATAAACCAACGCTGACCATTCGCTTAATATTCAAATGATCAGCTAGTTCCGAAATATCGTTGGCAATATCAATTGTTATACGACCCGGCTTTTTGGTGCTCCCTACATATCCGGTTCGTCCAAACGAGAGTGCAGAGATTCCCTTTGCGGCAAAATAATCAAGCCAAACTTTCCAGCCCGTGATGTCCTGAATGGTGCCAGCATGCATGATCACGTAAGTATCAGATTCAATGCCGTTCCGAAGGAACTCTAAATTTCGGCCATCCGCAAGTTTGAAAATCTCTCTAGTCATTAGGAAAGGTTAGGGGATTCAACGAGCAGTTACAAAGAGTGGCATAGGATTTTTATAGGGCTTCTATGTTTAACTGACGACATGAGCGCATCGCAAAAAATTGCCGTAGTTACTGGAGCTAGTTCAGGCATTGGAGCCGCTACGGCTTTATTACTAGCGCAAAATGGTTATCGGGTAATTGCTGCGGCCCGTCGAAGAGATCGCTTACAAGAAGTAGCAAGACTTCACGAAAATATAGAGGCACATGTGCTAGATGCAACTGATCAATCAAGCGTTGATGAATTACTAAAATCAATTGCAGGAATTGAAATCGATGTATTAGTAAATAATGCCGGTGGTGCGTTTGATTCATCATCTGTTTTAGATTCTGATCCAGAAATCTGGAAAAAGAGTTTTGATGTAAATGTACTAGGTTCAGTAAGAATGACTAAAGCAATAGCCCCCTCGATGATCAAATCGGGCAAAGGGCACATTGTTGTTCTGACTTCAACAGCAGGACATGTGGCCTATGAGAATGGCGGAAGTTACGTTGCCGCAAAGTTCGCCGAGCGCTCACTCGCCAACACCTTAAGACTTGAGCTCAATGGGACTCCAATTAGAGTTTCCGAGATCGCGCCAGGAATGGTTAAAACAGAAGAATTTGCAGTGGTGCGAAACTCAGGTGATAAAGAGAAAGCGGCCAAGGTTTACGAGGGCGTCGAGCATCCGCTAACTGCTGAAGATATTGCAGAGTGCATTTTTTGGACCGTTAATTTACCTGCGCACGTAAACATTGATTCAATGATTGTTCGCCCAGTTGCTCAGGCCGCAAACCACAAGGTACATCGAACTTTAAAATAGAATTAGAAAAGATCTAGATTTTTCCTTAGCCCTTTATTCCCATTAAGTTAACTCAAAAGTCACCTATTAAGCCTAATTCCGTTGCGATCTGTTAACCAATGAAACCTTAGTGTTCAGTCACCTAAGTTGTTTCGGGGAAATGTTTTATCCAACTAATCGGAAGGTTTACCGTGTTCAAGAACCTATTTAAGAAGAAGTTAGTTGGCGCTCTTGCGCTAACAACAGTTGCAACTCTAAGCCTTGGCGTTGCAGCACCCAGCAGCCAAGCTGCAGGTACAACAATTCAGCTTTACATCTCAGCTGATACAAATATTCAAGACCTTTGGGTCAAGACTCTTATTCCAGCATTTACAAAGGATTTCCCACAATACGATGTAAATGTAACTTTCGACCGCAATGGTGCAAATGATGCACAGACACTTGCAAAGATCACAGCTGCTGTAGCAACAAAGCGTGATCCTGGCATTGACTTAATTGATGGCGGCATCTCAACCACACTCGGTGGAGCTGGCTTGCTATTCCCATTGTCATACACAAGCTTGATTCCAAACTTGAAGAACGTGCCAAAGGTACTTATTGCAAATGGCAAGGGTGCGATTCCTTATCGTGCTTCAACAGTTTTGATGGCATACAACTCAAAGAATGTAAAAGTACTTCCTAAGACACTTACAGAAGTTCTTGCCTGGATCAAAGCTAACCCAGGAAAGTTCACCTATAACGCTCCATCAGGTGGCGGTTCAGGTGCATCATTCGTAACGACTGTTCTTGATAGCCAAATGACAGCTGCAGATACGCTTAAGTTGCAAACTGCTGCTGATAAGGAAACACAAGCTAAATGGGCAAAGGGCTGGGAAGTTCTTCGTGGACTTAACAAGTACACCTATGGTCAAAACGGAACTTACCCAACAAACAACGCAGGAACTCTTGATCTTCTTGCTAAGGGTCTAGTCGACTTGGCACCAGTCTGGTCAGATCAGATTGCTTCAGCACTCAAGGCTGGAACCATGCCTAAGGACATCAAGTACTACAGCATCACTGGTCCATCACTAAACGGAGGTCCAGCATTCCTTTCAATTCCAGCAACTGCGAAAAACCGCTCAGCGGCTCGCGTCTTGGTCAACTGGGTACTAACACCAGCTGCACAAAGCCTAATTGTTGCCGGAAACATGAATGGTCTTCCAGTAATTCCTACTTCAAAGCTAGAAGCTTCTGTTGCTGCAAACGTATCTAGCATCGACATCACTACCTTGCGTCCAGGTTATTACTCAACCAACGGTAATGACATGAAGGCTGCTTGGGCTAACGAAGTACCAGGAAAGCTGTAATCAGTAAATCTAAATGACTATCTCTAAAGAAGTCACAGTGGTAGAAAGCCTTGCGGTCAAAAAGACCGCAAGGCTTTCTCTGCTTGGTTTTTTTATGGCTTTACCACCGGTTCTAGTTATCTTAACTTTCATTGGTGGGCCAATTCTGTTGGCCTTGGCTTTCAGTCTTGGTTTTATTAGTGGCCCGAATCGTATTGTCGCTTTAATCGGTCAAGAGATTTATCCCAAGAATCATTGGTGGGGGACTTTTGATGCATATAAGAGCATCTTTCATGACTCACGTTTCCCTGGAGATTTAAGAGCAACTCTAGAAATAACTGTAGTGGCGACAACTCTCGTAATTTTTATGGCACTCGGCATGGCAATTTATCAACGAATCATCGGCGGTCGGTTAGCTTCGATACTGGTTGCGCTTTCGTTAGTACCTTTATTTGTACCAGTTGTAATTTCAGCTTTTGCGCTACGAACTTTTTATGATGGTACTGGTTTCTTTAAAACTATTTTTCACCAAATCGGAATAACTTTTCCAACTTTAACTATGACCAATAATGCGGTAACAATTGGAGTTATTTGGACTTCCTTGCCTTTTGCTATTCTGATGATCTCGTCTGGTTTACAGTCAGTGCCGGATGCGTTAATTGAAACCGCCCAAGATGCAGGTGCTGGGTTTATGCGAATTGTCGCAACCATCATGATCCCACTTGCTTTTGTGCCGATTGTCATCGCCACAACATTTACGGCTATTGGAATAATGGGTTCATTTACCATTCCATATTTCTTGGGCGCTAATCAGCCAACCATGCTTGGGGTTGAAATTTCAAATTTCTTTGGCCCATATAACCGACCACAGCATTCAATCGTTATGGCATTTGTAATTTTCGCAGCAGCTTCAGGGATCGGTTTCTTCTATATTTGGGCAAACATTCGAAGTGCTAAGCAAAGTGGGCGCATTTAATGAGTCGCGGTGGTTCAAAACTAAATCTACAAGCTGATTCTTGGTTAATAAGAATTTTCTTGACTATCTTTATCGGATTTATGGCGCTCTTTATTTTGGGGCCACTTTTTTGGTTGGCTATCAGAGCTTTTGTTACGGGTTGGACTTTCCCAAATCTTCTTCCAGATGGTTTAACTTTCAGATGGTGGAAAGTAGTCGCTGATGATGGTTCACTCTTAGAGGCGATCAAGAACTCACTTTTCATTAGCCCAATTGTTGTTGTTATCTCGGCGATTATTTGTTTACCAGCCGCTTACGCGTTTTCACGTTATGAGTTTTTCGGTCGCAAAACCTTTTTAATTGGAATTTTCGCAGCCAACGCATTTCCTAAGATTGGCTTGTTCGCCACAATCGCAACGCTTTTCTACACTCTTAATTTAATGGGAACAGTTCTAGGCGTAATTATCATTCAAGTTCTCGGCACCGTAATTTTCATGACCTGGATTCCAGCGGCTTCCTTCAGTGCGGTGCCACGAAATCTGGAAGATGCAGCCCGAGATGCAGGCGCTTCAAAGCTTCGCGTATTTTGGGACATTACGCTTCGGCTGGCAATGCCTGGAATCCTAGTGGCTCTAGTTATGTCATTCTTGTCGGCCTTCGATGAAGCCCAAGGTACTTACTTAGTTGGCGTTCCGACTATTTATACGATGCCAACTAAAATGTATGCACTGGTTTTGAATTACCCAGTTCAAATTTCTGCCGTGTTTTCGCTACTTCTGGCAATTCCATCGGTAATTCTTATTTCGCTGGCAAGAAAACAAATTATTGGCGGACAACTAGCAGAAGGCTTCCAAATTAAATGATTAATCTGAAAGAGGTTAAGTAATGTCAACTGCGACAGATAACGTTGGACTAGAGCTAATCGGTCTAAACAAAGTTCTCGGTGGCCGCACCATCATTGAGAATCTTGACCTCAGCGTAAAAAAGGGCGAGATGGTTTCATTACTTGGCCCATCAGGTTGCGGAAAAACCACGACGCTACGAATGATCGCTGGATTTTTAATTCCAGAAGCTGGAAAAGTTATTCTTGCGGGCAAAGATGTAACAACCCTTGGACCAGATAAGCGCCCTAGTGCTATGGTTTTTCAGAACTACGCCCTTTGGCCACACATGAGCGTCTTTAAGAATGTGGCCTACCCGCTCAAGATTCGCAAGTTGGCAAAGAGTGAGATTGAGAAGCGAGTCCACGATGCACTCGGTTTGGTCAATTTGATGCATCATAAAGATTCTCGACCAAGTCAGATTTCCGGTGGCGAACAACAGCGTGTGGCATTGGCACGTGCGCTGGTTCAAGAGCCAGATATTCTTTTACTTGATGAACCGCTCAGTAATCTTGACGCTAAATTGCGAGTTAAAGTACGCGAAGATATTAGAGACCTACAGCGTCGCTTAGGTATAACTACGGTAATTGTTACCCACGATCAAGACGAAGCACTATCAATCTCTGATCGCATTGCGGTTATGAACGATGGCCGTATAGAACAGTTCAGTACCCCACAAGCTCTTTATGACGAACCCGCTACAGAATATGTCGCGAATTTTATTGGTAGTTTAAATCGCTTTGAAGGTGATTTTGCTGATGGTCGGATTCAAGCTGGGAGCAACGTGGTCGGCATTCGCCCAGAAGATGTTTATTTCTCGGCACATCAAGTACCGGGCAGCCATGCCGCAACCGTTGACCTAGTCGTGCCACGTGGTCACTTCTTCGAAGTTTACTTAAGCAGCAACGGCCACAAGATTCGGTCATTCATGTCTTCAGAAATTCCCCAAGTTGGCGAAGCTGGATTCGTGAGAATTTCGAAAGCTTTGATTTATCAAGATGGCAAGTTAGTTAAGGTTGCTTAGACTTTTATGACATTAGCCTGCGCGCATCGCGGTGATTCAAGTCGACTACGTGAGAACACAGTAGTTGCGATCAAGGCGGCAATCGAAGCTGGTGCGCAGGTAGTTGAAATTGATGTGCGAATTACCCAAGATAATGAAGTCGTTGTAATTCATGATTCAACACTTGAACGACTTTGGGGTATTTCGGCAAAGGTCAATGATCGGGACTGGAATTTTATCTCCCGACTTGGCGAAGGCGATGACCGAATCCCGTTGTTACGCGATGTTTTGCCATTATTCGTAGGTACTAGCTCAATCTTGATGATTGATATGGAAGAGTCAGACCCGGCGCAATTGGCTTATGAAGTCACAGCAAATGGGCCGTTAGATTCAAACCAAATATTTTGGTGTGGCAATCTGCAGGGAATGCAACAGATTAGAGCTTTATCCAAAGAAGCGAGGATTTGGCTACCTTGGAACGATTTAGCGCTACCAACTCGTGACCAAGTTAATGAATTAGCTCCGGAATTTATTAACTTGCATTATTCGTTCGTTAATCGAAAGCGAGTTTCCGAGTTTCATAATCTTGGTTTAAAGGTCGCAGTTTGGACGGTTGATGACCTAGCCACAATGCGTTGGGCAAAATCAATCGGGGTCGATTCAATTACCACAAATCAACTGAGCCTTTTACAAAGTTTACTTTCCGAATCTTTAGCCGACCCCGAATTAACTGCTATTTCTTCGATCGAAGATATCGACCTAGATCGGGCACTTGAAGTAGCAAGAGATTTAGGTAAGTGGGCGATATTAGTTGCAAGCTCAATGGATCCTGGCACGATGAATATCAAAATGAACCCTGCAGATATCGTGACTCAAGTTGATCTAATGATTGAAATTCATGTTCGAGAAGTAATCGCGGCAAACTTTCCAAATCATAATTTTGTTGGCGAAGAATTGGGTGGACAATTCATAAGCGATCAAGCTTCATGGTATTTAGATCCAGTCGACGGAACAACTAATTTTGCAAACCGATTGCCTTGGAGCTCTTTTTCAATGGCATTAGCATTCAATCGCAAACCACTGGTAGCAGTGGTTATTGATCCTTGGCGCAATTCATTGTTCGAAGCCGTTGCGGGCAAAGGTGCAAAATTGAATGGTCGGGAAATCAAAGTTGAAGATCAGGGGACAATTGCAAACCCGTTAAGCAGTCGAATTGTTTCTACTGAATTAGCGGCCCATAAACCTTGGCCGGGAATGCTTGAAATGCTTGATTCGCTAGCGGAAAACTATTGCACGATGCGAATTATGGGTTCGGGTACTTTGACGTTAGTTGGCATAGCTGCGCAAAGAGGTGTTGGTTCAATTATTGGTCAGTACAGTCCAATTGATCATTTAGCTGCAGCCTTAATTGTTCACGAAGCTGGGGGAGCAGTTTGGGATGAGACTGGATCAGTAAATCTCTTTCCAGAATCAGGCGGAATATTGGTAGCGACACAAAGCGCCGCAGGGCCACTTTTTAAAATTTGGCAAGAATCGATAGCAAAGATTTCTTAAGAATTTATCCTAATGGATCACTAAAGATTAGGCACAAATATGCGTTATATCTATTTTCTCAAGGTATAGTCCCTAGTAAAATAGAACGCTTTGGCTATTCCCTACGCCAATCTGCATGAGAGAGTTAAGGTTGCTGTGCAGTGAAGCTGAGAATGTGGCTGTGTCTGACTATCCTATTTAGCGCAATTCCTGTTACGTCTTTTGCTGCCGAAAATGATTCAGCCCCAGTGCGAAGTTTGGTAGACCGCCCAGATGACTTAAGTGGATATCAGATTCGACTCATTTATGTAGTACCAGCTTTCTCGAAGGATCGTAACTTAGATACAAATGGAACTATTAGTAATTGGATACAACAAGTAAAAACAATTTCGCGAACTCAAATTGGTCTTACTCCAATTTTCGATTCTTACTTAAGCAAGCAAGACATCGGTTTCTTACAGTCTAAATACTCGATCGCAGAATTGTCTGCATCGAAGAATGCAATTGACTTACTAAAGAAAGAACTACCACCAAATGAGCAATCAAGCCTGAAAGGAATTGGCTTTATCATTGATGGAAGATCAATTTTTTCAGACTACTGCGGCTATGCTAACCGGCCCGGCAAATATTTCACGGCTTGGCTGGGTCAATCTTGCTGGGAAGACACTACGCAGTACAACTACCGAACATATTGGCCTTACATCGCTTCGACTATTTTGCATGAGTGGTTTCACAATCTAGGAGTTACCCATACCTGTGTAACAAATGACTTAATGTGGGGATCTGGTTGCGAGGCAACAACGGCTGGTGATGGAAATTCAATTGATGCCCTGAGAGCAAACTATTTGACCACTTCAAAATCAGGTGTAGACATCTCTCTGCTTCCCGTTTGGGAAGAGACGATTAAAACTGGATTCATGGAAACGAATTTTCAAAGCTCAAGCAAATCTGCTAACCCACGTCGAAACTCTGGCGGTGAAGATCAGATTTGGGGAGATTTCAATCTCGCTACTAACTGGGTCGACACATCTGCGGCTCGGTGGGAGTGTGAAGTTTTTACCTCAACAGGTATTACCTTGAGTGACTCAATTACGGCCGGGCGCTGTGAGTCTAAAATTCTTGATAATTTCAAGATTGGTACCAGGATTTATATGAAAGTTACCGCAATTGGCTTGTGGCAACGGAGTAGTGCAGTTTTAACATTTGATGTCTTAGGCCAAGGCGGGGAAGCATCGTTATGTGCTTCTAAATCCTGCATTTTTGGCGAAACTGTAAAACTAGATATGGATCTTTGTTTTAAAGCGGATGGGTATGCGAAACTGCAAATGAAGAAAAATGAAGATTGGGTAATCTTGAAGACGCACAAAGCGTCAAAAAATGAAACTGCTTGTAGCTCAGCTATTCCTTATTTTGTGATGACTACGATCAAGGATATTCCCGTGGGCACACATACCCTGAGGTGGACCTGGGCCGAAGATAGATCATTTAGTAAATCGGTTAATACATACAGTGAATTTGAATTATCAATAGGACCGGAGGCAGTTAAATGAAGAAGTCATTAGCGTGGATAGTTTTATTCACTTTGCTATTAACTCAGGTGAATAGCGCTACTAGTTTGAACTCAAACTCGATAACTGGCTGCGTGAATAAGAAAACTTCACTGGTTCGAATTTCTGAAAAATGTACTTCTGCTGAAAAGAAAATTGTTTGGGGCGTTACTGGGACAGCTGGCAAAGATGGTCTCAACGGTAAAGATGGAATTGACGGAGTCGATGGAGTAGACGGCATTGATGGCAAAGCTGGGCTTGACGGGCAAAATGGTTTAAACGGAAGAGACGGCGCTCCAGGTATCGCTGGCCCAAGAGGGGAGACCGGAAAAGATGGCAGTCAGAATACAATTTATTGGGCATATATAAAATCAAAAGATGTACAGACTAATGGATCTCGAAAAATCATTGTTTTAAATTCGAAGTATTTAAATCTTCCGGTCGGCCCTTCAGGTCAAGATTACAAATTTCAAGCTTCTGTTTACCTCACAACGAAATTAACAGCGCAAACTTTGGTGGGCTGTTATTGGACGAATCAATCTTCGCTAGATAAGAATTCTGGCGGCTGGGGTGCATTTGATACGAAAAATACCGTCGGATTTTCAGCCATTTTGAACCCGACCGCGGTTATGTTTCTTGAGAACTCAAGTGATGAAAAACTTCTAGTTTGCACTATTGCTGAAAACGCATCAATCACAGGTGGTTATGTGAGTGCCGAGGCAGTTAATGGCTCCTTTAAAGGAACTATCGGCGAATAATCTCCGCTGATTTCGAGGGCATTACTTCACCCTACGTTCTACTCGAATTAACCTAAATTCTGATTAAAGCTTAATTTGCACGCTTAAACGATATCCACTCCCCTTTTGGCCAAATCTTGCTTATTTAGCCTGCCCTAACCTCTAACAGAGCCTAGGGATAACCCTATTTGTGCTCATTTGGGGTTTGCCAAGGGGGTAGCCCTAGGTTAATGTTCCCAAACTTATGTAAGCGGTTTCGCCGTTTTCTACCGAGAGATGAGCTGTTTCTAATGATTAAGTTTTGCCGAAAGCTATCCGCACTTTTACTTTTCGCATCATTGTTCACAGTTGTCTCAACTCAAACCTCTAACGCCGGTATTGAAAACAATGCTCGATGTGCGATCGACTTTAATAGCGACGTTTCGATTCAGCCTACGCCTTCAAATCCAGCTTTCACATTTGAAATGAAATACTCAGTGGTCTGGGACCAACGTTTTGCTGCTAACTATGAAGTTAATCCGGCTCCAAACGGAGGCGTTTACATAAATAACCACTCATTCTTATTGGGATCCACTGATCCAACGTCAGGCTTGCAAATTTTTTACAACACAAATTGGATGGCAGATCATTCAGCTTTGATTGTGGCTGGCTCTATGGATGGAAATGCTGGAGCTGCCAAAAACAAGCTGTACTACTTCAATAATCCAGAGTGGAAGTTTCCCGCATTCACTAAAGCCGAAGGTTCGAGCCCCTACATCCACATAGCTCTCGTAAGAGATTCTTCAAACCGACTTACCGTTTTCTTTAATGGAAAACCACCAACTAGAACCTTCAGTTCTATAAACGAGTCTGGAGCGTGGCCACTAGATGATGATTGGAAGAATCAAACTTCTCCACGTTATGTTACAGATAATAACGTTTATACAAGTTCTAGATATTTTGGTTTCGACCCAAGGTTTACTTCAGACGAACCTCCTGCGTCATACATTTCTGGCATAAAACTAGTCACTGGCCATAATCTTTATGACCCAACTGCTAATCAGATAACTCCACCATCTAACTCAGCTGTCACAAGTGTTTCAGGAACAGGCGCAACGCCTCTGCTCTTAAATGCTCAGACCGCTCCTTTAATAGTAAAAAATTCAGGTAATCAAAGTTTGCCAGATGTGCTACTTAAGGGGCTCGATGCTGGTGGAACCGGATGCCCTGCTGACAACTTAGATTCTTACATCGGTGGTGACGGCGTATATAACGTTTACTATAAAGAAGGCGATGTTCTTAAAGACTCTGGAGCAGCTCCAAAAAGGCGTGACTTCTATTATTCTGAAGACGCGACGCCAACGCCAATAACAATTCCCACTCGTGGCAACTTGGTAAAAGCCGGAAATACTTTCATCGGCTGGAACACGCAAGCCGACGGTTATGGCACTACTTATCGTGCGGGCACTTCGTATCGACCAACGAATAACATAACTCTTTACACCAAGTGGTCTACGCCGAAAGTAATCACATATAACAACGGTGGCGGCACGGGAACATTGCCAACTGAGTCAAACAAACTTTGGGAAGACACCTTTACTGTTGCTGCAAACTCACTAACTAATGGCGTTCTCAGTTTTAATGGTTGGAACGATGGTACGAATACTTATGGACCAGGATCTATTTACACAGTTCCAGATAACAACGTATCGCTAACTGCTGTGTGGTCGGGCGACACCACTATTTCAACAGCTAATGTAACTATTGCCGCCCCAGTCGCAGGAGCAACCCCGGTTTCATCAATATCTACCAATGGGCAATACACCACATCAATTACATGGAGCAACACCCCTTTAACTTTTGGCTACAACACCGTATACACCGCAACCGTTGAAGTTGCACCAGTTGCTGGTTACACGTTAACTGGTGTTAGAGCTAACCTTTTCACTATCAATGGCAGTGCTCCGACTACTGCGAACTCACTTAACTCCGGAATTTTTACCTATCAATTTTCAAGAACAGCTCTTGGCCCGGCCCTAACTCCAACCTTTGATACTCCTACGGCAAATGCAAGTGGATTTAGCGTCACGATTACCAATTACGATGGAACTTATTACACGTGGGACACCCCAACAGTTTCAAGAGGCTCGGTTGCTGTTACTTCAACCATTGGCTCAAATCGAGTATTAACTGTCACCGGTCTATCACCCGGAGACACTGCAACCATTACACAAACCACTAGCAGAACTAATTATTCCAATGGTTCAAATACCGTTACTGGAACAACTCTGCCGCCTCTAAACCCAACCTTTGGTGAAGTCACGCGAAACGTTGGTGGATTCTCCGTTCCAATCACAAATTACGACACTGATTACACCTGGGATACCCCAACGGTTTCTAGGGGATCAGTTGCAGTTACCGGCACAGGGGAGTGGAGTATAAATTCAAATTCTTCGGGTATTTTTGAATGGCGCTCCATCGCTTCTAGCAGTGATGGCACAAAACTTGCAGCAGTTACCTATAACGGATACATCTACACCTCCATCGACTCAGGTGTTACTTGGACTGCACGGGCTAATACCCAAAACCGTAATTGGAACTACATCACTTCAAGCAGTGATGGCACAAAACTTGCGGCAGTTGTTTATGACGGATCTATCTGGACCTCTGCTAACTCAGGAGTTTCCTGGACGGAGTCAGCAAACACGGGGTCACAGCATTGGAACTCCATCACATCAAGCAGTGATGGAACAAAACTTGCAGCGGTTGTCTATGGCGGAGCTATCTGGATTTCGACCAACTCAGGTCTTTCCTGGACGGAGTCAGCAAATACAGGTAGTAAGAGTTGGTACTCCATCACTTCAAGCAGTGATGGCACAAAACTTGCAGCCGTTGCCTTCGACGATCACATCTACACATCTACCGACACGGGCACTACTTGGACTGCGCGGGCAGATACCCAAACCCGTAATTGGTTCTCCATCACTTCAAGCAGCGATGGAACAAAGCTTGCAGCGGTTGTCTATGGCGGAGCTATCTGGATTTCGACCAACTCAGGTCTTTCCTGGACGGAGTCAGCAAATACAGGTAGCAAGGATTGGTCTTCCATCACCTCGAGCAGCGATGGCACAAAACTTGCAGCCGTTGCCTTCGACGATCACATCTACACATCTACCGACACGGGCACTACTTGGACAGAGCAATCAATTATCGGATCTCACTACTTGGCCTTCATCGCCTCAAGTAGTGATGGCACAAAACTCGCAGTAGCTACCTTCAATAGATACATCTACACGCTCGCCCCTCGCACTCTAACTGTCACGGGTCTATCTGCCGGAGATACGGCAACGATTACGCAGGGAACTCGCAGAACTAACTATCCAAATGGTTCAAATACAGTTACTGGCACTGCGCAGGTTCCACTAAATCCAACCTTTGGTTCAGCCACCCGAACTGCAAGTGGATTTAGCGTTTCAATTACAAATTACGATCCTGATTTCACTTGGAATACTCCAACCGTTTCTCGAGGCTCAGTCGCCATCACTTCAACCGTTGGCGCAACCAGAGTTCTAACAGTTACCGGATTATTAGCTTCAGAGACTTCAACAATTACGCAAGCAACCACTAGAAGTAATTATCCAAATGGTACAAATACGGTTACCGGCACAGCTCTAAATGCTGCGTATAACCCAACCTTTGATACCCCAACTGCCACTGGAGTCGGATTTAGCGTCTCAATTACAAATTACGATGCTAGTTACACTTGGGATACACCAACTGTTTCTAGAGGCTCGGTTGCCGTTACCTCAACTGTTGGTGCTAACAGAGTTCTAACTGTCACTGGTCTATCTCCTGGAGACACGGCAACGATTACGCAGACAACGAGTAGAGACACCTACGCCCCGGGTTCAAATACTGTTACCAGTAGAACTCTGCTTGTCATCAACCAGGCTAATGTTGCAATCACAGCCCCAGTAACTGGTGTGACCCCGGTTTCTTCACTAATTAGCAATGGTCAATACACCACTGCTATTACTTGGAGTGATACCCCAACAACTTTTGCACCAAATACTTTCTACACCGCAACAGTAACTGTTACCCCTGTAGCTGGTTACATGTTAAGTGGAGTTGGCGCTAACTTCTTCACCGTAAATGGTAATGCTGCAACTTCTGCCAACTTAGCTAATACCGGCGTCTTTACTTATCGATTCCCAGAGACTGCAATTATTGTTACCACTGCCAATATTTCAATCACCGCCCCTGCAACAGGTGCGACCCCGGTGGCTTCTATTGCAAGCAATGGTCAATACACCACAGCCATTACTTGGTCTGATTCACCTACCAGATTTGCCGCCAATACCGTCTACACCGCAACAGTTACCGTGACCCCGATAGCCGGCTACACGTTAACTGGCGTTGCTGCTAATTTATTTAGAGTAAATAGTGATACGGCAACTACTGGCAACTTGGCAAATGCTGGTTCCTTCACTTATCAATTTGCCGCAACTGGTGCGAAGTTGGCGCAGAGCATTTCCTTTACTCAACCATCTGATTTAAATCTAACCAGTAGCAATC
>Ga0304729_1001708_pt1 | contig 13994 bp, 11 predicted proteins | sample C_131016_MF_Meta_FD_190475 | JGI IMG/M metagenome (GOLD analysis project Ga0304729, IMG submission 190475) | Freshwater microbial communities from Lake Croche, Canada to study carbon cycling - C_131016_MF_MetaG (v2) (version 2) | ecosystem: Environmental > Aquatic > Freshwater > Lake | place... | reverse complement strand
GACAAGGAGGAGCAGTCACTGCTGGTTCGCCAGCGAATCTAACTCTTGTGAATCCAAGGTCGGAGTGGCAAGTTGATCGCGAGAAGATGTCTTCGAAAAGTAAGAACACCCCTTTCCACGGAACGGCGCTAACAGCCAAAGTTATTCACACAATCTTTGAAGGTGTATTTGTTGTTAAAAATGAAACATTGACGGGGTTAAAGCATGAGTAAGGCATTCCTAGTTCTAGATGATGGTGCAATTTATGAGGGCGAGTCCTGGGCTTGCCTCGGTGAGACTTTCGGTGAAGCGGTCTTCACTACTGGAATGACGGGATATCAAGAGACTTTAACTGATCCCTCGTATCATAAGCAGGTTGTGATCATGACCGCCCCGCATATCGGCAACACCGGAATGAACCACGAAGATGAAGAGTCAAAGAAGATTTGGGTATCTGGTTTTGTTGTGAGAAACCCATCACCAAGAGTGAGTAATTGGCGTTCGGAAACATCTCTTGAAGATTCCTTGATTGACGCTGGAGTAGTTGGAATTCAAGGTGTAGATACTCGAGCAATCACTCGTCATCTTCGTAGTCGTGGGGCAATGCGAGTTGGGATTTTCTCTGGAGAGTCGCTCTCTCGCGAAGAGATGGTTATAAGGGTAAGGCAGGCGCCTTTGATGACAGGCGCTTTCTTGGCTGATGATGTATCAACGCAGGTTAAGTACGTAGTGCCTGTCCCAGATGAATTGCAAAAGAAATTTACTGTCGCGGCTATCGATCTTGGAATAAAATCTGCAACGCCAAGGCTGATGTCTTTGCGGGGGGTAGAAGTTCATGTTTTTCCTGTATCAGCAACTAAGGAAGAGATTATGGCAATCAACCCAGATGGAGTATTTCTTTCAAATGGCCCCGGAGACCCTGCAACGATGGATGCAATTGTGGATTTGGTAAGAGAGTTCCTGCTTGATTCGATGCCAATATTCGGAATTTGCTTTGGTCATCAAATTCTTGGACGTGCACTCGGTTTTGAAACATATAAGCTTCCATTTGGCCATCGAGGCATAAATCAACCTGTTAAGAATTTGCGGGACGGCGCGGTTGAAATCACTTCACATAATCACGGGTTTGCAGTTGCAGCTCCTGTAGACGCGAACTTCACAACAGTATTTGGAGCAGGTTTTGTATCGCACATTAACCTTAACGATGGTGTCGTAGAGGGCTTGGAACTTCTTGAACGTCCGGCGTTTAGCGTTCAGTATCACCCAGAATCTGCAGCAGGTCCGCACGATGCGGCATATCTCTTTGATCGCTTTGCAGAAATGATGACGAAAGCAAAGGCGGTTCATAATGCCTAAAGATTCAAGTATTAAGAGTGTTCTGGTGATCGGAAGTGGTCCAATTGTTATTGGCCAAGCCTGCGAGTTTGATTACTCTGGAACTCAGGCATGTCGTGTTCTTCGCGAAGAAGGAGTGCGTGTAATTCTGATCAATTCCAACCCAGCGACGATTATGACCGATCCAGAGTTTGCAGATGCCACTTACATTGAGCCAATTACGTCCGAGATAATTGAAAAAATCATTAGTAAGGAAAGGCCAGATGCAGTACTTGCCACTTTAGGAGGACAAACTGCGCTCAATGCAGCAATGGCTCTGGATGAATTAGGGATTTTTGAGAAATATGGGACGCGGTTAATTGGCGCCGACATTCCAGCCATTAAACGCGGTGAGGATCGCGACATTTTCAAAAAGATTGTTGCCGAGGTTGGGGGAGAATCAGCGCGATCTGCAATCTGCCACACAATTGAAGATTGTTATCAAGCCGTTAATGAATTGAATTATCCGGTCGTAGTTCGTCCCTCTTTCACTATGGGTGGTCTGGGTTCGGGTATAGCTTTTAATAAAGAGGAACTTGATTTAATCGCCGGTGCGGGATTGCGACATAGTCCTACAACTGAGGTTCTACTTGAGGAATCAATACTTGGTTGGAAAGAATACGAACTCGAAGTAATGCGCGATTACAAGGACAATGTTGTGATTGTCTGTTCTATTGAGAATGTCGATCCGATGGGCGTGCATACCGGCGACTCGATAACGGTGGCACCGGCCCTCACTCTCACCGATGTTGAATATCAACGCCTTCGCGACCTTTCAATAGACATCATTCGAGAAGTAGGTGTCGCAACTGGAGGTTGTAATATTCAATTTGCAGTAAATCCCCTTGACGGTCGCATTATCGTCATTGAGATGAATCCGCGAGTATCGCGTTCTTCAGCCCTTGCATCTAAAGCAACAGGATTCCCTATTGCAAAGATCGCAACAAAGTTGGCGATTGGCTATAGTTTGGATGAGATTCAAAACGATATCACCCAAAGCACTCCAGCTTCTTTTGAGCCAACTCTCGATTACATCGTTGTTAAGGTTCCAAGATTTGCTTTTGAAAAGTTTCCAGAGGCAGACCCACGTTTGACGACCACGATGAAGTCGGTCGGTGAAGCTATGGCTATTGGAAGAAGTTTTCCGGAAGCACTTCAAAAGGCCTTACGGTCAGTCGAGAAGAAGGGCACCTCTTTCTCTTGGTCAAAGGGAAATCTTTCTAATGCTGAATTGAAATCAGCTGTAAAAATTCCGACCGAATTTCGTTTACAACAAGTTCAGCAACTTATGTCTCTAGGATCATCCGTGGAAGAGCTGCATGAGCTAACGAAGATTGACCCCTGGTTCCTCAGTCAAATTGAGTTGATTAACAACATGGCTGTAGAAGTGCGCGAATCATCAGAACTTACACAAGAGCTAATGAGTAAATCAAAGCGCATGGGATTTTCTGACCTCCAACTTTCTGAATTGTGTGGAGTGTCCGAATTAGAAATTCGAAGTGTGCGACACCGGCTAGGAGTTTTCCCTGTTTACAAAACGGTAGATACATGCGCAGCCGAATTTGAAGCTCACACTCCATATCATTACTCAAGCTATGATCTTGAAACTGAAGTAATCTCCCGCACAAAGCCAGCGGTTATCATCCTTGGAAGTGGACCAAATCGCATAGGACAAGGGGTTGAATTCGATTACTCGTGCGTTCATGCCGCATTTGCCCTTAAGGCCGCAGGATTTGAAACCATAATGATCAATTGCAATCCTGAGACAGTTTCGACGGACTATGACACATCCGATCGGCTGTATTTTGAGCCACTTACTCTCGAAGATGTTCTAGAAGTGATTCGCGCAGAAACTCTAGCGGGCCCCGTATTGGGAGTTATCGCACAGCTCGGTGGTCAAACTCCACTTGGTTTGGCCAGGGGCCTGATGGATGCCGGCGTTACAATCCTTGGAACAAGTCCTGATGCAATCGACCTTGCCGAAGATCGTGGTCAGTTTGGAAAAGTGCTGGATGAGGCTCATCTTGTAGCTCCCAAGTATGGAATGGCACGCTCTTATGAGGAAGCAGTAACCATTGCGCACGATATTTCCTACCCAGTACTTGTAAGACCATCGTTTGTACTCGGTGGGCGTGGAATGGAAATTGTGTATGACGATGAATCACTTCGCGGATTCATTGAGCGTGCAACGCAAATTACACCTAATCATCCAGTTCTTATCGATCGATTCCTAGACGATGCCATCGAAATTGACGTAGATGCTTTGTACGATGGTGTTGAGCTATTTCTTGCTGGGGTAATGGAACATATCGAAGAGGCGGGAATTCACTCCGGGGATTCGGCCTGCGTCATCCCGAGTGAATCACTCAATGATGAGATGCAGCGACAAATTCGCGCTGCTACTCTAAAGATTGCTTCGGGCGTTGGCGTGAGAGGTTTAATCAATATTCAATTTGCGATCACTCGTACAAATCCCGGGGAAACCGGAACGCTATATGTTTTGGAAGCGAATCCGAGAGCTTCTCGAACCGTTCCTTTTGTAAGTAAGGCAACAGGGAATTCTCTTGCCAAAGCTGCATCACTTATTTCTGTTGGGAAGAGCATTTCCGAACTCCGATCTTCTGGGGTGTTACCAAAATCGGGTGACGGAGTTGCACATGGTATTTCAGTCAAAGAAGCAGTTCTTCCGTGGAATCGGTTTAGACGAGTTGACGGTACGGGCGTAGATTCCGTGCTTGGACCTGAAATGCGTTCGACGGGTGAAGTTATGGGCATTGCCGATTCGTTCGGAGAAGCCTATGCAAAGAGTCAAAGTGCTGCTTTTGGAGCCTTACCCAAAAGTGGAAATGTCTTTCTCTCACTCAGTGAGCGAGATAAAGCAGGTTCAGTTGAACCAGCGCGTACCCTGGTTAACCTTGGTTTTACTTTGTATACAACCTCCGGCACCCATGATTTCTTAGCCGCCGCGGGTGTAAAGTCGATTCTCGTTCGAAAGAACTCAGATACAAATGCATCGGGCCCATCCGCTGTCGACATCATCACTGACGGTACGGTCCAACTTGTAATCAATACTCCGCTTGGGCGAGGAACGCGGCATGATGGTTGGTTAATTCGTACCGCATCAGTTCAACGTTCTATCCCGATCATCACTACTATTGCAGGGTTCAAAGCCGCGGTTGCAGGTATTTCTGAAATTACTAGTCATCCATTCTCCATAAAGTCTGTTCAGGAGTGGTCAGCATGAGTGCAATAAATTCACGCGCGGTACAGTGCTCTGCGCAGGTTGTAAGTAATAAGAAAGTTGGGGCCTACCACCACATAATCTTGTCAGTCGACTCGATCGCTGCTTCTGCCAGACCCGGTAACTTCGTTGCAATTGCAGTTGGCGGAGCTTCTTCGGCTTTGGTTCTACGTCGAGCTTTTGCAATCTATAGGGCAGCCGATAAAGGAAGCGCTGGTGGCGTGATTGAGCTTGTTGTTGCACCGCATGGTGAAGGAAGTAAATGGCTTACATCTCGGCAAGTTCATGAAACTGTTGATTTGGTTGGACCACTTGGTACCTCATTTGGTATCCCTACCGAACCTGTTCGATGCATTCTAGTTGGCGGAGGATATGGATCCGCGCCGCTATTTGGTTTGGCTGAAATCCTCAAAGCAAGAGGTTGCCGGGTTGATATGGTCCTCGGAGCAAGTTCTGCAGGAAAGATCTATGCACCTCTAGATGGAAAGCGCTCAGTCTCCTCGATGACGATCACTACTGATGATGGAAGTGCTGGTATGCACGGCCGAGTAAGTGAGGCTTTGCCACAGATTATTGAAGAGAATGGGTCTGAGCTTATTTATTCCTGTGGCCCAATGGCAATGCTTGAGGCAATTCAAGAGATTGCAGATCAATACAATCTCGTTCATCAAGCTTCGGTTGAAGAAAGTATGGCGTGTGGAATCGGAGTATGCATGACCTGTGTAGTTCCGCTTCGGGGATCAGATGGCGTAATTAGGATGTCTAGAACATGTATAGATGGACCTGTTATGGATGGCGCAGATGTTATTTGGAATAGTCGTGGAAGTATCCCTGAGGGAACGTGGGGCGCATAATGTTTAACTATTCCACTTCTCTTGGAGGCACAGTTCTGCCAAATCCGATCGTGACTGCTAGTGGTTGCGCAGGGTCGGGCAAGGAACTTTCACAGTTCTTTCCGCTGACAGAACTTGGTGCAATAGTCACTAAATCAATCATGCTTAAACCACGAAGTGGCAGAGCTACCCCAAGAATGGCTGAGACGCCTAGTGGAATGCTGAATTCAATTGGACTACAAGGACCTGGCATCGATTCATTTTTAGAGAATGACATACCTTGGCTTCAATCGCAGAGCGCAAGAATAATTGTAAGTATTGCTGGCGAGAGCGTTGAGGATTATGCCTCACTTGCTAGACGGGTTCGAAATATCCCTAATGTGGTGGGAATAGAAGTTAACATCTCTTGTCCCAATGTTGAGAATAGAGGTATGGTTTTTTCATGCCAGCCAGATACTGCGCGCGCTGCAATTGAAAATGTGCGACGCAATATTGGGGGAGAAGTTCCAATATTCGCAAAATTGTCCCCGGATGTGACAGACATTGTGGCTATCGCGCGCGAAGTTGTAAACGCTGGAGCCGATGGGCTTGCTCTTATTAATACTGTTCTTGGCATGGTGATTGATGTAAACACAATGCGCCCTAAGTTGGCCCAAAAAACGGGAGGACTTTCAGGTCCGGCCATACGCCCGATAGCCGTGAGAGCGATTTATCAGGTACGCGCAGCGCTACCAAAGATTCCAATTATTGGAATGGGCGGAGTAGCAAGTGGTAAAGATGCGCTAGAACTTGTATTGGCAGGAGCGAGTGCGATTTCAGTAGGAACGGCAACTTTCGGTAATCCAACCGCGGTAATGAAAATCAAACAGGAATTAGAATCTTTACTGACCGAGCGAGGCTTTGATAACTTTGTAGACGCTGTGGGGTTTGCACATCGATTGGAGTCACAATGAGCGTTGCCAGCAATGAATCTCCAATAATCCTTGCCTTAGATACCCAGGATATTGAAAAAGCAGCTCAGTGGATAAGAGCGACAAACACAGTGGTGAATACTTTTAAAGTTGGTTTAGAGTTTTATTTAACCCATGGACGCGCGGGCATTGATCGACTTCGAGAAGAGGGAGATTTTGATCTCTTCCTTGATTTGAAATTGCACGACATCCCAAACACAGTTTCCTCTGCGACAAAAGCTGTCGCGTCAATTAAACCAAGATTTCTCACAGTCCATGCATCAGGAGGGGCCGATATGGTGAGCGCTGCAGTACAAGCAGCTCCGGATATCGATATAACTGCTGTAACGGTGCTGACATCTCTATCAAAAGATTCCCTTTTGGAAATCGGTTTTGCGCAAGAGCCTCTCGAGTCGGCAGTCAAGCTTGCAAAACTCTCCTTAGGCGCAGGTGCTCGGGCCATAGTTACTTCCCCGCTTGAGGTTGGTGCTATTCGCGCAGCAGTAGGTGGCAAACCGATCATAATCACCCCGGGGGTAAGGCCAGTGGGGTCGCCACTTGGCGATCAGACTCGCGTTCTTACTCCGAAGGATGCAATCGCAGAAGGTTCAAATTTTCTAGTTATTGGGCGTCCGATTACATCTCTTGAAACTTCGACGTTGATGTTAAGTAAAGCTCTTGAAATCATGGACAGTATTTATTGATGACTCATCGGCCTAGTCTTCGACCGCTTCCCCCAAAGCTCACGATGGGTGAGCGGCACGCAAATTTAGAGTTAGCTAAGAAAGCGCGGCACGAGAGAGCTGATGTAAAGGCGGCGATATCTGCTGGCAGGATTTCAATCTTTGATGCGATAAACGACCCCCGTGACTCAATCCAGAGAATGAAAGTGATCGAACTCTTAGAAGCAATCCCAGGCGTCGGACCCGCACGCGCGGCTCTCATTATGGAGAAGAGAAAGATTTCTCTTTCGCGTAGAATTGCTGGACTTGGACCTCATCAATTGAAGTCTTTACGGCAGGAGGCTGGCATCATGAAGGTTGATCCACAACGCGGATCGCTCATCGTCATGTCCGGACCTGGTGGCGTTGGGAAGAGCACCATTACTCAGTATTTGAAAGGCGATCCTAGATTTTGGGTTAGCATCTCGGTCACAACAAGAGCACCTCGTTCTACTGAAAAAAACGGAGTCGATTATTTTTTCGTGACAGAGAACAAATTTGATCAGATGATTGCGAATGATGAGTTCCTGGAATGGGCCGAATTTGCTGGTGCAAGATATGGAACACCGAAGCAAGCGGTCGCCGAGTGGCGAGATCTTGGAAAGCACGTCCTATTGGAGATTGAGATTGCAGGAGCCCGGCAAATTAGGGCAAGTGATCCTTCGGCAAAACTCGTATTTATTGCCCCTCCATCCTGGGAAGAGCTTGCTAGTCGGTTAGCAAATCGTGGGACAGATTCATCAGAACGGCGCGCCGCACGCTTGGCTCTTGCCCGAGAAGAGATGGCTGCTGCTGGCGAATTCGACACTACGATAGTAAATGAGCAGGTCGAAGGGGTGGTTAGCCAGATGGTATCCTTGGCAACTGCTCTACAGGAATAAATCGTTTCAAGAATTAGCAAGGGGCTCATAATGTCAACAACTGACGGAATCACTAATCCACCTATCGATGAACTTCTCGATAAGGCAGGATCCAAGTACAGCCTCGTTCTCTATGCAGCAAAGCGTGCGCGCCAGATTAATGCGTATTACTCACAACTCGGTGAAGGATTGCTTGAATATGTGGGACCACTAGTTGACACATACGTTCATGAGAAGCCTCTCTCTATCGCTCTGCGCGAGATTAATGAGGGTCTACTTACCATCGAAAATCTCGAGCCTAAGAGCGTAGAAGCTTCCGCTTAATTCGCAGGTTCTAGATGAGCCAGCAGCCACTCGGAGTTTCTCGAGAAGTAGTACTTGGTATTGGGGGCGGTATAGCCGCATACAAATCATGCGATTTATTGCGTAGACTCAAAGATCACGGTTTCTTGGTCTCAGTTATTCCGACTCGCTCATCTCTCAATTTTGTTGGCGCTGCCACTTGGGAAGCCCTTTCTGGTCGTCCTGTGCAGACAGATTTATGGAATAACGTCCACGAAGTTCCGCATATCTCGATGGCAAAAAAAGCGGACGCAATAGTGATTGCTCCTGCTACGGCTGATTTAATTGCTCGCATTGCCTGCGGACGGGCAGATGATTTACTAACAAATATTCTCATTGCTTCCAATGCTCCGATTATCTTGGTTCCGGCGATGCATACAGAGATGTGGCTCAATGAAGCTACGGTCGCAAATGTTGAAGCCCTTCGCAAGCGCGGAGTGATCATTATCGATCCTGCGGTGGGTGATCTTTCGAGTGGCGATTCAGGGGTGGGAAGATATCCCGAAACTAGCGAGATTATTGATGTAGTTGAAAATACGTTTAATAGAAAAGCTGATTTGATTGGCAAGAAGGTACTTGTAAGCGCTGGTGGGACACGAGAGGCGATTGATCCCGTGCGATTCATCGGCAACCTTTCCTCGGGAAAGCAAGGAATTGCTGTTGCGTTGGACGCTGCCGCTAGGGGAGCGATTGTTACTCTTGTAATCGCAAATGCACCAGAAATCTCCATTGAAGATGTGGAAGTCATTCATGTCGTAACGGCTGATCAAATGCTTGCCGCTCTCGATGCGAATTTTGATTCTTCCGATGTTGTAGTCATGACGGCTGCAGTTGCGGATGTAAAGCCAAAATCGTCTGCTTCTGAAAAGATTTCAAAGTCGGATTTAACAAGTATCGAGCTACTTCATAATCCAGACATTATTGGAACTCTCGCAAGTCGAAAGCGGCATCAAGTGCTGATTGGCTTCGCTGCGCAAACTGGAGCGGATCGTCTTTCCAAAGCCCATGAGAAGCTTGTATCAAAGCAACTTGATTTTCTTTATATGAACGATGTATCCAATGGGGCGATATTTGGTAGCGATGAGACCGAGGGTGTCATCATCGGCACCTCAGTAGAAGATCTTGATATTCCCATGACATCAAAGGCAACACTTGCAAGAAAACTGCTCTCTCTGGCAATCGACAAGTTAGGTTAACCCAATGACAAAACGCCTCTTCACATCAGAATCCGTAACTGAGGGCCATCCAGACAAGATGGCTGATCAGATTTCAGATGCTATTTTGGATTCCCTCCTTAGCCAGGATTCGAAGAGTCGTGTCGCCGTTGAAACTCTTATCACCACCGGTCAAGTACATGTAGCTGGCGAGGTGACGACAAACGGGTATGCCGACGTCATGAGCATCGTTCGCGATACAGTGTTGGAAATCGGATATGACTCCTCTGAAAAAGGTTTTGATGGAAATTCTTGCGGAGTCTCATTGTCAATTGGTCAACAGTCTCAAGATATCGCACAAGGAGTTGATTCAGCCTTTGAAAAGCGTGTTTCATCTTCCCTCGATCCTTTAGATCTGCAAGGCGCGGGTGACCAAGGATTGATGTTTGGTTACGCCTGTGATGACACTCCAGAACTCATGCCTTTGCCGATACATCTTGCACACCTTCTTTCAATGCGACTTTCTGCAGTCCGCAAAAGTGGAGAACTCGCATATTTGCGTCCAGATGGAAAAACTCAAGTAACAATTGAATATGACGGGGATAAGGCAGTTGCTTTAAATACGGTTGTTATTTCATCGCAGCACTCTGCAGAAGTTGATATAGAAAAAACCCTCGCTCCAGATATCAAGCGACTCGTGATTGACCCCGTAATCTCAGGGCTAAATATTGATATAGGTGATGTCCGTGCTCTCATTAATCCAACCGGGCGATTCGTAATTGGTGGGCCAATGGGAGATGCAGGATTAACTGGAAGAAAGATCATTGTTGATACATATGGTGGCATGGCCCGTCATGGCGGCGGAGCATTTTCTGGAAAAGATCCCTCAAAGGTAGATCGTTCGGCTGCATATGCGATGCGATGGGTTGCAAAGAATGTGGTTGCATCCGGACTTGCAACACGTTGTGAAGTCCAAGTTGCATATGCGATTGGTAAGGCTCAACCTGTCGGACTTTTTGTGGAGTGTTTCGGCACCGAAAAGGTCCCTGTATTGCAAATTGAAGCTGCAATTGAGAATGTATTTGATTTACGTCCTGCAGCAATCATCCGTGACCTAGAATTGCTACGCCCGATTTATTCAAAGACCAGTAGTTACGGCCACTTTGGTCGTGAACTTCCTGAATTTACTTGGGAACGTGTAGACCGAGCAGTCGCTCTCCAATCTGCAGTAAAGGGCTAATTTATTGTGGCTATTTTGAAGCCACTGAAATTGCGATCAGAGAAGGTCGCAGTCAAGCGCTCAATCGCTGCCGAAAACTTTGTTGCAGAAGTATTGGTTGATACAAAGGTTTTTCATCTGGACGAGCCATACTCATACCTGGTCCCAGCGCTATTTTCTGATCAAATTAGTGTCGGCACCCTCGTTAAAGTTCCTTTTGGACGATCAAATACTGAGGGTATTGTCTTGCGCAGATACGAAACTGAATCAACCGCTGGTCTCAAATTGATTGATTCACCAATTTCGCAGATTCCAGCAGTCACAGATTTTCAAATTGAGCTTTTTCGCGAAGTTGCGGCTCGATACGGGGTTCCACTTTGGGATGTTTTTCACTTGGCGATACCTGCTTTCAGCAAGTCCGGTGAGCGGCAATATCAAAACTCGGAGGGTTTCAAGGCTTCCAGTATTCAGAGTACTCAAAATGAGAAGAGCCCTCTCATGAGGGAAGTTGTGACCCTTAAGCAAGGAGCCAATATTCGCGATGAGGTGGCAAATCTCGCCCTTCGCCATCCTGATCAGAAGATATTGATAATTACGCCGGATGAAAAAACTCTCCGACAGTTAAATGGTTTGGGTGGAACCTCTCTTTCGGGCTCACTCAACAAGAGTGAGCGGTATGCAAATTACCTAAAAGCAAATTCAGCTACGAATGGGCTATTTATGGGGTTGAGAAGCTCTATTTTTGTTAGTTTCTCAGTGCACGACATACTCGTTGTCATTGATGAAACTGACGAGAATATGTATGAAAAGCGCACTCCCGGCTACAACGTCCGTGATATTGCATTTTTAAGGTCAAAAGGTCAATCAGTTGTTTTTCTATCTTCTGTTCATTCTTTAGAAATCGAGAGGGTTGTAGAAGCGGGCTGGTTTGTTGAAAGATCTGTTGGTTCTTATGGAAAACGAGTGATTTCTGAGGCAGAAGAGAGTGCGCATGGGGTAATTTCGAAAGGGTTAAAGCTTGGCTCGGTCCTCGTTGTTCATGCGAATACTGGATACGTGAATAGCTTTACATGTAACAATTGTCGAAACCTTGCGATGTGCAATTGCGGTGGGCGACTTATCCTTGCAAGAGACGGAAAAGCTACCACCTGTTCATTATGCGCAACAAAGAAAGAATCTTGGGTTTGTGAGTATTGTCGAAATTCACTCCCTCGCTCTGTCAGCAAAGGTGTGGAGAAGCGGGCCGAAGATTATGGGAGGAGCTTTCCTCGCACAAGAGTGCTTTCCTCTACGGGGCAACATCCAGAAACCGAAGTGCCGACCGAAAATTCGCTAGTGGTGGTTACCCCAGGGATGGAACCACAAGGGGAATATGCAGCTCTTCTTCTTATGGACGGAGACCAATTATTTAGTCGCACGGGTCTTCGAAGTGATGAGCAATCTGAATTGTTCTGGGGGAGTGCGTTAACAAAACTGTCTGATGGTGGGGTTGTTTACGTCTCATTACCTAGCGCCCATCCAATCACGCAATCTATTATTCGAAATTCATTTACTAAATATCACTTAGAACGAATTTCCCAACGTGCTTCCGCTTTTCTACCTCCTATTTTTAGGATGGCTGTTGTAGAGGGAAAACCTTCAGAGACGGCTCACCTCTTCGAGTATTTAAGTAATTTGGAAGGGGAGGTAGATCTTCATATCCTAGGACCAATAGATCTACCCGCAGGGATTTCAAGAGTCGTGATCAAATTCGATGTTAACGCTCATAGCCAAATTGTTCGTAAACTCTATGAATACAACCGAATTAGGAGCTTACAAGGCCAAATTCCCTTAAGGGTGCGTGTGGACCCCTTTGATCTCATCTAAGATTCTCGTATGTCGATCCAACCAATTCGCTATTTCGGAGACCCTGTTCTCACGACTCCTGCAGCCTTGGTGACGACTTTCGATAAGGAACTTCGCACCTTGGTCTCTGACTTGGTCGACACAATGCAAGATGCTCCCGGTGCAGGGCTCGCAGCTCCCCAAATTGGAGTCTCTTTGCGTGTGTTTGTGTGGAACGTTGACGAGGAGATCGGCCACCTTGTAAATCCAACTCTAGATTTAAGCGATGAGATGCAAGAAGGTGACGAGGGTTGCCTAAGTTTCCCTGCTCTTTCTTACAATACCCCGCGCGCACTTCGGGCGGTAGCCAAGGGATTTAACATGCACGGTGAACCTGTAATAATTGATGGAACGGAATTTTTGGCTCGCGCGCTACAACACGAGACTGATCACCTAGACGGAGTCCTATTCATTGACCGCTTGAGCAGCGTTGATCGCAAGCTTGCTATGAAAGAAATTCGCGAGAGTGAATGGTTTGGCGAGTCAACGAATTCAGGGGTTCTACCAACTATAAAAGTTTCTCCACATTCCACGCGCGGTTTAGGTTTCTAGTGAACTTCTTTGGAATATGCAGATAGCTGTGGCGAGTTCCTCGTCTGTAGGAATACCCATTCTAGATTCATTACTAGCCGGGCCGCACGAGGTTAAATACGTCCTCTCTAATCCCGACAAAGGAACTGGCAGGGGTCAAAAATTTGTTGCCAATGATTTTGCGCTACACGGCGCGTCTCATTCGGTAAAGGTGGTCAAGCCTAATAGCCAGCTCGAAATTCAAGAGACACTCTTATCTGATCCAGTTGATCTGGTGATCACGGTGGCATACGGAAAATTGATTCGTAAGCAAGCGCTTTCAATCCCAAAATTTGGTTGGATTAATGTGCATTTTTCAAAACTTCCACGATGGAGAGGGGCCGCCCCTGTCCAATACGCTCTGTTAAACCAGGATAAAGAAACAGGCGTGAGCATCTTTCAGCTCGATGAGGGTATGGATACGGGACCAATTTATCTTGCTCGTGATTACCCAATCGCCGAAGCAGAAACAACGCCGACTCTTCTTTCTCGTCTTGCAAACGAAGCTTCGCACCTCATTGCAGATGTATTGAAACTGATCATTGATGGCCAAGCCCCCGTTCCCCAATCAGATGAGGGAGTCACGCATGCTCCAAAGATATCCAAGGAAGAGGGGAAGATTGATTGCACCCGAAGTGTTTCCGAAATTCTTTCTCAGGTAAGAGCGCTATCGCAAAATCCTGGAGTTTTTCTGGCTTTTAGAGGCGAACGCCTGGGAATTAATGCAGCAGAAGAATCTAGCTTTTATGAAGGACCGGAAGAAAGCGGTTCACTTGTTGCGCGCAAACATGAGCTTGTGGTCCGAGTTTCTGATGGAGCAATTCGTCTCCTCTCGGTAACGCCTCAAGGCAAAATGGAGATGTCAG
>Ga0304729_1001700_pt1 | contig 14039 bp, 8 predicted proteins | sample C_131016_MF_Meta_FD_190475 | JGI IMG/M metagenome (GOLD analysis project Ga0304729, IMG submission 190475) | Freshwater microbial communities from Lake Croche, Canada to study carbon cycling - C_131016_MF_MetaG (v2) (version 2) | ecosystem: Environmental > Aquatic > Freshwater > Lake | place... | reverse complement strand
CTCTCTGGAAACTCTGGCCGAAGAGACTATTAGGCGACATCACATTGCTTACCCACCTATGGGTGAAGTTCCTGGGACGAAAAAGTTACCGATTGGTGGGGAATATCAATGGCGTAGAGAAGGTGAGCCTCATCTTTTCAACCCAGAAACTGTCTTCAAGTTGCAGCATGCCACACGATCGAAGAGATTTGATATCTTCAAGCAGTACACCGCTTTGGTGGATAACCAGTCGAAGAATTTGATGACGTTACGCGGACTATTCACCCTCAAATCAGGAGTACGTCCGGCAATAAATATTACTGAGGTCGAGCCAGCTTCAGAGATCATTAAACGTTTCGCAACAGGTGCCATGTCATATGGATCGATTTCGAGTGAGGCGCATGAGACTTTGGCAATTGCCATGAACCGCATTGGCGGAAAATCCAATACGGGCGAAGGAGGCGAGGATCCGGCACGTAATCATCGCGAAGCCAATGGGGACTCAAAGCGATCTGCAATCAAACAAGTTGCTTCCGGTAGGTTCGGAGTGACAAGTGAATATTTGGTCAATGCAGATGATATTCAGATAAAAATGGCTCAAGGTGCCAAACCTGGTGAAGGTGGGCAGTTACCTGGTAACAAGGTCTACCCATGGATTGCAGCTGTTCGCTATTCAACACCGGGCGTCGGGTTAATCTCGCCCCCTCCTCATCACGATATTTATTCAATCGAGGATTTGGCACAACTCATTCATGATTTAAAGAATGCTAATAAGGATGCCCGAGTTCATGTGAAATTGGTTGCGGAAGTGGGAGTTGGAACTGTTGCAGCGGGTGTTTCCAAAGCTCACGCAGATGTCGTCCTGATCTCGGGTCACGACGGAGGAACAGGTGCTTCTCCGCTGACCTCGCTCAAGCACGCGGGTGCTCCCTGGGAGCTGGGGCTAGCGGAAACCCAACAGACGTTGATGCTCAACGGATTGCGCGATCGAATTGTCGTTCAGGTTGATGGTCAGATGAAGACAGGACGAGATGTCATCATTGCCGCATTATTAGGCGCGGAAGAATTTGGATTCGCAACCGCGCCACTGGTCGTCTCTGGGTGTGTGATGATGCGAGTCTGCCACCTCGATACCTGCCCAGTTGGCGTCGCGACTCAAAATCCTGAACTTCGGAAGAAGTTCTCTGGGAAGCCTGAATTTGTTGAAACTTTCTTTGAATATATCGCCGAAGAAGTTCGAGAAATATTGGCAGAGTTGGGCTTTCGCTCCCTCGAGGATGCGATTGGTCAAGTAGAAGTGTTGGATACTCGGGATGCGATCGATCACTGGAAAGCTAGTGGATTGGACCTGGCTCCTCTTCTTAAAGCTCCAATTTTCTCTGGCTCTAGAAAGAACACTCAGGGCCAAGATCATGGTCTTGCGGCGGCTTTGGATAATGAATTGATTTCGTTGGCGGAGCCTGCACTTGAACGCGGGGAAGCGATAAAAATCGCATTACCGGTTCGAAATGTTAATCGAACCGTGGGTACGATGTTAGGTGCTGAAATAACTCGCCGTTACGGTGGAAATGGGCTAAGTGAAGACACGGTGGATATCACGCTTCATGGTTCAGCTGGTCAATCTCTGGGTGCATTTATACCCAAAGGATTAACGATTCGTTTGTACGGTGACACCAATGACTTTGTCGGAAAAGGACTCTCAGGTGGAAGAGTTATCGTCAGACCCGATGAGAGTGCAACCTTCACTTCAGAGAAGAATGTCATCGCAGGAAACGTTATTGGCTATGGGGCTACCCGCGGTGAAATATTTATTCGTGGAATTGTCGGTGAGCGGTTCTGTGTGCGCAATTCCGGCGCTGTCGCGGTGGTTGAAGGAATAGGTGATCACGGATGCGAATACATGACCGGTGGTATCGCCATGATATTAGGCATTACCGGCAGGAACTTTGCGGCCGGTATGTCCGGCGGCGTGGCCTATGTTCTTGATTTGCAACCAGATTTAGTAAATCAAGAGATGGTTGATCTCTTGCCATTGTCGTCTGAGAGATCCATCGAAGCTCATGGCCTTATTTCTCGTTTCTATTCCGAAACTGGTTCTGAAGTCGCGCATGCCTTGCTTGTAGATTGGGAAGTTGCTAGCGAGAGGATCTCGCTAGTTATGCCGCGTGATTACGCACGAGTCTTGGCGGCAATGGAAAAGGCTGAGCGCGATGGCGTGAATGTCGATGAAGCAGTAATGGAGGCAACGCGTGGCTGATCCAAAGGGATTTCTCACTACTCAACGTCAAACACCAAAGCGACGCCCAGTCGATGTTCGTATTCGCGATTGGAAAGAAGTTTACGAAGAGCAACCTTTCGAACAATTGCAAAAGCAAGCAGGAAGATGCATGGATTGTGGAATTCCTTTCTGTCACCAAGGATGCCCGTTGGGCAATTTGATTCCAGAGTGGAACGACCTTATTTGGCGCGGCGAGCGGGCAGAAGCGATCGATCGCCTGCATGCGACCAATAACTTCCCAGAATTTACGGGTCGTCTTTGCCCAGCTCCTTGTGAAACTGCATGTGTTGTAGGAATAGATGGCGATGCAGTCACCATCAAACAGATCGAGCTGCGTACCATCGAAGAGGCCTTTGATGGAGGTCTGGTTGTACCGTTACCACCGGATCGACTTACCGGAAAGACAATCGCGGTTGTTGGCTCCGGGCCGGCTGGATTGGCTGCTGCCCAACAACTTACTCGTGCCGGTCACACGGTTGCCGTATATGAGCGAGGCCAGCGCATTGGTGGATTGCTGCGATATGGAATCCCAGAATTTAAAATGGAGAAGTCGATTGTCGATCGCCGAATTCACCAGATGGAGAGCGAAGGAACTCGCTTTAGGGCTGGAGTAAATGTTGGCGTAGACATTACTGGACAAGAACTCCGAATCAAGTACGACGCAATTGTGTTAGCTGTAGGTTCGACAAATTGGCGTGATTTACCCGTCCCTGGTCGTGAGCTGCATGGGATCTACCAGGCGATGGAATACCTACCATGGGGAAACAAGGAAGCACTCAACGAACTCCAGATCGAAGCTCCTGTGGCTTCGCATCAAGAGCCGGGCCAGGCAGGGCAGCCCATTAATGTCCGGGGAAAGCACGTCGTGATACTCGGCGGAGGAGATACCGGTGCAGATTGTTTGGGTACCGCAATTCGGCAAGGAGCGGCAAGTGTCTCGCAGCTAGAGATCATGCCAAGACCAACGGAGGAGCGTCCAGCAAATCAGCCTTGGCCTACATATCCAATGATTTACCGTGTAAGCAGCGCACATGAGGAAGCAGGCGAACGGATATATTCTGTATCGACCGAGGAATTCTTGGGTGATTCAGATGGAAAGGTCCGCGCCTTGAAACTCGTCGAGACCGAACTGATTAATGGCAAATTCGAGAAGGTTCCGGGGTCTGAAAAAGAGATTCCAGCAGATGTGGTCTTTTTGGCGCTGGGATTCGTTGGGCCAGAAAAATCGGAACTCATCGAGCAGCTCGATCTCGCACTAGATGATCGAGGAAATATTAAACGTGATGGGTCTTTTGCTACCAGCGAAGAAGGTGTCTTTGTCTGTGGTGATGCCGGACGTGGTCAATCATTGATCGTATGGGCGATCGCTGAAGGACGAAGTGCTGCCGCTGCTGTAGATGAATTTTTGATGGGTGAGACGCAACTCACCGCACCAATCGAACCAACGTCAAAATCCTTTGCTGTTTAATTAAAAGTTCATCTAGTAAAACTCATATCGGACCGAAAGCGGGTCGATCTACGAGAGAAATGGCTTAGGCTTAAAGCATGAGAAGAGCAAAAATTGTTTGTACTATGGGTCCCGCTGTTGAATCTCCAGAAAAAGTCAGAGAGCTTTTGGCGGCAGGTATGAACATGGCTCGACTCAACCTCTCTCACGGTGGATACGACGAACATCAAAATCGATTAGATTTGGTCCGTTCTGCGGCAACCGAGTTGGGCATGCCGGTTGCCATCCTCGTAGATTTACAAGGACCGAAGATTCGGTTAGCTCGATTTAAAGACGGTCCGCACGAGCTTGCTCGAGGCGACATCTTTACGATCACTACGGATGAGGTCGAAGGTACAAAAGATATTTGTGGAACCACCTACAAAGGTTTGGCGGGAGATTGTAAGCCGGGAGATCGAATTCTGATTGACGACGGTAAAGTCACGCTACAAGTGAATGACGTGCAAGGAAATAACGTGATCACAACCGTAATTCAGCCCGGTTTTGTCAGTAATAATAAGGGCATTAACTTGCCGGGAGTAGCGGTATCTGTACCTGCGCTCTCCGATAAAGATATTGATGACCTGCGTTGGGGACTGCGCGCCGGTGCAGATTTCATTGCCTTGTCATTTGTGCGTACAGCAAAAGATATCGATGATGTTCACGCAATTATGGACGAAGAGGGAATACGAAGGCCAGTAATTGCAAAGATCGAAAAACCTCAGGCCGTTGATAATCTGGAAGAGATCGTGGCGGCATTTGATGGCATTATGGTGGCACGTGGAGATTTAGGCGTGGAAATGCCGATCGAAGAAGTTCCTATCGTCCAAAAACGATGCATAGTCCTTGCCCGAGCGGCCGCTAAGCCGGTGATTGTTGCGACTCAAATGCTTGATTCGATGATTGTTAATTCGTCTCCCACTCGAGCAGAAGCAACAGATTGTGCAAATGCAGTGCTCGATGGCGCAGATGCATTGATGTTGTCTGGTGAAACTTCCGTGGGAGCTTTTGCGATTGAAGCGGTAGCAACCATGGCTCGAATTATCGCTCGAACCGAAGAAGCGATGTTGGAGCAGATCGCTCCGTTGAGTCACGCGCCAACGACCAAAGGTGGAACGATTACCAAAGCTGCTGTGGAGGTTGCACAAACTCTTGGCGCAAAATATCTCGTTGCTTTTACTCAAAGCGGTGATTCGGCTCGGCGCATGTCACGACTTCGCTCGCGGATTCCTATTTTGGCGCTCACGCCAGAGATTTCGGTTTACAACCAGTTGGCTCTCTCATGGGGAGTGGAATCGATGATCACGCCGGCTGCAGGAGCTACCGATGAAATGGTTAAGCTCGTCGACGGGATTTTGGTGGAATCGGGTCGAGTAGAACGCGGCAATTCTGTCGTAATTGTCGCTGGCTCGCCTCCAGGTATTCCGGGATCGACCAATGCGCTTCGCCTTCATATTGTGGGGGATGCCATTGATGGAGTGGCTGCCGCCTACCGCCGTTAAGCATTAAGAAGATATACTCGGCGCTTCGGCCTCGGTACTCCAACGGTAGAGAGGGCGGACTCAAAATCCGCACAGTGTCGGTTCAAATCCGACTCGAGGCACATGAGTAATACAACTGTCGAGCCGCTCGCGCCGCTACGAATTTTGGTTGCGGAAGATGAGGCGATCATTCGGCTTGATTTAGTCGAAATGCTTACGGAGGCAGGCTACGAAGTGGTCGGCGAGGCGACAAATGGCCTGGAGGCGATTGAGCTAGCACAGAGATTTAAACCCGATATTGCAATACTCGATGTCAAAATGCCCGAGATGGATGGAATCACTGCGGCCGAGCAGATCATCGAAATCTCCGCCGTTTTGATGTTGACGGCTTTTAGTCAACGAGAGTTGGTGGAACGAGCAAGAAATGCCGGTGCCATGGCTTATGTCGTGAAACCTTTTGCTATCTCTGATTTAATGCCTGCGATTGAAATCGCAGTTGGGCGTCATCGAGAGCAGCGCGCCCTTCAATTGGAAGTTGTGGATTTACAAGAACGCCTAGAAACGAGAAAGATTATTGATCGCGCTAAAGGAATCTTGATGAAAACACTTAACCTTTCCGAGCCGGAATCTTTTAGCTGGATTCAACGCACGGCGATGGATCGGAGAATTTCCATGAAAGATGTGGCACTCGCTGTGATCTCTCCAGATGCTGTCCCTAAATGAAAAGAAATTAAGAATCGCGCAGAATTAAATTAGTGATTCTGGCGGTACAGGTTCTCTCCCCGTCCTCATTAGTGATGACAATGTCGTAACAGGCCAGGGTCCGTCCAAGGGAGACCGGTGTTGCAACGCCGGTGACGAAGCCACTACTTGCCGCTTTGTGGTGGGTTGCATTGATATCGACTCCAACAACGCGTTTTGAGCCTCCGGCATGCATCCATGCCCCCAGTGAGCCTAGAGTTTCTGCTAAGACGACATTTGCTCCACCATGCATAATCCCAAAAGTTTGCGTATTGGTTTCAACCGGCATTTTCCCAACAACGCGTTCAGGCGACGCCTCCAAGATGACAATCCCCATCTTTTCGTTGAGGGCACCTATCCCGCGCTCTTGCAAAACTTTGAGGTAATCCGTCATGGTGCAATCTTAACCCTCCTACGTGACCCTCCGAGAAAAATTCACCTCTAGAATCATAGGTGTGAAGAGATTGCTACTTATCGACGGACATTCGATGGCTTATAGAGCTTTTTATGCCCTTCCGCCCGAAAACTTTCGGAGCAGTACTGGGCAGACAACAAATGCAATTTTTGGTTTTGGATCAATGCTGACCACTGTCATCGCGAATGAGAAACCTACCCATATTGCGGTTGCCTTTGACGTATCTCGAAAGACGTTTCGAACTCAGATGTTTCCTGAATATAAGGCAACGAGAGCGGCGACACCGGATGAGTTTCGCTCGCAAATTTCTTTTTTGTTTGAATTTGTCACCTCGTTAGGCATTAGGCATTTTGCGATGGAGGGCTTCGAGGCCGATGACATTTTGGCAACTCTATCAACTCGCGCAGCGGCAGATGGATTCGATGTCCTAATTTGTTCGGGCGACAGAGATTCGTTCCAATTGGTCACCAATCAGATTACTGTGCTTTATCCCAGTCGCGGGGTAACCGAATTGAATCGAATGACCCCAGAAGCGGTGATCGAAAAGTATGGACTTACGCCTCTCCAATATCCTGACTTCGCGGCACTACGTGGGGACCCAAGTGATAACTTGCCCTCCATTCCCGGAGTGGGTGAAAAAACGGCTACCAAGTGGATTCAAGATTATGGCTCGCTCTCTGCATTGATTGCCCGTGCAGATGAAATTTCCGGTAAAGCTGGCGTAGCGCTTCGTGATCATCTTCCAAGCGTTGAACTCAATCGAGAGTTGACCGCTCTTCGACATGATCTAGAGATTGATGCTGCGATCGATGATTTATCGTGGGACGGACCGGATTTCAAAGCTATGGATTCTCTCCTCGACACTTTGGAGATAAAAGCCCTTAAGACCAGGATCCATTCACTCTTTACCGGGGTTATAGCTTCGCCATCTTTAGCACCGAGCGGGGAGAGCGAACCCCGATCAAATGAAAGAATACTTGTGGAATCAGCTATCAAGGTTACAGAGATAACCTCCGCAGAGTTATCAAAATTGTTGCTGGGACGAACCGACCCTATTGCTATCTATTGCAGCAAACCATTACCCGGCTTATCGGGGGGAGGTCCATCAGGGGAAGGTACGCTCTTTAATGATAGTTACTCGGTTGCTCTCTCGGCTGATGAATGTTTTGCCGTAACGGGTGGAGCAGGGGAATGGCTTCAAGATCCCACCATTCCAAAGTATGTTCATGGTGCTAAAAATCTGCTTCGATATGCCGATATCGGAGGTATTATTTTTGATACCGAACTTGCGGCTTATTTGATTAATCCTGGTGCGAGGAATTTGGAGCTCACCGATTTATCAGAGCGCTTTCTTGAGATAAGCATTCCAATTGAATCGGTAGATCTTTTTTCGCAGTTCAATCAATCTAATCCCATACTTTCGGGAATTATTTTCTCTCTCGTAGAGCACCTCCAACGAGAGGTTGACGCAAGAGAGCTCGGCACGTTGCTTGCCACAGTTGAACTGCCCAGTACATTTGAACTCGCCCGAATGGAGCGATTAGGAGTGGGTGTTGATGTTACGAAACTCCAGGAGCTTAAATCCTTTTTTTATTCTGAACTCGAGAGAGAAACACTGGCCGCACAAGAAATCGCAGGCCATGAATTCAACGTCGGTTCACCAAAACAATTACAGGTAATTTTATTTGATGAATTGAATCTTCCTAAAACCAAGAAAATCAAAACTGGTTATACAACCGATGCAGAAAGCCTCGAGATGCTTTTCGAAAAGACCCAGCATCCATTTTTGTCTCATCTCCTAAGAATTCGAGAGACCGGAAAACTTTTGACAACTGTTGACGGTTTGCTCTCTGCCACTAAAAAAGATGGACGGATTCACACAACGTTTCAACAGACCGTTACCGCCACCGGACGTTTATCTTCTACCGATCCAAATTTACAGAATATTCCGGTACGCACGGATGAAGGACGTCGAATTCGTGATTGTTTCGTTGCGGAGGATCCATTCGAAAATTTGTTGACCGCCGATTACAGTCAGATCGAGATGCGGATCATGGCTCACCTCTCGGGAGATGAGCAGCTAATTGCTGCCTTCAAAACTGGCGAAGATCTTCACAGTACTGTTGGGTCATATGTCTTTGGTGTTGATGTCGGCAATGTGACGCCAGAGATGCGCCGTCAGATAAAGGCGATGTCTTATGGCCTAGCCTATGGCTTGTCATCATTTGGATTAGCTCAACAACTCAATCTCTCGCCGGGTCAGGCTCAAGATCTAATGCTTCGCTATTTTGAGCGATTTGGCGGTATTCAGGATTATCTAAAGAAGGTCGTTGAAGAAGCCCGAGTCAGAGGGTACACGGAAACGATCTTAGGGCGCCGTCGTTACCTTCCTGATCTCACGAGTGATAATCGTCAACGCCGCGAAGTTGCAGAGCGCATGGCTCTGAACGCACCTATCCAGGGATCGGCTGCAGATATCATCAAAATTGCGATGCTCAATGTTGTCGAAGCGTTATTGGTCAGAAATATGCACTCCAGACTTTTGCTGCAGGTGCATGATGAGCTAATTCTAGAAATTGCTCCAGGGGAGGAGGTAGAGCTCTCAGAGCTTGTGCGCAATTCAATGGAGAGTGCGATAGCACTTTCATTGCCGCTCTCGGTAAATATTGGAGTCGGTAAAAGTTGGGACTTAGCTGCGCATTAAGAGCCAACGGCTTGGTATTTAGGAACGCAAAGGTTTGAGCCAGCGTTGTCCAGAGTTAATCAGAACTAAACCTAATCCGAATGTCAGAGTTGTAATAGCGAAGCACGCATGTGGAGAAAAACGTTCGGCTATATACCCGCCGCTTGATTGTCCAATCGCCGCAAAACTTCCCTCGACTGTCCAGAGCCATCCAATTGCAGAGGCGGCGCTACCTTTGGGGCGAATAACTTCTAGCTGCTCAAGATAAAAGACTTGTTCTGCGCCACCCACGAAACCGAAGAGGCCAAAAACAACGAGAAGAGATAAACCCGGATTAACGAAGGCCATGGGGAGCGTACTGAGAAACCAAAAAAAATAGATTGCGCGGAAACCGACAATGGGAGCAATATTTTTACCGAGTATCCCAGCTAGCAAACTACCGAGAATAGATGTGGCAGCTGCTACTCCGAATGCAATTCCGGCAAACTTTGGTTGATTATGCAAGGTGCTCAGCGATGGTAGGGCGATTTGGTAGGTTCCTGTACCAAACCCAATTAAAACACCTTCGACGAGTAACAGTCTAAATCCAGAATTATTGAATATGGATTGACCATGACGCTCTTTTTGTTCGGGACGCCATTGTTGGGTGAATTTGAGGAGTGAGAGAGAAATTCCGCCCAAGAAGATGAGGAGCGCCGTCAGTATTAGCGCTGACGATGGATGTCGTGAGAGCGCGAGCGTAGTAGCAAGGGCTGGTCCAAGTACGACACCTAGGTTCATGGAAGCGGTGTCGATTGCTATTGCGGTTCGATACTGCTCCGCCGCAACGGCATCGCGCCACATTGGACGAACCGATAAGTTGATTGGTGGAGCGGTGACACCGAGAATTATGGAGAAGGCGACGAGCAAGGTGGCTCCGTGGCAGAGGTCTAGAAGGATCAGGGCTACGGCGTATCCAGGAACAAAGATTCGAAGTGGAATTTTGAGTCCTAATCGATCGATTACGGCTGCTCGAACGCCCGTGGTCAATGAGCCTGCAATCCCATTAGCTCCCGCAGCCAGTCCAGCAATGGCGATGGAGCGAGTGTCGTCATGAACCTTGAAATAAATATCAAGTCCCACCATGCCGTAGGCCAAGCGGGCAGGGAATGCAGCGAGCATCATGGCTAGCGCCCGGGGGTTTTTGAGAATTTCCCAGTAGGCGCGCACGGCTTGAGTCTAACCTGATGGCAAAAATCGAGTTTGACCCTCATTCTGAGTCAAAGTAACCTTAAGCCTTCGCACACCCGTGCGAGAACTACCCACCTACTATTTTCTATTCCTACGGAGCAAATTGAGCAACATTCACGCAGTTAACGATATTGGATCAGCAGAAGATTTCCTTGCCGCAATCGAAGGCACAATTAAGAATTTTAACGATGGAGACTTGGTCTCTGGAATCGTCGTTCAGGTAGATCGCGAAGAGGTACTCCTGGATATTGGCTATAAAACCGAAGGAGTTATTCCATCCCGCGAACTCTCGATTCGCCACGATATCGATCCTTCTGAACTAGTAAAGCTCGGCGATCGAATTGAAGCTCTTGTCTTGCAAAAAGAAGATAAAGAAGGTCGTCTCATTCTCTCGAAGAAGCGTGCACAGTATGAACGTGCATGGGGAGAAATTGAAGGAAAGAAAGAGCGAGACGAAGTCGTCACCGGTATGGTTATTGAAGTTGTCAAGGGTGGCCTAATCGTTGACATCGGGCTTCGTGGCTTCTTGCCTGCATCACTCGTTGACATGCGTCGAGTACGCGACCTCACTCCGTTTATCGGTAAAGAGGTTGAATGTCGGATCATTGAACTTGATAAAAATCGCAACAACGTTGTGCTCTCTCGTCGTGCGTATCTCGAGCAGACTCAATCCGAATCTCGCACCACATTCCTCAACCAACTCCTCAAAGGTCAGGTTCGCACTGGCGTCGTCTCTTCCATTGTTAATTTTGGAGCATTCGTTGACCTTGGTGGCGTTGATGGTTTAGTCCACGTCTCTGAACTCTCGTGGAAACATATCGACCACCCAAGTGAAGTAGTTGAGGTTGGCGATGAAGTGACGGTTGAAGTGCTTGAAGTTGACTTTGAACGTGAACGAGTTTCGCTTTCGTTGAAGGCAACCCAAGAAGATCCTTGGCAGGCCTTTGCTCGAACCCACACCATTAATCAGGTAGTTCCAGGTGAAGTCACCAAGCTCGTTCCATTCGGCGCATTTATTCGTGTCTTTGAAGGAATCGAGGGATTGGTACATATTTCTGAACTCGCTGAGCGTCATGTGGAAATTCCTGAGCAAGTTGTGCAAGTGGGCGATGAGCTTTTCGTGAAGATCATCGATATCGACCTTGAGCGTCGTCGTATCTCACTATCTCTCAAGCAGGCCAACGAAGGTCAAGAAGTAGAGATTGAAGCCTTCGATCCAACGCAATATGGCATGCCTGCGCGTTATGACGCCGAAGGCAACTTTATCTATCCTGAAGGCTTTGATTCAGATAGCCAAGAATGGCGCCCTGGCTTTGAAGCGCAACGCGAAGAATGGGAGCGCCAATACGCAGAAGCGCAAACTCGATTCTTGGCGCACAAGAAGCAGAAAGCTGAGGCGAAGGCCGCCGATGCCGCCGTTGCTTCAGATGGATCTCAATCAGGTGATGGTGAAGCGGCAGCCTTTTATACCTCTAGCTCTGCTGAGATCGTGGCCGAAGAGGAGCTCGCCGAAGCAACCGAAGCCGCTGATGAGGTCGTCGAAGTTGCTCCTACGGAGATAGCTGACGCCGAGTAGTTCTTTGTTGGATTTGGTGGGGCGCTAGACCCCACCAATCTAATCAATCTGACCAATCTGACCAATCTGACGGTTAGCTTGCTAGCGGATAAGGTTAGACCGTGCTTACCGTAGCCCTTACTGGAGGAATAGGCTCTGGTAAGTCTTTGGCCGGTAACTACTTCTCGCAATTAGGTGCGACCGTCGTTGATTTTGATCAACTCGCACGAGCTGTTGTTGAGCGGGGATCGATAGGATTCGACGAAGTTGTGGCGAGATTCGGAGACGAAATCTTAAATAACGGTGATATCGACCGTAAAAAATTGGGAGAGATAATTTTTTCGGATCTCAATGCGAAGGGTGATTTGGAAGCTATTACTCACCCCAAAATTCGTCAAGCCTTCGAAGATGTGGCCAGCTCTTGTGGGCCCGAAGAAATCCTGATTGCAGAAATTCCTTTACTTGCCGAAAGCAAGAATTCTTATTCGTTTGATTACGTCATCACTGTTAGCGCAAATATTGAGCTACGTCGTGCACGACTGTTGGAGCGTGGACTTAAAAATTATCAAATTTCTGAGCGTATGACAGCGCAGGCAAGTGATGACGAGCGGGAAGCGATTGCTGATTTTGTCATTATTAATGAAGGTACTCCGGAGGAGTTGTTACGTAACGTGGAAAACCTTTATGACAATCGCCTCTATCCCATGAGAACAGGCATCTGATGCGACCGATAACCGACCTGCAGCGAAGGGTTCAACCTTTTGAAGTGATCAGCGATTACACCCCTTCCGGTGATCAGCCTTCGGCAATCAAGGAGATTGCTAGAAGAATCGAGGCGGGCGAATCTGACGTTGTCTTGCTTGGTGCTACTGGTACCGGAAAATCGGCGACAACGGCCTGGCTGATTGAAAAACTGCAGCGTCCAACCTTGGTGCTAGCTCCGAACAAGACGCTAGCGGCTCAACTAGCAAATGAATTCAGGGAGTTGCTTCCCAACAATGCGGTCGAATACTTTGTCTCCTACTACGACTACTACCAACCAGAGGCCTACGTTCCCCAGTCCGATACCTTTATTGAGAAAGATTCGTCGGTTAATGATGAAGTTGAGAGGCTTCGACATTCGGCGACAAACTCCCTCTTAACGAGGCGTGACGTCATTGTTGTCGCTACTGTTTCATGTATCTATGGCTTGGGAACTCCGCAGGAATATGTAGATCGAATGATCCGATTGCGCGTAGGTGACTCTATCGAGCGCAATCAGTTGCTCCGAAAGTTCGTTGATATTCAATACAATCGAAACGATATGGCCTTTGAGCGGGGAACTTTTAGGGTTCGGGGTGACACTGTTGAGATTATTCCGATGTATGAAGAACTTGCGATTCGAATAGAAATGTTTGGAGATCAGATCGAGCGGATAATGACGCTCCACCCATTGACGGGGGAGATAGTAGGTGATGAACAGGAGATGTATATCTTTCCTGCTTCACATTATTCCGCCGGTGATGAAACCATGAAGCGAGCGATCAGTGAAATTCAGAGCGATATGGAGATCGCGGTAGATAAATTCGAAAGAGCTGGAAAGTTGCTTGAAGCACAGCGAATTCGAATGCGCACCACGTTTGATATTGAGATGATGCAACAACTCGGATTTTGCTCGGGAATTGAAAACTATTCTCGACACATCGATGGTCGGGCGGCTGGTTCGCCACCGAACTGTCTTTTAGATTATTTTCCTGAGGATTTTCTCACGGTCATTGATGAATCGCATGTCACGGTTCCTCAGATTGGTGCGATGCACGAAGGAGATGCGTCGAGAAAGCGGACCCTTGTGGAGCATGGCTTCAGACTTCCAAGCGCACTTGATAATCGTCCGTTGCGATTCGATGAGTTCTTGGAGCGCAAAGGTCAGACCGTCTACCTATCCGCTACTCCTGGTAAATATGAGATGGAAAAAGTTGGTGAGGATGTAGTTGAACAAGTCATCCGCCCAACGGGTCTGGTTGATCCGGCGATAATTTTGAAACCGATCAAAGGCCAGATAGACGATCTGGTAGGAGAGATCAGACTGCGAGCTGAGCGAAACGAAAGAGTACTGGTTACGACTCTAACGAAAAAAATGTCAGAGGAGCTGACCGATTACCTACTGGGCTTGGGAATCAGAGTTCGTTATTTGCATTCGGAGGTCGATACT
>Ga0304729_1001698_pt1 | contig 14045 bp, 12 predicted proteins | sample C_131016_MF_Meta_FD_190475 | JGI IMG/M metagenome (GOLD analysis project Ga0304729, IMG submission 190475) | Freshwater microbial communities from Lake Croche, Canada to study carbon cycling - C_131016_MF_MetaG (v2) (version 2) | ecosystem: Environmental > Aquatic > Freshwater > Lake | place... | reverse complement strand
CGTTGCTTCCCAGTCTACTGCTAAAACTTTTATTCCACCTAAGTCTATTTCTTCACTCATACTCTCTAATTTATCTCATCAAGACCCCTACAATCCTAAAGTTTCGTAACTCCCTTGGACGGTTACGGTTGGGGAGTTTTCTCTAACCCTTTTAAATTAAGTACCAACTATTCTAAATTAAACCATAAATAGTAAATCGTCAAGATATTTACTATATTATTTTAAAAAATTTATATTTAATATTAATGTTTTTTCTTTTACAACATCTTCTAACGGCTGAAAACCCTTAACTGATAAGCATTTCAGAAAAAAGTTTTTAATTCTTCCCTAATTCTTCCCTAACCATTGTCTAGAATGGGCTCTCCACAACACTTTCAGCAAAACAAACTGATATTATTAGAAAAAAACTCAAATCTTTTTAGATAATTTCTAACAGAAACCTTGACAAAATGTTCAAAGATGAACTATATTATTAAATATATAGAATAGTTTATGTTTAAATACTATGCAACAAAATCAAGGTAATATGCAAATTGGTCAAGAAATTTTATCTGATGGTAATAAGTCGGAACTTATTGTAGATATAGAATATGTGAATGGTGTTAAACAAGTAAAAACAGTTAGATTAAAATCTTTAAAAGAATTAAATGTGGCGTTGTACGAAGATGGACAATATAATCAATATCATTTCGATTGTTTGCATGACATACTGCAAAAGCAATCTGAGACTATTAACTATTTATTAAATCATCTGAAACTCAGTCCAATCAAACAACTAGAAGAGGAAACAGACGAATTATGCTAGATGATTTTTACGAAATAGAACTTTATTTTTTAACATATCCTGAACGGAAACAAGCTTTTTTAGAGCACATTGGGATTGGTCATGTTCAGAAAAAATACATAGATTTATTGGTAGAGTTTGACTGCCTAAAATCACATCTAGACTTGCTTACCTCTTTTGCAGATGTCAAACCTGATGTGCTTTTTAGTGAAGTTCTATTGCAAAATCTTGAGCTTAAAAAAAGGATTGTTGAATATGAGCAGCAAGCTTAATGATTATGATTGGTTGAAGTGTGAGAGAGAATCTACGCTGTGGTTCTCTAGATTTGTGGCTTACTACCTACCTGCATCATTCCCTACAAGCTACGTTAAACACAGTCCACTTCTCAGCGCATATAGAAGGTTTCTGGAAGATAGGGTAACTGCTGGTGATAAGGCGGCTGCTAAAACTCTACAAAGACCTGGACTTTACCCTGATGAAAATTGGGTCAACGCTGCAAAAGATTTTAATTGGGAACGCAGAGCAAAAGAATTTTTCGCTCGACAGGTAGCCAGCAGACTAAAAGTCAAGAAGGATAGATTGTTTGACACAATCGATATGAAGTTTGATACAATCCAAAAAACTTCAAAACTAATACAGGGCTTAATTGAGAAAGGACAAAGATACATAGACCCTGCGTATGATTTCCAAAACGAACAAGGTTATCGTGCTGTGTGTGTAGCAGTAACTTCATTAGTTCAAGCGGGAATCAATAATACACAAGAATTATCGGCATTATCGGGTATAACACACTTACTTGACGAACAAGAAGAAATACAAAAAAAAGAGATTAGTACTTATACGCTAAATGTGTGAGGTATTCTTAAAAAAGTATCAGTTTTCCTTCTATTTTCTTATCTTTGTTGAACCAGAAATTGCCATAGAACATAGAAGCTATAGCCAAAAAATCAATACTTTCTGAATCTTCTAATTGTTCTGCCAGTGCCACTTGGATAAAAGCAGCTAACCTATCAATGGGCTTAGTTGTGAACTTATAATGCTCGATTTGATGTAGCGTGTATAATTTCGCACTAAATTCAATGATACTGTCCAGTAGTTTTGAAGATTCCTTTATTAGGTTTAAAGCTTGTTCTGTGGTCATGTTTTTCTAAAAAGTTGGTTCAATCATTGTAGCGCAGGGGAGTAGAGCGGGACGTAAGCCAAGATTCTGGTTAACCTCCCGCTGGACTAACTTTCCTTTTTTCTTCCAGCATTTTTACTATCAGCAATGGCTTGATACTTTGCTTTAGCTTTTTCTTCAGTCATTCCTGTGCTTATATAGTAATCAACTATCTCCTTTTTATTTTTTAGCCCACAGGGTCTAAAACCATCGTTTGTTGTTTCCCAATGTTTAATTTTATTTCCTAAAGGAGAATTAGATGTTAACTCACCTGTTACCTCACTAGTGACCTGCTCTACCTTTTCAATTTTTTCGTTGCTACTGTCTACTTCATTGGTTGAGGTAGTTTCTATAGGTGGGTTACTTTCTGTAAGTTGTAGCTCATCTTTGCCGTCATTTAACTTATGGTTTAATGTTTCATCTAGTGACTCACTAAGTAACTTACTAGTAATCTGTCTGCCTATTGTCAACTCACTTTCTAACTCACTAGATGAGTTACCATTAGGCGTGAGTAGATTGTAGAGTAACTCACTAGATAAGTTACCAGTAAGTTTAGATAGCATCATCTCTAAATAATCAAGCCTTCTCTCAATGGGAGTTAGGCGAGAATCTAAGTCAGGACTGCTTTTAGCCTCTACTGAGAAGTAGTCTGATAGGATGAGGTTTAGTGCTTCACTATCCCCAGTAACTCCCCTCTCTTGTTTAAACTTCTCATAGGGACTAACTAGGGAATCTTTTAGATAACATTGTATTCTGGGTTTATTGGTTGCCATATCTTAGTAACTCACTTATAACTCACTTATAACTTACTTTTATCTTACCATCTTCTTAACTCACTGTAACTCACTGTAACTCACTTATAACTCACTGTAACTCACTGTAACTCACTTATAACTCACTGTAACTCACTTATAACTCACTTATAATTTACTAATAAGTTTACAGCCATGATTGAAAATCGCCAAAAACTATATTTCTCGTGTTAGCCCTCGATAGCTTACTGGGTAAGGTTTTCAGCGCTTTCTTTCTCCCGCTTTTTCTCGTTTCAGGCTTCGATTTTTCTAGCCCTCGGAAACTGCCTCTAGACTTTAGTCACAGTAAGGGTTTAAAATGGGGGGACTCTCCACTCGTTGGAGAACCCATAATATTGGACTATATTTATTATCTTGTTCTGATTTAATTTTTAAGAATTGTTCTTTAGATAACGGTGTATTTATTTTAATAAGTAGTGGGGTAAAAAGTAGGGGTCAAGTTTAACGTCTTTCCCCCATTGGACGAGGACGTTTAATTATTTCTGCCAGAGTTCTCTGCTTAACCCTGCAAGAGCACAGGCTCTACGGAGAGCCATAGCACTCGCATTACTAGCAGGATCACCATACCCATTACAGTTCAATAGCTCCTCTCCTGTTGCACTAAAACTGATGCTTCTATCGTCCCCAAAAATGGTTAGTTCACCAATCACAACCAATCGAGCGTTAACATTGCGGCAATATGATTCACCTTTTGGATCAGTTCCTTTTACATGAGATGTAGAACTAGTTTCCTTAATCTCTTTGATGCTGAATGACCAAGCTCCTAAGCCTGCTCTTTGGTCGAGTAGGTCTGCATAATCTGACCATGAGATAAAACTGATTTCTGTTCCACCCTGTTTACGAGTGCTGATTATGGTTTGTGGAATCGGTTGCTTAAAATTGCTGAGTATTTCCGCTAGTTTCATTTGTGGTGTACCTCTTTAAAGTGATTATGTAGAGAGGGTGTTAACCCTCCCTGTATTGCTATTTAGAATGGAATTTCGTAGCGTATCTCACTGGGGATATAGGTTGTAGACCATTCCCGTCCTACATCTTTTGTTGTCAGGCGTTGACCAAAGAGTCGAACTTTATCCCCCCGATGGGCTACGGAAGTTAGCTTGATTACCGCTAGTATTTTTGATTCGCTTGGGTAGTCGGTGACAATGCCATAAATTACATCGCCGGGTTTTAAATCCTTGGCTTGGGGGTTGTAAAGCTCTTTGATTTCGTCTTTGGTTAGTTTTTTCGCTACACTGTACATAATTGGAACTCCTTCGTAGTATTAGGTTTTCAAGGTACGGGTAAGAGGTTGATTGGTAGTCCTCTCTCTTACCCTATGTCATACATTGTGTCATAAAAAATATGACAAGTCAAGCAAATTGTCAGACAAACTGTCATAAAAAATCTTATAGTATCTGTCATATTAAATAAGACATTGTTATACAACTATCTGTCATATTGATTTATACTAGATGTAAGACAGATAAGTATAAAGAACTATGAGAGAAACAAGATCCGCGTCATTCAGGATAGATTCAGAACAGTGGGACAAGTTTATTAATAAAGCTAAAGAAAATAATACAGATAGCTCAAAATTATTAAGAGACTGGATTGATGCCTATTTGTCAGACAGTGTAATAAATAATCAGACTGATGATAATTACCTTATTGAGAGAGTAAGCCAGATAGAAGCCAAAATAGAGCCATATGACACAACAATAGCAGCGCTATCAGAAAGACTCGCCAAATTAGAAAAAGACCTAGGTATATAGAACAAATGACACTCTCTAGGATGGTCTAGAAGGTGCCTTAACTTAGTCCCCTTTACGTCACTACCTGAAAAATGTTTTAGAGCCTAGATTTTAAAAGGTCTTGGCTTTGTACTTTATACCAACCATTCACTAGAGAGCGGCAAAAAAGGGTAAGTATTACTCCAATTTCGTATTAATCAAAATAGCTGTAATGCCTATTCTCTCATAATCGTAGGCTTATGTTAGCGGCTGTAATGCTTATTCTCTCGTACAGATAGTAGGTACATTGAGAAATTAATCATACTAGCAGTAGCAGTTATTTAACATCTTGTCTAACAGGTGTCTAACATCCTTAGATTGTTTTGTAGATTGTTTTGTAGATTGCCGTCTAGATTGAAGGTATTAGTAGACAGTTATCAAAGTGTCACATAGAACATATCCCATACAAATCTGGTTAAAACAGGGACTCAAAAAGGTAGACAGTTATCAAAGTATCACACTAGTATATTTTTTCAGATGTTGCTACAATTGATAATGATTTCTACAATCGAAAATATCCATTTTCAATAGTAGAGCGTATTAAGTATGTTTAGTAAATATGTATCGAATTTAGAACTGTCTAACACGTCTAACACTTCTAGCACTTTGTCTAGCACTGCATATGATGTAGATGTTCTAAGCCTCCTGTTAAAAGATTCCCGTTCTCCTACAGCAAATTTCTATCAAATGAAGCCCAGATTAAAAGGCTAAAACCCATGCGGGGCGCAAGCCCCGCCCCTTTGTTTTGAGTTGTATTTGGTCTCAAATTGCTGTAATACCCAACGTGCTTATCTTGCAGATTTGAATTTGTTTTTTAAGTTTGCTACTGGAGAGAGTGTTTCCCCGAAGATTATCAAAATGTTTTTAGAATTGCCTAAAGAGCAGGCTGTTACTGTGGTACTGCGTTTTAAAGGCTATTGCATAGAGAGAGGTTTGAAAGAGGCAACAATCAACAGGAGATTAGCCGCTATAAAATCTCTCGTAAAAATGGGTGAACGTGTTGGGGTGTGTTCATACATTCTTGATAATTTGAAAAGCGAGAAAGTAGCAAAATATCGGGACACTTCTGGTGTTTCCATTGATGTGTTTAAAGAAGCTCTAAACCAAGTTGATGTAAGCACAGTAGGGGGTAAACGTGATTACGCTCTACTACATCTTTTATGGAGTAATGGTCTGAGAAGGGGAGAAATATGCAAGCTTAAAGTAAGTGATTTTGACCCAATTAACAAAACTTTAAGAATATTTGGTAAAGGTAGAGGTACTCAATCTGAATTAGTTGGTCTGGCAGCAGGTACTATAAAAGCTATTCAACAATGGCTTAGTGTTAGTGATAACGCTATTACTAGTAATAGTCCTTTATTTAGTTCCCTTCACGCTGGTTATAAAGATAAACCACTAACAGGAGATGCTATTTACAAAATAGTTTCTAAATACTTTGGGGAAGTTACAGACAAGATAATGTCCCCACATCGTATTAGACACAGTGCCATTACTGCTGCTCTTGATTCTTCTAGTGGTAATGTTCGGGATGTTCAGAAGTTCTCTAGACATAAAAATATTGAGACTTTGATGATTTATGACGACAATAGAACTAATCCACAGAAGGACATATCTACTGGTTTAGCTGACTTACTGGATTAGTTAACAAGATTGTTTACAGATTTGTTTACAGGTTGATTAAAAAATCAATGAGTTTAAATACTTAAGTGCAAATGTCGCACAACTAATGTACCCTATGTACTTTTTTGAGCAAAGTTACTGGTATAGAGGTGTACCGAACGGTTGTTTTAGTAATCAGGAGAACATCCCCCTGCAGAGTTTCTAATCTAATAGTTTCTCTCTAGTAAAAGAGTTTAAATCAATAAATAAAAAAAAGATGGAAAAAAATGTTTCCAATCTAATAGTTTCTCTCTAGTAAGAGAGTTCAGCATCCAAATGCCTACCTGACGGCACGCCATCCGTTTCCAATCTAATAGTTTCTCTCTAGTAAGAGAGTTTCTTCATTTCAAGTTCGTGTTCGAAGATCAACCAGTTTCCAATCTAATAGTTTCTCTCTAGTAAGAGAGACTCCTGAACTCGAAGCCTGCATCGGTCGTGAAGTGGAAGTTTCCAATCTAATAGTTTCTCTCTAGTAAGAGAGTCCTAGAGAGAAAGAAGCCATTCTGTGGGCCATGGAAGTTTCCAATCTAATAGTTTCTCTCTAGTAAGAGAGCTTTGACTCAAAGATTGCTCCGGACAAGGTTTTCTGTGGTTTCCAATCTAATAGTTTCTCTCTAGTAAGAGAGCTGGTAGTAGACCCTTCCAACCAGGCTTTGCAAAGAGTTTCCAATCTAATAGTTTCTCTCTAGTAAGAGAGAATAAAAGAACGCTGTGGGGCTCCGCCGTCCTCACGTTTCCAATCTAATAGTTTCTCTCTAGTAAGAGAGGTTCGGGGTTGGTTTATCAGGCCTCGACGCCGTGTCGTTTCCAATCTAATAGTTTCTCTCTAGTAAGAGAGTCTGCTTGACAGGGATTATCGCCATTTGCCGATCTCGTTTCCAATCTAATAGTTTCTCTCTAGTAAGAGAGTCGCTCCTCCGGGTTACCAAGCCCGGCGTAGCCGGTGCGTTTCCAATCTAATAGTTTCTCTCTAGTAAGAGAGTGACCAATAGTGCATTTGGCCGCAGTGTGCCAAATGGTTTCCAATCTAATAGTTTCTCTCTAGTAAGAGAGGAAAGTCCACGTCCAATTGGATGCCTAGGGTTGGAGCCTAAAAACTTGTTTCCAATCTAATAGTTTCTCTCTAGTAAGAGAGCTGGCGTAATCCGCTGGATATTAGGAGGGGCCGATAGGTTCCTCGTTTCCAATCTAATAGTTTCTCTCTAGTAAGAGAGAGTTATGTCTGGCGAACCAAGCATAGCAAGGGTTTTGGGCTTCAAATCCACCCACCCCTTTAAAATATTATACACAAAGACGTAAAAAACAAAAAATCAACTTCTGTAATCCTGACTGGGTAAGGCATCCACCTACGTTGACGAAAATACGTTATTTGAGGTGGGTAGCTGAGGTGGGTGGCACAGTACGTATTCAGGACAAAAAATAGAACATTTTAAAGGGTGACAAGTAGAGGGTGAAATTAACCATTATCTGTTCCCCTAAATGTTGGTGAACTTCTCGCTCATTCTAATCCCTAATAGGGGTTTATATCTGCAAATATATTAAGCCTTCATGTATGCCCAAACTTTGAGCAGACCACAATTCTAAAATGGCTGATCTAATTAATATACCTGTTTCTTGTTTACCAAAATAGTCGTCTAAAATTTGTAGCCTGTCCCAAAACTCAGCGCTGAAAACGTCCAGTGTGGTTAAGGTTGGTTCTGTTTTTGTTTCCATTTTCTCGCCAATCAGAATCAGTAAATACCTTTTAATAAAAGCGTATTTATGGACGAGGTTCTGTTCTACTTTTTGGGCTTCTTTATATTGGTCTAAGATACTCATTTTGTTTTTAAAGGTCTTCTGACCCGTCTGTTTAAAGTTGCTGTGAATGCTGTTTTCACCTGCGTTGGGCATTGATCAAGGTCAATCACTTGACTTTTAACAGGAATCAATGAATTGTTTACCGATTCAGGTAAAAAATGAGAACTCCTGACTACCTTTTCTCGCACAGTATCTAGTCCTACTTTTTCGTCTGGCAATAACCAATATCTATCTATCTGTATATGGTTTAAATGTTCTGTTTCTATAGTATGACTGGCTAAAGTTTTCATAATATATATGGTTCACTAATATCTCTATTATAGCTCAAACACTTACAGATAGCGAGTTTTAGCCGTACCATAAAGCTTTTTTAGAATCTATGGGCTCAGCTAGTTCTGATAGCGTTGCAATACCTAATCCATTACTAAGAGCCACTTTTATTTGTTCACCAAAATGTACAAATTTCGTGATAAAACATTGAACGCCTACATACTTTAGCTTGACTCCCGCTACAATCTCAGCAAGCCATTGGTAGAAAGTGGCCTGTTTGTCATTTACAGATGTAGCGGAAGGAATAGCCGCATTAATAGCAGTTGCTACCTCCTCCAGTCCATTGTTTGATAGAAGATTTTCTAGCTCTGACTTAGTGGAAATAGCGATCACTTTTTTTTGTAGGGGGGTTAGTGGCTCAATTTGAGCTCCAGATATATCCAATTGATGGTTAATTTCATCTAGCTTGTACTCTTCTGCTTGTTGAGGTACAGCAGGGGCAAGTTTTTCTGGTACAGTCTCAAAATTATCTGTCCATTTCTGGTCAATTTTTTCTATAAGAGAATCAGATATTTTTTGGACAGCATCAAAACCATATGGAGCAATACTTTCAGCGATTTTTTGCCCGTTTGATTTTAATAACTCTTTTTCGGGGTCTAGAATGCCTTCTGATGGTAGGTCATCGGACAGGTTTTGTATAGTATCTTTCAGGCGAATTTCCACTAAATCAGGTAAAATCAGTACGGGGTGCCAGTCTGTTAATAGTGCTACGTCCTCTCTTAGTTTTAGATTTTGTAGTATGTGTTCTTTCAAAACGGGAACTACGGGATTATTAAATATGCGTTCTACTTTATATACGTAGGTTCTATTGTCTTGACCTTTTATTTTGGAATTTCTAACCCTTTTACTTTTTATCTCATACCCAAGCAAGCCTAAGCACTCGTCAAGCCATTGTTTTACGTCCTTAGCTTTTGTGTGATAGCTTGGCAGTTCTGGTAGTAACGTCTTAAATGAGGATTTTCTATAAGATGCAATCATGTTCTTAATGATGTCTGGCATATCTTCTAAGTTATCAGGTAGTTTAAACGCTTCTTTCGAGTTCAATAAATTTATTAGTCCAATGTCTCGAAGGCCTGCTAAAAGTCCATATTCATCATCAACATTAAGTAAAAAATTCTCCTGTCGTTTAATGAGCTTTTTGTATTTTCTACTAGAGATGTTTTTATCTATTAACTTATTCTCTAACTTGACTTCTCTTGTTAGAAGTTTTAGTAAATGTGGTTGAGTATTGCGAACAATGTTGATAAGTTCGGGTGACCATATCTCTGTCTTAGTAATGCTTTGCCCCAAAGTATTGTATATGTAAGCCTTAGCCTGTATTGCCCATGATTCTGTAGGACTTTCCCACAATTCTAAACCAGTTAAGTTTTTATCAAAGTGTTCCATAATTGCTTGTTCAAATTCCCAATCAGAAACACCTTTAAAATGATTCATAACTGCTTGACGCATTTCTACAAGTGGGTGTTTAAGTGCATCGCCGACATAACAATAGGAGGGTTCTGCTGCATAAAATACTTCTCTAGAATCACGCTCATTACGCTTGACAACTACTTCTTTAAACTGGTTACCAGCTTGGGTAAGTCCTTGGAATATTTCACAATCTTGTAAATATTCTTTACCAGCATCTTTTAACACTTGGTTAATTTGTTCTTTTTGTTGAGATGAGTTAAACAGTTCATTTAGTTCATAATCTCTCTCTGTTCTCAAAAGTTCTACCTGTTCTTTTTGTTGTGATTGCTCCCACAATACTTTTAGTTTCTCGTTTCTTTCTGTTCTGAGAAGGTCAATCTGTTTATACTGTTCTGATTTTTCCCACAATACTTTTAATTCTTTTATACGCTGCGCTTTTATTTGTTCAACTTGTTCCTTTTGTGGCGATTGCTCCCACAATACTTTTAGTTTCTCGTTTCTTTCTGTTCTGAGAAGGTCAATCTGTTTATACTGTTCTGATTTTTCCCACAATACTTTTAGTTTTTCGTTTCTTTCTGTTCTGAGAAGTTCAATCTGTTTATTCTGATCGTTGTTTTTTGCTTCTTTAATAAGTGGTTTATAGGCTTCTTTAATTTCCTTAATTTTTATGAATGTCACAAGAGGATAAAAAGCTTTTTGTACTTTTATATGTTTCTTGCATTCTTCTTTTATCTCGGTAATTTTGTCGAAATAATCCTTATTAAAATTTTCTCTGATAGCCTCTATCCCTTTATTGTAGGTTTCCTTAATTTTATTTTGTTGTGGTGTATATTCGGTTTGGAAGCTATTTAACCAGTCTTTTACTTTCTCATCAATAATCCTTATGATATTGGCTTTCATTCCTTTAAACGTGGGGTCAAATTCTGTTTTTAAGGCTTCTATAGGTTTGACATATTTCTCCTTAATAAACTCGATTTGACTCGCATATTGTTCTTGATAAGACTTAATAAAAGACTCTATTCTCTGCTTAGTCTTTTTCTTGAGTTCAATAAATTCCTCATACTCATCTTCTGTGATTTTTCCCTCTTCAAGTGCTACTAACGCACTCTTTTCACTCCCTTTTAATAATTGTGCTTTTTTTGCATAGAGAGGGTCAGTTACAATCCAATCCTCTACAATTCTGCCTGTTTCAATCAACTCTTCTTTTACAAATTCTCTTAGATATTTTCCTTCTAATTCACCAAAATAACGCTGTTCTTTCGCTTGGTTAAAGTGGTAATCTTTTAGACTTTGGATATTGTTGGCAAGTATAACTTTTTGCTCCATAGACAAATTGTTATCTGTAACAATTCTGCCTACTTTTAGGTTCAATTGGTCTTCCCATTCTTGCTTATATGCTTCAAAAGAATTTAGATTTTTCTTGATATTGTTAGTCCAAACAGCTTGAGGACTTACCCACATTTGGACGGGAATATCATCTCTAACTCTAGAGGACATCTGGAGAATAGCATTAACAATGTTCACCTTATTGACGCCCCAAAAGAACAAGAAAATATGCTTGAAGTAGTTGAAGATTGAAATATCTAGTCCGGCATCTCCACTTGGCGAATATATTAACACTTGTATTTTGTATTTCAGTATAAAAACTTTAGGGTCATCTAAAAATTCTTGAGTTTTGATGAAAGTATGCGAGGTTGGGTCTGTAGTCTTGCTATCAAGCCTGAACGTTTTAACACCCATTGCAGTTAGCTCCATGTCGAAGCACTCGCAATGTTTCTGTGATTCACTACCAATAACAAAAGACTCCACCCTTTCAGCAGTCGCCAAGTCAAAAATGTCCTTAATCATTGGTCGAATATCGAAGCGGTTGATAGATTTAAACTGGTCAAAATGCGTACCCTGCAAGTATTTGATAGGCTGTTGTTTGTCCGTTTTAAAAGTATTAAAAATACAGTTAAACTGCATCTCTGGAGTCTTAATATTATCTTTCAGCCATTGAACATTTTTATCTGTCATATGGCCGTCAAGGCCGACAATAACCTTAGCTTTGTTCAGGAGTTTAATTAATTGTTCTATAATCTCTATCCGTTTAGCTTTTATTGCAGTTGTCGAGTTGTATATGTAGTGAAGAAAACTATTAAATTCATCTATTAAAACAACGGGTTCAACCAATTGGTCTATATCAATCTTTAGCAGAGAATCAATACATAAAGCTATCAATTTATCTCTTAACAAATCAATATCTTTTTTTAAGTCGTGAATATGTACAAAGTTCTCACCTGGCTTATATTTTGCCTTTTCATACTCTTGTATTTTTTGCTCAAACTCTAATAATAATTGCTCATTTTCTTTGTTATAGTTTGCAACTCCCTGCCTTAAAAGATTGTTTCTAATACCTAAATTTATTACACTACAATTCGGATGACTTTGACAATACTTTCTAATGGCTCTATAAGCCATTGTTGTCTTAGCCGTCCCTAGCGCTGACTTGATTAAGTATGCGTTATATTCTTTAAAATAAAAGTTAGTTTTTTCTTGCCAAGTGGTTAAGTATTGCTCATTTTCTATAGTCACTGTCGCAGTAAATTGTTTAGCCAGTTTAACTATTTTTTTTATGCTATCTAGGTCAACTTGTGTTTTAGATTTGTTGATTCCTTCTAATCTTTTAGCTTCTTTTGCATATTCTTTGTCATGTTTTTTCCGCCATTTGTCAACATCACTTCTCAAAACATCATCAGACTTTGATGGACTTGGAGACCCTTGACTATTGCTTGTCCAGATACTATCCCATTCCCTAGAATCCCAACCATTACCAGTAGAACAGCTTTGACAATATTCAATAAATAAATCATGCGCTGTTCCTGTTACCTGTATGTCATTCTGATTAGCCCAATTTTCAACCGCTATGAGGGACTTGGCTAGTTTGTCTCCTGTTGTGTGTCTGTTCCCTGATACACCTTTTAAATCTTTCTGATCATCATTTGTCAGAAGTATTTCTAATGGTATGGCTGCTCCTGTGTATGCAATTTCTAAAGTCGGTGTATAGGTGGGTTTATATGTATGTTTAGGGTTAAATTCATCTTCTGATTTTTCTAGTATTTCCCTGATTGCAGTTTCTTTTTCATCTTTTGTAAGCGGTTTGTTTTTTTCGTTATCTTTAGGAGCCAAAACCTCTCTAATTTTTTTTCTATGCGTTTCTGATAGCGACTCTGGTGAAATTGGGTAAGGTAGCCCCTTAGCTTCAAAGGCGAGTTTGAGACCTTTCACAGCATCATCTAGAGTGCATTTTTCGCCTTGACTAATTAACTCTTGCCATTTACTTTTTTCAGTTCTGTACCCGTACGGGAGCCGCATAACTTGATTTATTTGCGGCATAGCTGGATCTCCTGTACACAGAATCGTTAGCAACCAGCTAAGGTAAACTCGGAGCTCTACTGATACTTGCTCAGTTAGTAGAATGTGTATGTGGTATGACTTTCCGCCAGTAAAGATAACGCAAAGTTTGAGACCTGTTAAACCTTCAAACCATTCGATAAAAGCTAGTTGAGACTCTAAGCTTTCTGTGTCACACTCAGCGCTAATAAAGTGTGTTCCTTTGCTGTAGTAGTTACCATTTGGGTCTTCTTTTAAGGGAAGGTCTATGGGTAAGCCAGGGAAGAAAAATAAGCCTCCGTCCTTTTTAGTGGTTTGTTGGATTAGATAGGTAAGGTCATATTTTTTGCTGTAATCAATCTCTCTTGTATATTTATCACCTGGGTTCTTAGATTCTAATTTACCGTTAGCTCTAAACCCGCTCCGGTAAACAGATACAGTTCCGTCTACTTCTAACTTGCATTGCCAGAAATCTCCGTGAGATGTCTTAGCCCAAAATGTTTGTCCAAGTGTGAAGCTGTGCTTTAGAAACTCTAATAACTTTTTAGCTTTTTCTTGGCAATCCAACCAGGTGGGGTTTGGCTTATTTTCTTCTTGACTGTATGTAAGAGCACCTAAACTCTTACATTTTTGCTTATTTTGTTCTAACATTAGTCTTACGAATTTATTTGGTGTGACTCCCTTCGTTGTTACCTTCGCTCTAGTAATCCCCTCAAAAAGTATTTGTGGAATGTGGGCAGGTCAAAAACAACAATCGGGGGTCATTTTCTTTGGTACCTATTTTTGCTATACTATAAATATCTTGAAATATTATGTGTAACTTGGGTTGGGGGTAAGTGTCCAATAGCCTACGGAAGAATAATGCTTTGGGCAGTTGGAACAGAAACGTCTTGAACAATAGGAATTAATGAGGGAGTCTTCAGCCCTCCTCGAGCGGCAACAATTGCCTCTGT
>Ga0304729_1001696_pt1 | contig 14050 bp, 17 predicted proteins | sample C_131016_MF_Meta_FD_190475 | JGI IMG/M metagenome (GOLD analysis project Ga0304729, IMG submission 190475) | Freshwater microbial communities from Lake Croche, Canada to study carbon cycling - C_131016_MF_MetaG (v2) (version 2) | ecosystem: Environmental > Aquatic > Freshwater > Lake | place... | reverse complement strand
GTGTGGCACAACTCATGGATCAGCACATCAAACACACGGGCCGGGTCAGCCAAGACCGGAGAGATAAAAATCTCATAGTGTTGGTCAGCGGAGGCGGTGTCGGCCCAGCATTCACCAATCGCACCGGAGCGCTTGGCATTAGATGGCAGGGCGCAAGATACCCGGATAGCCTGAGGCAAGGTCTGCCCCGCAGACTGAAAGATCGGGCGCAGTTCTTCAACAGCGGCGTTGAGCCAGTCTTCACGATTTGCATAGGTCATGATGATCCTTCAAAGTAGTGCGACATTGCACTGCAAAGCCCACAGCATGGGCTTCACGGTTAAATGTCAATAGTTATAAGAGACGTTGACCCGTGCAACATATTCACGGGCTGAGACCTTACGCACAGAGGTGTAGTAAGAGGGGCAACCGCAGCAGTCATGCTCATGACGGCAATTGCTGAATGTCATAGTGTCTGCAATGGCACGGGACAGGTCAGCCTTGCGCTGATTAGAGGGGGCGATTAAACGCTGAATGTACCGGACAGACTCACCATCATTTGACTGCATTGTCAGGCGTGAAGGCAAGGCCTTGAGGGTGACGGCATCGCCCCATTGATCCTCGCCAGACCAACCCAAGGTAAAACGGTGGGTCAGGCGCTTGTATACGTTAAGAGTTTGCATGGTAGGTTCCTTGGTTGGTGAACCTCGACCTTAGCACAGAACAATATCGAGTGTAAACATCAATTGATATTTAGTTGACTAAGTTGTGGGGTTATTGGTTTGCGTAGGGGCAACAGTCATACATGAGGTTCTAGGTCAAGCGGAAAGAACACGCGATGCGCGCACGTAGCACAAGCCGTGCCAGCTTTGGTGGTTGAGTGCTTAAGTACACCAAACAACATGAGTACTTTTGTCTAGTCGAGATCGATTTAAACGCCCTACAAGGGGCCTAAAGTGGTTTTGGCTACCTAGCCCTTGGCAAATTGTTTTAGGGGCCTTCCTGACGTTTTGTAGTACTTACGCTAACACAAGTTATTAACAGGTTGTACACAGGTCATGCACAGGTTATCCACTTGTGGGTAAGTTGTGGGCATCCTGTGGATAGGTTATCATGCGAACAGTTGCGGGGCTATGTTAGTATGCGCTAACGTCAGTGGTCACTAACTTATAGGGGTGTTTAAACATGGACAAGGTCGATTCGGGTGAGTACTTGAAGGCATTGCAGGCGGCGATGGTTGCCGGGGATTTTGACGGCCCGGGGGAGGATGATTCAGAGACGGGCGAAGCCCAACGGTTGGCCCTGAACGCAGTACCTCCGCAACGAAGAAAAGATGGAGAGGTAAGAGGTGGAGGTGTACAGAGACAACGTCCACTGACAGTGAATCAGTACGAGTTCACACAAGGGGTTATCAGAGGGCAGAGCCTACGGCAAGCCTACAGAACAGCATTCAAGAACAACAGCGGATCAGATCAGGCGATCTCAAGCAACGCAAACAAACTGATGAAAGATGAACGCATCCAACGGATGCTCAATGACGCATGGGGAGAGACGGTAGAAGCGCTGAGTGAGGATGCAGCGGCGAGTAAAAGGTACGTGCTGAAGTCATTGCTTGCACTGAGCAAGGATGCTAAGCAAGAAGGCTCCCGTCTCAAAGCTCTAGAGCTAATGGGCAAGGCTTGTGGACTGTTTACACCGACTGATGTGCAGGACAAAACGGTCATCACCGCCGATCAGCTTAAGCGTGAGCTTGCATCGCATCTCAGGATGTTGGACGGGGCGAGAGGCGTCATCACAGAGGCGGTCGAGGTCGAACCCCACCCTCCCGCCACCCCAACGTGAGCATGGACGACACCCCTCCGGCCATTACGCTCGAATCACCTCTCTCAATACAAACCCTAAATCTTAGCAACACCCCCCCCTTGCCAAAACAAACCAAACACCCCACCCCTATATAAAAAAATTACAAAAAAGGCTGTACGAACGTTCGTAATGCGTTTAAACTATGGACTGTGTAAACCAAGACGCATGGGGATTGGTCTTATCGGGAAAGCTGCCGGTGACCAGCAGACACATCGTCTGACAAACCAATCCCCAGCCGTGTTGGTGGTACAACGGGTTAGCGCCGTTGCGTGGGAATTGAATTCTCTCTTTAAAGGCACACTGCTTTATGTGAGCCACCAACAACTAGCACGACTGATGAGGCTTGATGAGCCGAAACGCATTTGCGTATCGTGGAGTTTCCCATGTGGGGGAATAACTGGAAACCTTAGCGGTTCAACCCTAAGAGTCTTCGCAAGAGGGCGTTTAGGGCGTGGGTGTGCAACGAACCGTGACTGCACACATCTTGCCCCACAACTTTTAAACAATGACACAACGACGGCAATTAGTTTTGGATTTCATACGTGCATACCTTAGGTTGCACGGTGTGCCGCCGTCTTACGAGGTTATAGCCAAAGGGATTGGATTGAGTTCTAAGTCGAATATCCACCGTATAGTCCACCGCCTGAAGGCGGATGGACATCTTGTGACTAAGCCTTACAAGTTCCATGCGATTCGATTGGTGGACAGATCTGTCGCAGACATGGCTAACCTATGAGCATGTTGACTAAAGAAGAGATGAATGGCTACATGGCTATCATCGACAAGGTTCCGGCTAAGGAGCGGGAGAAGATCATGTCTCTCATTGAGATGGATCGAGTGTCTCGTTGTCAGGATTCCTTTCTGTTCTTTGTTCAGCAGATGTGGCCTATCTTTATATCGGGTAAGCACCACAAGATCATGGCAGATGCTTTTGAGCGTGTAGCTTCTGGTGAGTTGAAGAGATTGATCATCAACATGCCTCCCCGGCATACGAAGAGTGAGTTTGCTTCTTTTCTTCTTCCTAGTTGGTTCTTGGGTAAGTTCCCGGAGAAGAAGATTATCCAGACTGCTCACACCGCAGAACTAGCTACAGGCTTTGGCCGTAAGGTCAGGAACCTTGTATCCTCTGATGCGTACTCAAAGGTGTTTGATACAAAGTTATCCACAGATTCCAAGGCCGCTGGCCGTTGGAACACAAACAAGGGCGGAGATTACTTTGCTATTGGTGTAGGTGGAGCTGTTACGGGTAAGGGCGCAGATCTTTTGATCATTGATGACCCGCATTCTGAGCAGGAAGCCAAGCAGGGCAACCCTGCAGTGTTCGATGGGGTCTATGAATGGTTTACATCTGGCCCCCGTCAGCGTCTGCAACCCAACGCAGCGATCATTATCGTGATGACAAGGTGGTCTAAGAGGGACTTAACCGGCCAAATCATCAAAAACTCGGGCAAAGACGGTGTGGATCAGTGGGAAACCATCGATTTCCCGGCTATTTTGCCGTCTGGAACCCCTCTGTGGCCCGGATTCTGGTCTAAAGAAGCGCTAGAAGCGCTTAGATCAGAGCTTCCAGTGTCCAAGTGGGAAGCTCAGTACCAGCAGAACCCAACATCTGAGGAAGGCGCGATCATTAAGCGCGATCAATGGCAGATCTGGGACAGTGAAACACCCCCTCAGGTCAGTTACATCATCCAATCATGGGATACAGCCTTTGAAAAGAACAACCGGGCGGATTACTCTGCTTGTACGACATGGGGTGTCTTTGATCACCCCGACAAGATAGGCAATCTCAAGGCAAATATCATCTTGCTTGATGCGTTTAAACAACGATTAGAATTTCCAGAGCTTAAGTCCAAAGCTTACGCAGCTTGGAAGGAATGGCAGCCTGATACGTTGATTGTGGAGAAGCGTGCAGCAGGCGCTCCGTTGATTTATGAGCTGCGAAAGATGGGAATTCCTATGTCTGAGTATACGCCGGGCAAAGGAAACGATAAGATCAGCCGTGTAAACGCTATATCCGACCTGTTTGCCTCTGGAATGGTTTGGTGTCCTGAAACCCGGTGGGCGGAGGAAGTCATGGATGAGTTGGCTTCTTTTCCTAACGGCGATCACGATGACCTTGTTGACTCCAGCAGTCAGGCTTTGATGCGCTTTCGCCAAGGTGGCTTTATCTCTGTCGCAACAGACGAGGAAGATGAACCCATGTACCGCAGAAAAACTGAGTATTACTAAGGAATATTATGATCGACCAGTCAATTAACCCAGCACCAATGGGACTAGATAGCCTCATGGAAGAAGAGCCTGCGTTGGAGATTCAGATTGAAAACCCCGAGGGTGTTCTGCTTAATATGGACGGCATTGAGATGGACTTAATGCCAGAGGACAACGAAGAAGGCTTTGACGATAACCTCGCTGAATATATCAGCCCCGGTGATTTGCAGAATCTTGCCAGTGATTTGATCGAGATGATTGACTCCGACATCAACTCCAGAAAAGACTGGACTGAAATGTATGTCAAAGGACTTGACGTCCTTGGCATGAAGTACGAAGAACGTACAGAGCCTTGGCTTGGAGCCTGCGGTGTTTACTCTACCGTCCTGACTGAAGCCGCAGTTCGATTCCAGAGCGAGACGATTATTGAAACGTTCCCGGCTCAAGGCCCGGTTAAGACCGAGATCATCGGAGCCATAGACAAGCTTAAAGAAGATGCAGCGGAACGAGTTCGTGATGACATGAACTTTAAACTTACAGAGGGTATGCCTGAGTACCGTCCCGAGCATGAACGGATGTTGTATTCCTTGGGTCTGGCCGGGTCAGCATTCAAGAAGGTCTACTACGACGATTCACTTGGTCGTCAAGTAGCAATGTTTATTCCCGCAGAAGATGTAATCATTCCTTACGGCGCTTCTAGCGCCATGACATCCGAGCGCGTGACCCACATCATGCGCAAGACAAAGAACGACATTCGCAAGCTTCAAGTCGCAGGCTTTTACATCGACGTTGAGTTGGGCGAGCCAATGGCTTTCTACACTGACGTTGAAAAGAAGAAGGCAGAAGACCAAGGCTACAACCTGAGCGATGACGAGCGCTATCAAATCTTTGAGATTCATGTTGACTACGACATGCCGGGCTACGAAGACGAAGACGGTATTGCTTTGCCTTACGTTGTAACCATTGAGCGCGGAACACAAGAAGTTCTTTCAGTCCGCAGAAACTGGGAAGAAAACGATAAGAAGAAACTCAAGCGTCAACACTTTGTTCAATACACCTATGTACCCGGCTTTGGTGCTTACGGCCTTGGCTTGATCCACCTGATAGGTGGATATGCCCGTGCAGGTACAAGTTTGATTCGTCAACTCGTAGACGCAGGAACTCTGTCCAACTTGCCCGGCGGCTTGAAGACCCGTGGCTTAAGAATCAAAGGCGACGACACACCAATCTCTCCCGGTGAGTTTAGAGATGTAGACATTCCGTCCGGGTCGGTACGCGACAACATCATGATGCTGCCGTACAAAGAGCCTAGCCAAGTCTTGATGGGTCTGTTAAACCAGATCACAGACGAAGGACGCAGACTGGGTTCTATTGCAGATATGAACATCAGCGACATGAGCGCTAACGCGCCTGTCGGAACGACTTTGGCCTTGTTGGAGCGCCAGCTTAAAACCATGAGCGCGGTACAAGCTCGGGTGCATTACTCGATGAAGCAAGAGTTTAAACTGCTCAAGTCAATCATCCGAGACTACACCCCTGCCTCATATGAATACGATCCAATCGTAGGCGAGAAACGCGCCAAACAAGCTGACTATGACATGGTGGATGTTATCCCTGTGTCTGATCCAAACTCAGCCACGATGGCTCAGCGGATCATGCAGTATCAAGCTGTTATTCAGTTAGCTCAAGGCGCTCCGCAGATCTATAACCTGCCTGAGTTGCACCGTCAGATGATTGAGGTTCTGGGTGTTCGCAATGCGGACAAGCTGGTTCCAATCGACGACGATTTAACTCCTAGAGACCCAGTCAGCGAGAACATGGCGTTCTTAACCGGGAAACCAACCAAAGCCTTTATCTTCCAAGATCATGAGGCTCACATCGCAGTTCACACCTCGATGTTGCAAGACCCAATGGTCATGGGTCAGATTGGTCAGAACCCAATGGCCCAGCAAATGCAAGCTGCGGTAATGGCTCACGTAGCCGAGCATATTGCATTCCAGTACCGCTCTAAGATTGAAGAGCGCTTGGGAGCCACATTGCCTGCACCAAACGCAGATCTGCCTAAAGATGTTGAGGCACAACTGTCCAAGTTGGTTGCTCAGGCTGCTGCACAGCTTTTGCAGATCAACAAAGGTCAGCAAGCTCAACAGCAAGCTCAACAGCAGATGCAAGATCCTCTGGTTCAGATGCAACAACAAGAGCTTGCCATCAAACAGCAAGACGCCCAAACCAAGGCTCAAAAGGTGCAAGGCGAGTTGGCTATCAAGCAAGCAGAACTACAGCTTAAATCGCAGCAGGCGCAAGCTCAGATGGCAGAAAGCCCAGCAATGATTGCTCAAAGACAGCAGCAAGAGATTGCCATGCAGGTTCAAAGACATCAGCAAGAGCTTCAACAAGCTCAAGAAGCACACCAACAGGCTTTGGCTCACAACCAGCAGAACCAAGATGTTGATGCCAAGCAAAAACTATTGCAGATGTTGATCAACGCCAACCAAGGTAAATGATGGAACACAAAATTCTAGATGTCTTGAACGACAAGATTGAGGAACAGCTTCAAAGCTTCAAAAAGGTCTTGTGTGATGGAGGTGCGAACTCCTTCGATCACTACAAAGAACTGAGCGGGACTATCCGGGGTCTACACCTTGCTCAGATGGAAATCAACGACCTCGTGCGTAAAACAAAGGAATTTGAAGATGACTGAATTTGATCTAAGTGCGATTGACCTCTCCAGCGTGCTAAACACATCCGCTGAAGAAAAGGCCAAGCAAGTACCGGATCCCGTTACCTACCACCTTCTGTGCATGTTGCCAGAAGCTAAAGAGGAATACGAGGGCGGTTTGCTTAAAGCAAGCCAAACCATGCAGTACGAGGAGCTTCTATCCCCCGTATTGTTTGTAGCCAAGATTGGCCCAGATGCATTTAAAGATCCAGCACGGTTTCCGTCTGGCGCTTCATGTGCTGTTGGTGATTTTATTTTGGTTCGACCCAATACAGGCACGAGGATGAAAATCCACGGGACTGAATGGCGGATTATCAACGACGATTCTGTACAGGCAGTTGTTCAAGATCCTCGCGGCATTCAACGTCCATAAGGAGCCATCATGTCTGAAGCAGAAAAAACTGAGTTTGAGTTTCCAGACGAGAAAGTCGAGAACGAGCGCAAAGGTGGCCGGGTTGTAGAGCCTGAACCAGAAATTGAGATCGTAGACGACACCCCAGAGGAGGATCGTTACAGAACTCCAATGGCTACTCCACCTGTAGACCCTACAGATGAGGAGCTTGCAAGCTACTCTGACAGCGTAAAGAGTCGGTTTAAACACTTTACCAAGGGTTATCACGATGAACGCAGAGCTAAAGAAGCAGCTTTGCGGGAAAAAGATGAGGCATTGCGTATTACTAAAGCTGTCTTTGAGGAGAATCAGCGCCTAAAAGGCTCTGTCAACCAAAATCAAAGCGCTTTACTTGAGCAGGCCAAGCGGGTTGTTGGTAATGAAATAGAGACAGCTAAGCGCCAATACAAGGAAGCTTATGAGTCAGGTGACTCAGATAAGCTTGTAGAAGCGCAAGAAGCACTTACTAACGCAAAAATTAGAGCCGATAAGGTAAATAATTTTAAACCCACCCCTTTACAGGCCCAAGAAACTCCTGTACAAATCGAAGAATCGTTTAAACAGCCTGCGCCCGTCGATGACAAACTACTTGCTTGGCAAGATAAAAACCAGTGGTTTGGCAAAAACAAACGCATGACTTCATATGCCCTTGGGTTGCATGAAGAACTGGTTGAACAAGGTATTCAGATTGGCAGCGCCGATTACTACAAGTACATCGACTCTGACATTCGTGAAAGATTCCCCGACCAAGTTGGAGCCGGTGAGTCCGTTGATGCTAAATCTCAACGCCCAAAAACCAATGTTGTATCTCCTGCTACTCGTAGCACAGCGCCTCGAAAGATCGTGCTTACGAAGACTCAGGTTGATCTCGCCAAGCGGTTGGGAGTTCCTTTGGAACTGTACGCCCGTAAGGTTGCTGAAGAAATGAGGAAATGAAAATGGAAAAAGCTGCTCGTCCAAGTCGTGATCTTGAAACCCGTGAACTTGTGGAACGTCCTAAACAATGGATGCCGCCACAATTACTACCCGACCCCACCCCTGAGGCCGGTTATGCATATCGCTGGATTCGTATCAGTACTTTAAACAAGGCTGACGCCACCAATCTTTCTTCCAAGTTACGCGAAGGATGGGAACCCGTCAAGGCTTCTGATCATCCCGAGATCCGTGTTTTTGGAACTACTCAAGGGCAGTTTCCAGACAGCGTGGAAGTCGGTGGATTGTTGCTTTGTAAAACCCCGGTGGAATTTACTGAACAGCGTGATGCTTACTACCGCAAACAAGCGGAAGCGCAGATGCAATCAGTGGATAACACTTTTATGCGCGATAACGATCCTCGGATGCCTATGTTCAAAGAACGTAGCTCTAAGGTGACTTTCGGCAAAGGTCTTTAATCTTTTGGAGTCTTCAGATGGCATATCCTACCATTGATAAGACGTATGGTTTCAAGCCAGTCAACCGACTGGATGGTCTACCTTACGCCGGAGCGATCCGTCAAATCCCAATCGCAGCAGCCTACGCTACAGCCATCCTTAACGGTGACACTGTTCAAGTAGACACTACCGGTTATATCGTTGCTGCAAACACCACTAACTCCGGCAACATTGTTGGCGTGTTGGTTGGTTGTTCTTACATCAACTCTATGAGTCAGCCTACGTTCGCGCAGGCATACCCAGCAGCCGCTTCGACCACTACTGCATTGGCTTTTGCCTATGTTGTGGATGATCCAAGTGCTGTGTTCAAAGTCTGCGCTACTGTCGCCGCTTCCACCACTCCTACAGCTTATAGCCGTGCGATTGTTGGTTCTAACGTCGCCTTGGTTGCAAACGTCGGCTCCACCACCACTGGTGACTCGTACTACGGTATTGACGGTTCGTCCGCCAACACTACAAACACATTGCCTGTGCGTGTGGTTGATGTTGTTGCTGACACTGCGACGGGTAATGCCAGCGTAGCCGCCACGACTTATTACGAGTTCCTCGTTAAGTTCAACACCGCCCAGTACAACAGTACTACCGGTATCTAAGGAGCTAAATCATGGCTATTTCACGCGCACAACTACTGAAAGAGTTGCTCCCCGGTTTGAACGCATTGTTCGGTCTGGAGTACGCCAAGTACGGCGAAGAGCACAAAGAAATCTACGAAACAGAGACATCTGAGCGTAGCTTTGAAGAAGAGACCAAGCTGTCTGGTTTCTCTGCTGCACCTGTCAAGAACGAAGGCTCTGCCATCGCTTATGACAATGCACAGGAAGCATGGACTGCTCGTTACACCCACGAAACCATTGCAATGGGCTTCTCCATTACTGAAGAAGCTGTGGAAGACAACCTGTATGACAGTCTGTCTAGCCGCTACACCAAAGCTTTGGCTCGCGGTATGGCTTACACCAAGCAAGTTAAAGCTGCTTACGTGTTGAACAACGCCTTTACTGGTGGCCCTACCTACGGTGACGGCGTGGTTCTGTGTTCTACAGCTCACCCTCTGGTGTCTGGTGGCACTAACAGCAACCGTCCATCGACTGGCGCTGACTTGAACGAAACATCGTTGGAAAACGCTGTTATTCAGATCGCTGCTTGGACTGATGAACGTGGTCTGTTGATCGCTGCTAAGCCTAAGAAGCTGATCGTTCCTCCATCATTGATGTTCGTGGCTACCCGCCTGCTCGAAACCGAGCTGCGTGTTGGTACAACCGACAACGACATCAACGCTCTGAAGAACAACGGTTCGATTCCTGAAGGCTACTCTGTCAACCACTTCTTGACCGACACAAACGGTTGGTTCTTGTTGACTGACGTGCCTAACGGCTTGAAGCACTTTGTTCGTACCCCATTGCAAAATTCAATGGACGGGGACTTCGATACGGGTAACGTGCGTTACAAAGCCCGTGAGCGTTATAGCTTCGGCGTTTCGGATCCCCTTGGGGTATTTGGTTCGCCCGGTTCGTCCTAATCCGACGAAGTAGGTAACTACAAAACAGGAGGGGCTTCGGCCCCTTTTGTTTATTTTATGTGATACACTTTACCCATACGCAATCAACTAAGGGTATTTATGATCGCAACAGCAGAAGTGCAACAGGGTATTTACAAAATCGTAAACCATCAAAATGACCACTTTTACATTGGCAGCGCGGTAAATTTAAAGCGGCGTCGCGCACGGCATTTTTCAGAATTGCGGCATAACAAACACAACAACAAACATTTGCAAGCCGCTTGGAACAAGTATGGAGAGGCTAGTTTTACATTCACCGTTGTAGAGCTAGTGGCTCATAGAGATGATTTATATCGCGCAGAAGATAGGTGGCTATCCGGGCACGTTGGCGCTAAGTATTGTTACAACATGGGTATGGCGGCTATAGCCCCTATGCTGGGCATGAAAGGGGTGTTAAGCCCTACATGGGGATATAAGCACACCGAAGCAACTAAAATAAAAATAGCGGCTGCAGGCGTTGGCCGCTTTGTTTCCGAAGAAACTCGGGCAAAAAGGTCTGCCGCAACCAAAGGTAGAAAAGTTTCTGCGGAACAAAAAGCGCAAATCAGCCGCACACTTTCTGGCGAGGGCAATTTTTGGTACGGCAAGACTCGACCAGATCACGGAGCCAAAGTGCGAAAGGCTGTAACAGCTACTGATGCTGCAGGAAAAAAAACTACTTATCCGAGCATACAAGCACTTCGGAATGCCCTGCAGATAACGCCACCTACGGTAAACCGGGCGTTAAAATCAGGCAAACAGTTGGGTAAGGGGAAATTCTTGGGATGGGCGTTTAAATATGTTGACCCTATCCAATCCAAGTGATATATTGGCTCATCCGGGTCTTCCGGTGTGTCAAACTGTCCCGGCAGACTTACATGCAAGATTGACGCACCTAAAACTGCATGAAGGAAATATCATGGGATTCGCAACTCACCTTGGCCCTTGGCTGCTCGGCACTGTCAAAAACACCACTGGCACTACTGCTGGCACGATCCAAAATACTGGTACTACTCTAGTTAGCCAGACTAAAAAAGTAGTTTATGACGGCACTACTGTTGCCGCACCTGCTACTACTATTCTATGTACCATCCCTGCTGGCGCTCAAATCGTCAATATTTTTATTGATACCTTGGTGGCTTTTACTGGTTCTACTGCTGCTAATGCAGTAATTGGAACCTCTGCGACGACTAACTTGTACTGGGCTTCGTCTGACATCACCGCACAAGGTCGCTTGGCTAACACCAACGCCGCTGCTAAGCTGGTGAACTGGGCTGGCGCAACAAGTACCGCATCTCCTAACGGAATTGGTGTTGGTCCAACTGATGTTATTGTTCAAGCTGTGCTGTCGCCCACTGTGGCTACAGTAACTGTTGGCACTGTTCAATACACCATTGTTTACGCAGTAGCAGACTCTACTGGCGCACAATCTCCAGCTTCTGCTTAATTGATCTTGGGGGCTTCGGCCCCCGTTTAACAGGAGATTGATTATGAATCAGACCAACGTACAACAAGCGCACTTAAACGGTAGCGGGTTCTTGGTTCTTGGGCGAAATCGCATCAAAGGCATTTCATTTACAGGAACAAGTTCCGCCGGGTTTGTGGCTTTGTTTGATACAACAACTGCGCCTGTAACCACGGCTACTTACGGTCGTTCTGGTACAACCGTTACGATTACGCAAGCCTCCCACGGGTTTACAACAGGCCAGACAATTGGTATTGACTTTGCGGCAGGTACAGGCGGCACGGCTACTAACGGAAACTACGTAGTCACCGTTACCAACTCAAGCACTTTTACCGTTACAGACATTAACTCTGGAACCATCACTGCTTCCCCAACGCTTGTTTACTCAAGCAAATGGCTGTTAAGTTATGACGTAAGCGCCAGCGATACATTCAACAACTCTCCTGTTATTGCAGACGATGGCGTGTTGGCGGTAAACGGCATTTACGCCTATCTTTCTAACGTAGCTGCTTGCAACATTTATTATGGCTGAAACTAGACAAGCAACTCTGACTGGGCGCACGCTGTTTATCGGCATCCCCGCCTATGATGGGAAGTTAAACATCAAGACTGCTTTTGCTCTGGCGCAGCTTATGCCCAAAGCAATGAGTCTTGGTGTGTCTGTTATTTTGTCCGATCTGTCCAACTGCTCAATCATCACGATGGCGCGTAATGCGCTGGTGCATGAGTTCTTGAAGACAGATGCAACGGACTTGCTGTTCATTGACTCTGATGTGATTGTCAGCCCTGACGACATCCTGCGGCTCATGGCCCAGAGCGGCGGCAAAGACATTACGGCTGGCATGTATCCACGCAGAGCCAAAGACCAAAACTTTTTTGCTGATCTGCACTACACCGACAGCGGCGACTTGGAGTTCAATGGCTCCATGATGCGGGTCAAACGCGCTCCTACGGGGTTTATGTTGATTCAGCGCCACGTACTAGAGCAGATGGTGTTTGCGCACCCTGAGTGGACATATGAGAAGTCTCCTACCGAGAAGATGTCGGCAGTGTTTGACTTTGCCATCGTGGACGGCAAGTATGTTGGAGAAGACTACTTGTTCTGCGACCGCGCTACGCAGATGGGCTTTACGATCTACATTGACGTAGACATCAGCTTGCCTCACATTGGCCCAAATGAATTTACCCGGAACTTCCGCGAAGACGTTGTAATGCCTTTGCTGGAAGAAATTTACCAATCTAAGTTGAAGGCTGCATGATGGCTACAGCAAAGAAAAAAGGCCCGTCACTGGCTGTTGGCCGTGGTGAAAAGCTTCCAGTATCTAAGGGCGCGGGTCTGACCGCCAAAGGCCGTGCCGTGTACAACAAAGCTACAGGCAGTAATTTAAAAGCTCCGCAACCGCAAGGTGGCCCCCGTAAAGATTCGTTCTGTGCTCGGATGTCCGGCATGCCCGGCCCGATGAAAGACGAAAAAGGCAAGCCTACCCGTAAAGCGGCTTCACTAGCAAGATGGAAGTGCTGATATGAACGAACAACACGAAACAATCAAACATGTGGTCGATGCTTTGTCGATCATTACCGTACTAGGGACACTAGCCGATATGCTACCTTCAGTCGCAGCAGTATTTACGATTGTGTGGACAGCTATCCGCATCTGGGAAATGGAAACCGTTCGTGGCTGGACAGGCCGCTTGAAGGATAAAAATGCCGAGTAGTTCTAAAAAGCAGCACAATTTCATGGAAGCGATTGCGCACTCGCCATCGTTTGCTAAGAAGGTGGGCATCCCTCAATCTGTGGGCAAGGATTTTTCAACTGCGGACAAAAGCCGCAAATTTGCAAAAGGTGGCGACATGAAAAGCGACATGAAAGAAGACATGGCAATGGACAAGAAGCAAGATGTCGCCATGATCAAGAAAGCGTTTAAACAGCATGATGCTCAAGAACACAAAGGCGGCAAGGGCACATCTTTAAAGCTTGCTAAGGGTGGGTTTACACGAGCTGCTGATGGCATTGCCTCTAAAGGTAAAACCAAGGCCAAGCAAATTGTTATGAAGCGCGGCGGCGCTTGCTAAGGAGATACCATGAAAAAGCCAATGATCAAATCTAAGCGCGGTCGTCGTTTTGACGAGGGTGGTGAAGTTGCCGACAAAGAGGCTGGCCTAGCCGCATCCAACAAAGAATCTCCTATGGGGTTCTTTGAGCGTCTGCGTATGGGCAACATTGACGATCCAAGCTCTGAGGCATACAAGCGCTTAGGTGCTGGCCGTGGACGCGCAGAACGCATCCCGGCGGTTGATGTAACCCCCACTCCTGTACAGTCTGCTCCAATTCTCTCACGCAGTGAAGGAATGGAAGCTGTAAATGCAGCTTTAGAGGCTCGTTCTAGGGCTGAAAAAGAAGGTGCTGATGTGTCTGCTGGCGAGCGGATTTCTCAAGCAATGGCTTCTAAACCAGATCGTG
>Ga0304729_1001695_pt1 | contig 14071 bp, 14 predicted proteins | sample C_131016_MF_Meta_FD_190475 | JGI IMG/M metagenome (GOLD analysis project Ga0304729, IMG submission 190475) | Freshwater microbial communities from Lake Croche, Canada to study carbon cycling - C_131016_MF_MetaG (v2) (version 2) | ecosystem: Environmental > Aquatic > Freshwater > Lake | place... | reverse complement strand
GTGCTGCCGTTCGACTTGCATGTGTAAGGCATGCCGCCAGCGTTCAATCTGAGCCAGGATCAAACTCTTCAGTTTAATTCCTGTGATCCTTGCGGATCGTCGCACTCATTCAAGAAATTGACTTGGTAATAAAACCAAATCTTTTTACTGTCTATGAGTACTATTTGTTTACATCTGTCCCGAAGGACTGGATGCTTTCGCCTAGTACCCACATTTATCGGTTGACTAATTTTTAAAGAGGGCTGAATCGTTTTTCAAAAACATTCAGCGAAGAGGTGAGACTATGACATACCCGAATAGGGTTGTCAACACCTTTCGCAGTCTTTTTCCTAAAATAACGATGTTTTTTCTTACTTTGGAAATAAATCGAGTCAAATCATGAGGATGAATTTTTAGAATTCGGTATGCTGCAAAACCGTGTTTTTGATGCTTTTTTTGCATATTAGGGAAAACCCTGTAATTTTCACATAAGCCTGCTAATATGTTGCTATGCACAATAAATTAGCGAGTAAACACTTACCTGGCAAGCCATATTCGGCAAGGCAAAATGTGCCTGTACGAGAGCTCCATGCTGGGCACAGGGAAGAGATACTTCAGCACTTATTGCAGCTCAATGATGAGGATCGCCGCCTACGATTTGGCACGCAGACTCCCGATGAAGTGATTGAGCGCTATGTGGAGCACCTAGACTTCTACAAAGACACCGTTTTTGGTAGCTTTGACTTGAATTTGAAGCTCATTGGCATGGCTCATTTAGCCTATCTACCAGAAATCGAGGGGCAAGCACGCGCCGCTGAATTTGGCGTCTCAGTCTTACCAGCAGGGCGCTCACAAGGTCTTGGCACTGCCCTATTAAAACGCTCTGCTGTTCATTCGCGCAATACTCGCATTGAAACCTTGTATGTTCATTGTTTATCAAGCAACAAAGCAATGATGCATTTGGCACAAAAAGCCGGCATGAGCGTTGAATATGCCTATGGAGATGCGGATGCGTACCTTAAATTGCCGCCAGCAAGTACTGCAACGATTGTTGAAGAGGCAGCCAATGAACAGTGGGCTGATATGGACTACGCATTGAAAGAAAACCTTAAGCGGTCTAATCAAGCCTGGTGGTGGTTCCTTGGTAGGCCTGGGCTCGCGCCTTAATTTTCAGTATTCATTTTTTTATTTGGCGCGCCACGCAATATCCAAGTCGTTAAGAGCGATAAATCTGCATCACTTAACTTTGCATTAGCAGGCATAGGCACAACGCCCCATGAGCCTGCTCCACCTTTAGCAATTTTATTTTTTAAAAATGCTTGCGCACTTGAATCAGATTGGTATTTTTGCGCCACTGATTCAAAACTAGGCCCTACAATTTTTTTATTAGTTGTATGACAACCCAAGCATGCATTTTGTTTTGCAATTGCAAACGCTTGTTGGTCTTCGCTCCCGGCTTGCGCATACTGAAAATGCAAAACTAGCAATGCAAATGAGAGAAATATTTTTTGCACGGCGTGCATTTACAACTTTTTAAAAAGACTACTACTTAGGCGGACTGTCTGCCTGGGATTGTTCGGCCTTGCCCACTTTTTCTAAGCGAGTTTTCTCTGCATCAGAAATGATGTCGAAATACACATACACGTCTTTCACGCCATTGGTATCGCTAGTAATCTTCTTCGCTAAATCCGCCTCACTTTGTGTCAAGATGCCTAGCAAATAAACGCTGCTGCCTTCAACAACGATTGCCATCGAATTAGAGGGTAATTTTTCTGTAAAAATCATTTGTGTTTTGATCTTAGATTCTAAATAGGAATCATTTGCGCGCGATGTGTAACTGCTGTTTGGGCCAATGGCTAGTTCATTAAATACAGAACGCACATTTTTCATGGCTTTTACGTAAGCCCCTGCCTCACCCTTGATGCCGGCGTCTTTTACTTCACCGGTCAATAGCACCTTCTGATTGAATGAGGTGACATTGATATGCGCATTATCTCCAAACTTCTTGCTTAATGCGCTGTTTGCTTCCCACTCAATTCCTTTATCAATCGCTTGCACGCCAGGACTGCGTCGATCAGCCAATACACTCGCCGTAGCAGTAATGCCCCCAACAGCAACAACTGCGCAAGATGAAAGTTGAGAAACTGCCATTACGGTAACAATAAACTTGAGGAAAGAAGAGGTTTGCATTTATCTATTTTCTAAAAAGGAATTGAAGCAAAAATTCTAGTCATATAAAACGTGATCAACGCCATCGCATAATCCGTGCAACAGAACTAAGTGAGTTTCTTGAATGCGTGCAGTGCGCGTAGAAGGCACGCACAAATGGATGTCGTCCTTATCTAGCAAAGTAGCAATCTTGCCACCGCCATTGCCAGTGAAGGCAATGATTTTGATACCCATCTTTTTGGCCGCCTCTATTGCCTTGACTACATTCTTAGAGTTGCCTGATGTTGAAATTCCTAAAAGGATATCGCCTTTCTTACCAAGACCGCGAACTTGTTTGCTAAAGATATCGTCATAGCTGTAATCGTTTCCAACCGCTGTCAGAATGGATGAGTCTGTCGTTAATGCAATCGCAGCCAACTCTTCACGCTCTCGCTCAAAGCGGCCAATTAATTCTGCAGCAAAGTGCTGAGCATCAGCAGCAGAGCCCCCATTGCCGCAAGCCATGATCTTGCCACCAGATTTTAAACAATCTACCATTGTCAGAACTCCACGAGCAACAAGCTCTGGAAGAACTTTTTCAGCCTCTTGCTTAACTGCAATGCTATCTAAAAAATGCTGTGATGCGCGCTTGCGCAAATGCTCGATAGTGTCTTTATCCATGCCAATATTATGCGCCAAACCAGGGGTAATTTCTAAAGCAACGTATCCTCTTACTTATGACCAATCTTACGCAGAAGATGCCCCCATGGAAATAGGTTCATTTGATTTTTTAAAACAGCAGGATTTGCCTGCTGGAGCTCTCTATATGGTTGCTACGCCCATCGGCAATATGGGGGATATCACTTTGCGCGCACTCCATGTATTGAACGCAGTAGATGGCATTGCCTGCGAAGACACCAGACACAGTGCGGCCCTATTACAACAATTTGGTATTCATAAAAAATGTCTGGCGCTTCACGAACACAACGAAATTGGTGGCGCCCAAACCGTGATTCAGAGTCTTGCTAATAACGAGCGCTGGGCATACATATCTGACGCTGGCACTCCAGGGGTCTCGGACCCTGGCGCTAGATTAGTAAATGAAGTGCAAAAAGCCGGGTTTCGAGTAATCCCAATTCCTGGTGCAAGCTCTATATCTTGCGCAATCTCAGCAGCAGGCTTGGTCATGCTGAACTCAGAAGGGCGCTTTCAATTTTTAGGGTTTTGGCCTAATAAAACTAAAGAACGAGATGCTCTATTACATGACATTCGTAGCAGTATAAAAACCAGTATCTTTTTTGAATCTCCACATCACATTCGCGAAACACTACTTGTACTTGCAAATGCTGTGGAGCCAGAGCGCCAAGTATTTATTTGTCGTGAGTTAACTAAAAAGTTTGAACAACTTGTTGCAATAAGGGCGGGTGAAATCGCATCCTGGCTAGAAAATGCAGAGAGCTTAAAGGGTGAATTTATTATTCTGGTAGCGGGGCGCCAAGCCAGCTCTGGTGAGGCTCCAGAGCATGCAGCACTTTTGCTATGGGCAAATACTCTCAGCCCTTATCTGGGCAGCAAAGAAATTGCCGCCGTTTTATCGCAAGCCTTAGGTATTACAAAAAAAGAAGCTTACCAAGTTGCCTTAGATGCAAAAGGTGGCAGTGAGCAGAAATAAAAAAGCTGGCCTGTAGCCAGCTTTTTGGAATGCGCTAAATCTTATTTAGCCGCGGCAGGAGCCTGAGGATCTGCTGGAGCACTGGCATCCTGAATATTTAACTGCGCTACCGGCTTAATCAATTGCTCAGTAGTGGCAGTAGATTCACCGCGCTTGCCATTGTTAACAAATACCATTAACAATAAAATAACGATCAGGGGCACAAAAAAGCTTGCAAAGACCATGATGATGAGATGTTTTGGGGACTTAATTAGATTTCCGTGCTCGGTGCTCATAGGAATTTATTATTTAAACGGTTTTAGGATTGATTGGCGGTGATTATAACTAGTGAGTATGGCTATAAGGCACTTACAATAGAGTAACAAGCGGTTTTCGCTGGCGCCCGTAGCTCAGTGGATAGAGTATTGGCCTCCGAAGCCAAGGGTCGCAGGTTCGATTCCTGCCGGGCGCGCCAAAAGGGGGTGTTTTTGACCTGTGTCATGCGCAAAGTCTTAAAAACCACTATCCTAGAGCCTAACTTATTGATTCTTATCATGTCTACACATCTAAATTCAGCCCTTTCAGAGCCATCCCTAACTAATCCCCTGCACCCAGAGGCGCCATTGCCGCACCGCAAAATTATTCGGAGCTGGCTAATCCCAATGGCACAAGGTGAAACAGGTCGCGCCATCATGCTCCTCATGATTGATGCTGCCTTATGGCTTGGCTGTATTGCTGGCACAGTTTTTGTTGACAGTATTTTCCTCAAAATTGTTTTCGGCCTAGTCGCTGGATTTGTTACTGGTCGTATCTTTATTTTGGGTCACGATGCCTGTCATCAAAGCTTCACGCCCAATCGTGAACTCAACAAAGTATTGGGACGCATTGCATTCTTACCATCGCTCACACCATACAGTTTGTGGGATGTTGGGCACAACGTAGTACACCATGGCCAAACAAATTTAAAGGGCTTTGACTTTGTTTGGGCGCCCCTATCAAAATCTGAATATGACGCGCTACCCTCATGGCGTAAGGCTCTAGAGCATCTCTATCGTAGTGGCTGGGGTCCTGTTTTCTACTACCTGATTGAGATTTGGTGGAGACGCGAGTACTTCCCAAATGCTAAAAATAAACCTGGTGATCGCCCGATTTTCCTGAAAGACAACTTACTTGTTACAGGCTTTGCAATTGTGTGGATCGCTTGTCTTATTGCTGGCGCAATCGCTACCGGTCAATCTATCTGGCTTGGTCTCATCACCGGTTTTGCAATTCCATTCTTATTCTGGAACGGCATGATTGGCTTTGTAGTCTACGTTCACCATACGCATCCCTCTGTCTCTTGGTACGACAAAAAGTCTGAATGGTTACGCGCTCAGCCTTTTGTTTCGACCACGGTCCACCTGACATTCAACTGGATTTGGGGCTCTTTAATGCACCACATCATGGAGCACACAGCCCATCACGTTGATATGAGCGTACCCCTGTATCGCCTTCAAGAAGCCCAAAACACCCTGGAAAACATCCTTCCAGAGCGTATTTTTGTCCAAAAGTTCTCCTGGGACTGGTATTTCGATACTGCCCGTAAATGCAAGCTCTATGACTTTGAAAACAAGGCTTGGCTGGATTTTGAGGGCAATAAAACGGCTGATTCAATCCGGGTGGTCCTAAGCCCAGCCCCAGTGGGACAAAACGGGTAAAATAGATCTTCTGTATAAAGATTGCCTTACCCGGATTGCTCATGACTACTTCGACTCCAGCCGCTACCCAAGATACCTCTCAGAGCCTCAAGTTTTGCTCGTCTTGTAGTCGCGAAAAACGACTTGAGGGTGGGACATGGATTCCGACCAGTAATCGCAAGCAACGCTGGATTTGCGCTAGCTGTTTATACAACCGTACGCACCGTACCGGTTCAGCAAAAACTTAATCAGTAGTAATGGCGCGCGCCATTACTCACAGGGGCTTAATTGACGCCCCAAATGAAACGTTAACGTGAATACCCAAGATACATTCCAATTTGCCCAGACTCATGAGTGGGCCGATCTTGAGAGCGATGGCTTAGTGTGGGTTGGTATTAGTCACCATGCTCAAGAAGCCTTAGGTGACGTAATGTTCTTTCAGGCACCCAAGCTTGGACAACAAGTAAAGCAGGGTGAAGCGATTGCCGTAATTGAATCAGTTAAAGCGGCGAGCGATATTCATGCGCCAGTAAGTGGGGAGATTGTTGCCCTCAATGAAGAGCTTGATGCATCCCCGGAACTTGTCAATGAAAATCCTTACGGTATTTGGCTATTCAAAATCAAAACAAACTCAAAAAGTAATCTTGCCTCCGAGCTTGCCCAATTAATGAGTTTAGAAAAATACAGCTCTACTGCCGGGGCCTGAGCAGAAACTCAGATCGCAATTGGGTCACGCTCAATCAGCCAGCGGACGCGCGCTGTTTTGCTAATGCGCCCCTGCGAAATTTCGCGCAACTCCCGATCCATCACCTCTAAAACTTCCTGCAACTGTTTGCGACTATCTGATTCAATCAGGAGCTGGGCACGCTCTGTGCCCGCCACTCGCATGACTGCTTTTGGAACAGGATCATAGACTCGTAACCCTGTAGATATAAGGCCTTGTGATTTTAATTGTCTTTTTAGAGCGCTTAAAAATTGAATTGCCTTATCTAAACTTTTCGCCTCAGCATGTACCAGAGCTTGATATGAAAAAGGTGGTAATCCAGCCTCCCGCCTCTCACTAGCGGTGTGAGATAAAAATCCATCTACATCGTGTCGCAGCAAGTATTGAAATACTGCTGACTCGGGGTATTGAGTCTCAATATAAATATCCCCGCCAGCTTGGCCCTCTTTTCCAGAGCGTCCTGCGCGGCCAGCCACTTGTATGAGTTGAGCGAATAGCCTTTCTGCAGCCCTAAAGTCTTGAGAAAACAATCTGCCGTCCGCATCTAATACCGCTACAAGTCCAATATTTTGATAGTCATGTCCTTTGGCAATCATTTGCGTACCAACCACAATGTCTACCTTGCCCTGATGAATTTCCTGAAATAGCGCTTCTGCGCCTTCACTGCTTCTACTGGAATCCGTATCGACCCGCAAGACTCTGGCGCCAGACCACATCTCCTCAATCGCATCTTCAATCTTTTGAGTACCCTGGCCCAAGGTTTTGAGATCAGCATTTCCGCAATCTGGGCAATGAGTTGGAATAGACTTTGCCAGACCACAATGGTGACAGCTCAAGACGGATTTTTTAGTCAAGGCGCCCGCTTTATGCATCACCATATACGAGCTGCATTGCTGACATTTGGACAACCATGTGCACGCGCTACAACTTAACACTGGGGCATACCCTCTGCGATTAATTAAGATGAGGCTTTGTTTTTTTTCTTCTAAATTTTTACTGATGGCATTAGCCAATGTCTTGGTTACTAGGCTTTTGCCTTGAGGTTTGCCAACATCACCAGGGCTATATTGATTCTGAGGATCACGTGTATTGATGAGGTGAACCCTGGGTAAGCCGGCTCCTTGAGCCCTCTGATCTAGGCGGATATGCTCGTAGCGCCCAGCCTTGGCTGCCAACCAGGTTTCTAAAGATGGCGTAGCCGAAGAAAGCAGAATCGGTACTTTCACATCATGTGCTCGCCAAATTGCAAGGTCCCGTGCCGAATACCGAATACCATCTTGTTGTTTATAGGATGGGTCGTGCTCTTCATCCACAACGATTGCGCACAGATTTGGCAGTGGGGTTAATGCTGCCAACCTTGTCCCCAAAATAATTTGTGCCTCACCAGTCATTGCCTCATACCAAGCAATACCTCTTACTTTTTCTGTGACCCCACTGTGTAGTACCACCATTTTCTTTTCAGGAAAATAGGCGCGCACCCTGCGCTCCAACTGCGGGGTCAAGTTAATTTCGGGGACCAGGAGCAATACTTGTGCACTGGCATCATCTAAGACCTCGCTTAACCAATTCAAAAAGACCGCGGTTTTTCCGCTGCCAGTTTGGCCCTGGAGTAGGGCTGCTTTAAATTCTTTTTGATTGCTGCTACAGTGGCGCAATTTCTCTAAAGCCTGCTTTTGTTCACCATTAAGGTCGGCTTCTTGAATCAAGCCTTCACCTTGCTCTTGCTGACCTTTTTTCTTTTGCTTCTCTTTTGCAGCGATGAGTTTTTGGGGAATCTTTTCCCAGTTTTCTGGTTTTTTCCACATCTTCGGAATTGTTGGAATAAGAGTTTCGCCAAGCGCATGAATGTAGTACTGGCTTGCAAAATTAATTAGCCTTAGGGCTGCTCGATCTAATGGGGGAAGGGGGGCACAGCTATTGATTGACTTTAGCTTGTCTATCTGAAAATCAGAGTGAGTGCCAACTTTGATAATCACGCCTACCAGGCTTGATCGCCCAAAAGGCACCTCTACAAGCTGCCCTATCTCTGGGGGCCCTCCCAACCTTTCAGAATCCCACAAGTAATCAAAGCCCTGGGCCAAGGGCTTATCAACAACTACCTGAACCACAATTGGTGGGGCCATTTTTTACTTCAGTCTTTCTTTTTGCCTGTGGATAAGTCTGTGGATATCATCCAATGATTCTGATTTATAAGCCAATTTACCAGTTGGCGAGAAGCGCACTGTTTTCGAGCTTTTTTATTAAAATCTATATAAATCAATTAATTACAATCAATTTCGGAGGTTAATGTTTACCTTTATTCCGAATCTTCATGAATTTTGAGTTTTGCACTGATCTGTGCATAACTTTCATCAAAATTTCAAACCTAAGTTAGCGGCTACTCAGGATTATTACTTTAATCTAAGAGCCCTTGAGCGCTGAATAACTGTTTCTGCCAACGCAGTCACACTTTCAGGCGGGGTAAATTGTGAGATTCCATGACCCAAGTTGAATATATGTCCATCAAGAGGATGTAAGCCTGATTTAAGGGCTGGGGCGCTCGCCAAATCCTCTAGCAGTAGGTTTGCCTGCGCAGCTATCTGTTTTGAATCAGAGAAGAGAATGAGGGGGTCTAGATTGCCTTGTAATGCCAAAGGCTTATTCAATGCAAGTAACTGTTTGCGAGCGCGACTTAGTGACATCGTCCAATCAATAGCAATAACATCAGCACCAACCTGTGCCATATCGTCCAACCAAATTCCGCCGCCTTTGGTAAACATGATGATAGGAACTTTTCTGCCTTCATGTTCGCGCGGCAATAGGGCAATCACTTTTTGCATAGATGCCAAAGACATTCTTTGATACCAACCGTCTGGCAGCATGCCACCCCAGGTATCAAAAATCATCAGCGCTTGTGCGCCGGCTTTCAATTGTTCAGTTAAGTACGTAGCCACTGATTGGGCATTGATATCCAGAATATGCTGCAACAAATCAGGGCGACTAAACATCATGGTTTTAGCATGACGAAAATCTTCTGAACTTGAGCCATCAATCATGTAGCAAGCTAATGTCCATGGACTGCCAGAAAAGCCAATCAAGGGCACGCGTTGCTTGCCATCCTGCATTAACGCTTTGCGAATCTCAGATACGGCATCGAACACGTATTGCAGCTGACTCATGTCGGCTACGCGCAATTTTTTGACCGCCTCTTCAGTGCGCAGCGGGTGGTCAAAGCTCGGGCCTTCACCTGCAGTAAATTTGAGGCCTAACCCCATTGCATCAGGAATCGTCAAAATATCGGAAAATAAAATCGCTGCATCCAAGGGATAGCGATCTAAAGGCTGAAGGGTTACTTCAGTTGAGTAGGCAGGATTTTTAGCTAGCCCAAGAAAACTTCCAGCCTTGGCACGAGTAGCATTGTATTCAGGGAGATAGCGGCCGGCTTGGCGCATGAGCCAAAGCGGGGTTTGATCAACCGCTTCGCCCAGGCACGCCTTTAAAAACCGATCATTTAAGAGCATGGGGGTGGCCAGAGATTATTTTTTACGACGGAAACGTGCGATTGCAGCCAATTGTGCGGCAGCCATAGCAAACTCAGACTGGGCCAAAGCCAAATCAAAGTCAGTGCCACGGTTTTGCATCGCCTCTTCTGCGCGTTTCTTTGCTTCTAATGCTTTTGCTTCATCAAGGTCATGACCACGAATAGCAGTGTCAGCCAATACGGTGACGCGATCTGGCTGAACCTCTAAATAGCCGCCGGCAACAAACACGAACTCTTCATCGCCATCGGCTTTTTCAATACGCACAGAACCAGGACGAATACGGGTAATTAATGGGGTGTGGCCATGCAAGATACCGAGCTCGCCACCTTCGCCTGGAAGAGCGACAAACTTGGCCTCTCCACTGAAAATGGACTTCTCGGCACTCACTACGTCGACATGTATGTTTGACATAATTTCCCTAGATGGAAGCGATTAAAGCTTCTTGGCTTTCTCGATGGCTTCATCAATTGAACCCACCATATAGAACGCTTGCTCTGGCAAATGATCCAACTCTCCGCTACAAATCATTTTGAAGCCACGGATCGTTTCTTTCAATGGCACATATTTACCTGGCGAGCCAGTAAATACCTCAGCAACGTGGAAAGGTTGAGACAAGAAGCGCTGAATCTTACGAGCACGTGATACAGCTAATTTGTCTTCTGGTGACAATTCATCCATACCCAAAATCGCAATAATGTCGCGCAATTCTTTATAGCGCTGCAATGTCATCTGCACTTCACGGGCTACGTCATAGTGTTCCTGACCAACTACTTGTGGATCCAGCTGACGGCTCGTTGAATCCAGGGGATCAACCGCTGGATAAATACCCAAAGCAGCAATGTCGCGTGACAACACGACAGTAGAATCTAGGTGCAAAAAGGTTGTTGCAGGCGATGGATCGGTCAAGTCATCCGCAGGCACATACACGGCCTGAATAGAGGTAACAGAACCCGTCTTTGTTGAAGTAATACGCTCTTGCAATTTGCCCATCTCTTCAGCCAATGTAGGTTGGTAACCCACAGCGGAAGGCATACGGCCAAGCAAAGCGGAAACTTCGGTACCAGCCAATGTATAGCGATAAATATTGTCAACGAAGAACAAAATGTCACGGCCTTCGTCGCGGAATGCTTCAGCCATGGTCAAACCAGTCAGGGCCACGCGCAAACGGTTACCGGGAGGCTCATTCATCTGACCAAACACCATCGCCACTTTATCAACAACGTTTGATTCTTTCATCTCGTGATAGAAGTCATTACCTTCACGAGTACGCTCACCAACACCAGCAAACACAGACAAACCTGAGTGTTGCTTGGCGATGTTGTTAATCAATTCCATCATGTTCACGGTCTTACCAACACCCGCGCCGCCGAACAAGCCAACCTTACCGCCCTTAGCAAATGGGCAGACCAAGTCAATCACCTTAATACCAGTCTCTAACAAATCAACCGAAGGAGACAGTTCATCAAACTTAGGTGCTGGTTGGTGAATAGCACGGCGCTCTTCAGTCGCAATCGGACCTGCATCGTCGATTGGACGACCCAAAACGTCCATGATGCGGCCCAAAGTTGCAGGGCCAACAGGCACAGAAATTGGCTTACCGGTAGATTTCACTTCCATGCCACGACGCAAACCATCGCTTGCGCCCATGGCAATTGCGCGAACTACGCCGTCACCGATTTGTTGCTGGACTTCAAAGGTCAAACCTTTTTCAGCAAATGATTTTTCACCACTATCAACCAATGTCAGCGCATCGTAGATGCTTGGCATTTTGTCGCGTGGGAACTGAATGTCCACCACTGGGCCGATACATTGCACGATATTTCCGTTACTCATCGCATTTCTCCGCTTTTAATTCCTGAATTCTGTCGTATTCCTAAATGCTGACCGCTTAAACCGCAGCCGCTCCACCAACAATTTCAGACAACTCTTTGGTAATAGCAGCTTGTCGTGTTTTGTTGTAATCCAATTGCAATTCACCAATCACGTTCTTCGCATTATCTGAGGCGGCCTTCATTGAGACCATGCGAGCAGATTGCTCAGAAGCCATATTTTCGGCAACTGCTTGATAAATCATTGCTTCAACATAACGCTTTAATAAGCCATTCAAAATGGACTCTGCGTCAGGCTCGTAGATGTAATCCCAAGAGGGCCCTGCCTTGTCTTCAGGAGTCAGCTGTGCTGGCTCTAAAGGTAAAAGCTTCTCCAAAACAGGCTCTTGTTTCATTGCATTTACAAAGCGGGTGTATGCCAAATAAACAGCATCGATCTCGCCGCGCTCAAACGCCTCTAACTGGGCGGTAATTGCGCCAATCAACACATCCAAATGCGGTGTATCTCCAATTTGAATGGTTTGGGAAATCAGTTTTGCTTTTGAGCGATTCAAAAACTGCAGGCCCTTTGAGCCAATTGCGGTATACGCTATCTCAATGTTTTTTTCCTGCATATCGCGAACTTGGTTCGTAATCAAACGCAAGACGTTGGTATTTAAACCGCCGCACAAGCCTTTGTCTGTTGTAACCAAAATAGTGCCAACCTTCTTGACTTCGCGAGTGGCCATATAAGCAGGGCGGAACTCCGGATTAGCCTTAGAAAGATTAGCAACAATCTCACGAATTTTTTCAGCGTATGGGCGCGCATTACGCATGCGCTCCTGAGCACGACGCATCTTGGATGCGGCGACCATTTCCATTGCCTTCGTGATCTTGCGCGTGTTTTGCACGCTCTTGATCTTTGATCGTATCTCTTTTGTGCTTGCCATGATTTATGCGAGCCCTCTTAGAAAGAGGCTGAGCGCTTGTAGTCCTCAATTGCAGCACGCAAAGCAGCTTCGTCATCCTTGCTGAGATCTTTGGTTTCTTCAATACGTGCAACTAAATCAGCATATTTAGATTTCAAATGATCTTGCAAACCTTTTTCAAATGCCAATACATGCTTCACTTCAAGATCATCGAAGTAACCATTATTCATTGCATAAAGTGAGACGGCCATTTCCCAAACCTGCAAAGGTTTGTACTGGGCCTGTTTGCACAACTCTGTAACACGCTTGCCGCGCTCAAGTTGCTTGCGGGTTGCATCATCAAGGTCAGATGCAAACTGCGCAAATGCAGCCAATTCGCGATATTGCGCCAAGTCAGTACGAATACCGCCAGACAATTTCTTGATCACTTTAGTTTGTGCTGCACCACCAACACGGGAAACAGAAATACCCGCATTAATCGCAGGACGCACGCCAGCGTTGAACAAGTCAGTTTCCAAGAAGATCTGACCATCGGTAATCGAAATCACGTTCGTTGGAACGAATGCAGAAACGTCACCAGCTTGAGTTTCAATAATAGGCAATGCGGTCAAAGAGCCGGTTTTACCTTTTACTGCGCCATTGGTGAACTTCTCAACATACTCAGCATTTACACGGGCAGCGCGCTCAAGCAAGCGTGAGTGGAGATAAAACACGTCGCCAGGATAAGCTTCGCGTCCTGGTGGGCGACGGAGCAACAAGGAAATTTGACGATAAGCAACCGCTTGCTTGGTCAAGTCATCGTAAACAATCAAAGCGTCTTCGCCACGATCGCGGAAGTATTCACCCATAGTGCAACCTGCATAGGCGGAGAGGTACTGCATCGCTGCAGACTCAGAAGCACTCGCTGCAACAACCACGGTGTACTCCATCGCGCCCAATTCGGTGAGCTTGCGAACAACGTTGGCAATCGTAGAAGCTTTTTGACCAATCGCAACGTAAACGCAATAAACGCCTTTGCCCTTTTGGTTAATGATCGCATCAACTGCAACTGCAGTCTTACCAGTTTGACGGTCGCCAATGATCAACTCACGCTGACCACGGCCGATTGGAACCATTGCATCAATCGCCTTCAAACCAGTTTGCAGTGGCTGGCTAACAGATTGACGTGCGATAACGCCAGGAGCAACTTTTTCAATAAAGTCCGTTAACTTGGTATTGATTGGGCCCTTGCCATCGATTGGTTGACCGAGTGCGTTTACAACGCGACCGAGCAATTCTGGGCCAACTGGAACTTCCAAAATACGACCCGTACATTTAACTGGATCGCCTTCTTTAATATGAGTGTATTCACCCAAAACCACTGCGCCAACTGAATCACGCTCAAGGTTCAAAGCAAGGCCGATGGTGTTATTTGGAAATTCCAACATTTCGCCCTGCATCACGCCGGACAAACCATGAACGCGGCAAATACCGTCAGTCACTGAAATAACAGTGCCTTCGTTACGAGACTGGGTGTCAACACCCATTTCGCTAATTCGGCTTTTGATCAGCTCGCTGATCTCGGAAGGGTTGAGTTGCATTACTTACTCCTGGGTCTTATTTCGTATGTTCTTAATCGGGATAACTTATGCGCCA
>Ga0304729_1001694_pt1 | contig 14077 bp, 10 predicted proteins | sample C_131016_MF_Meta_FD_190475 | JGI IMG/M metagenome (GOLD analysis project Ga0304729, IMG submission 190475) | Freshwater microbial communities from Lake Croche, Canada to study carbon cycling - C_131016_MF_MetaG (v2) (version 2) | ecosystem: Environmental > Aquatic > Freshwater > Lake | place... | reverse complement strand
GGGTCACTAAAGCAAGAGCTATTCCCTTCACTTGAGTTCCCACAAGCTGCGATTGTGACTACTTATCCAGGTGCTTCACCTGAGGTAATGGATTCACAGGTCAGTCGCGTGATTGAAAGTGCTGTTGGAACACTTGATGGTGTTACTACCACCTCTTCAACGAGTCAGAGCTCTCTTTCAACCGTTCGGGTTACTTTCGACTTTGGTAACTCAACAGCTAAAGTTACAGACTCGCTTAACGCAGCTCTTGATTCGGTTAAAGCTTCGCTACCGGCAGGCGCAACTGCCAAGGTGTTTAGCGGTGGTCTAGACAGCATTCCGGTTGTGATCATGAGTGTTACCGCTGATAGCGGTAATAATGCTGCAATCTCAAAGACCTTGCCTGATATTGCAACGACTTTGTTTAAGAAAGTTCCTGGAGTCAAAGATGTTCAGATTGGTGGTATTCAGGATTACCGGATAAACATCGCACCTAACACTTTCCAGATGGATGCTAATGGTATTTCAGGTCAGTCAATTCAACAGGCTCTAAAGACCAACGGTTTTGTTATTCCTGCTGGAACACTTTCAGATAGCCAAGGACAGATAACTGTTGAAGTCGGTTCTCCTGTTGAATCAGTTGACGCTCTGAAATCACTACCTATTGTTGGTGCCACAGGCAAAGTTTTGACCTTAGGTCAGTTCGCAACTGTTACTTTTGATCCAGCCCCGGTTACAGCTATTTCTCGCGTTGATGGTAAGCCTGCTTTGGCTATAGCTATTACCAAGACTGCTGATGGCAACACTGTTGCTATTTCAAATGCGGTTAAACCTCTGGAGACTGAACTAGTTCAGAAACTTGGTGGAAAAGTTTCTTTGAAAGAGACTTTCAACCAGGCTCCATATGTTCAGAAATCTATCAATGACCTGATTGAAGAGGGTCTATTGGGTCTGCTCTTTGCAGTAATCATCATCTTGCTGTTCCTAAGATCATGGCGTTCAACATTGGTAACCGCTATCTCAATTCCAACCTCTTTGCTTATTGCATTTATTGGGCTAAATGGTTTTGGTTACTCATTGAACCTGTTCACACTTAGCGCTTTAACAATTGCTATTGGTCGGGTAGTTGATGACTCCATTGTGGTTATTGAGAACATCAATAGACACCTCTCCTACGGTGAGAAGAAGCTTGAAGCTATCTTGAACGCCGTCAAGGAAGTCTCTGGTGCTATCACAGCTGCCACCCTAACCACGGTTGCAGTGTTCCTACCTATTGCCGGTGTTGGTGGCCTTGTTGGTCAGCTATTCAGACCTTTCGCTCTGACCTTCTCTTTGGCTCTAGTCGCCTCATTATTTGTTTCTTTGACCATCGTTCCAGTTATTGCTTACTGGTTCCTAAAAGCTTCTCCAGTTGAAAAGAGCACCACTGAAGCAGCAGCTAAGAAACTTGCAGCTAAAGTCAAGGCCGAAGAGAACGAACGTGAGCGTAACTCACTTCTGCAGCGCGTTTATCTTCCGGTTCTTCGTGGCACTCAGAAGCGACCAGTTATCACTATTGTTGCTTCATTTCTAATCTTGTTATTCACCTTTGGACTTGTGCCATTTATCAAAACCAACTTCATTGGGTCTTCAGGCTCAAATAGCTTCAGCATTTCACAGACCATATCCTTAGGTAGTTCTCTAACCGATAAATCAACTGCTGCAGCCGGTGTTGAGAAGATCTTGCTTGATAGTGGTGATACCGATGCAATCACTACCACCATCGGTGGCAGTGACTCTCGAGTCGCCTTTGGTCAAACTGCTAACGGTATCCAGTTCCAGGTTTCGACTAAGACTGGTGTGAATGGTGAAACCTTCCAGAAAGACATGACTGCTGCCTTTGATAAGCATCCTGAATTAGGCAAAGTAAAGTTTGAGACCGGTCAGTCATTTGGTTCATCAAGCACTGTTGATGTGACTGTGACAGCCAAAACTGATGCGCAATTGCGTGCTGGGATTGCCAAGGTTGAGGCCGCTCTAAAAGGCAAGATCGATAACGTTGGTAAAGATATCATTACCACTCTTTCAGATAAGCAGAGAACTTTGAAGGTCACTGTTGACCGTAATCGAGTTAGCCAGCTGGGACTAAGTGAAATTGCAGTTGCTGGTTTAGTTTCTTCTGCCATGACACCACAGAGCATTGGAACCATCAACATCAACAACAAGGCAACCAGCATTTATGTGAAATCTGGTGCAACCCCAACCACCGTTGATCAGGTTAGAGCAATTCAGATTCCAACCATGATGGGTATGGTTTCGCTATACCAGGTGGCAACCGTTGAACTTGTTTCAGTTCCAACTAAGGTCACTACCAAAGATGGTGACCGAGCTGCAACTGTTTCGCTAACGCCTAATGCTGATGCCAGCTTGACTACCATTACCGCGCAGGTTTCAACAGTGTTGGATTCAGTGAAGAATAATATGCCGGTTGGGACAACCCTGCTACCTATCGGTGGTGTTTCAGCCGATCAGGCTTCATCATTTAGCCAGTTGCTTCTAGCATTGCTGGCAGCCATCTGTATTGTTTACCTGGTTATGGTGGCAACATTTAGAAGTTTGGTTCAGCCTCTGGTATTGCTAGTGTCAATTCCGTTTGCTGCTACCGGTGCTTTTGTTGCACTGTTGGTAACCAATACCGCTCTAGGTCTTCCAGCTTTGATCGGTATGTTGCTACTAGTTGGAATCGTGGTCACCAATGCGATTGTTCTAATAGATCTAATCAACCAGTACCGTAAGCAAGGCGTTGAATTAGAACAAGCAATCATCGATGGTGCTAGACAAAGGCTACGACCTATCCTGATGACAGCTCTGGCCACCATTGGCGCTCTATCCCCTCTGGTACTTGGTATCACCGGTTCTGGTGGGTTTATCTCACAACCGCTAGGTGTGGTTGTCATAGGTGGTTTGTTCTCTTCAACCATCTTGACTCTGATCATCGTTCCTGTCCTATACAGACTGATTGAAGGCAGAAAGCTCAAGCGTCAACTCAAGGTAAAGGCCTAAAGACTAAACTTATTGAGGCTACCGAAGTCGGTGGTCCTAACTAGTTTGAGAGCATGATGAACATACCTGAATACTTAGTCTGGATTGACTGCGAGATGACTGGGCTAAACCCAGATAAAGACTGTTTAGTTGAAATTGCAGTTGTAATAACAGATTTTGATCTTAAGGTTATTGATGAAGGTTTAGATCTTGTTATCAAACCAACCGCTGACGCATTAGCGGGTATGGGTGACTATGTTAGAAAAATGCATACTGATTCGGGTTTGATCAAAGAATTTGATAACGGCCTTGATCTAAAAGAAGCTGAAAACCAAGTTCTTGAATACATCAAAAAATACATTCCAATCGCTAAGAGCTCTCCCCTAGCCGGTAACACTATTGGTACCGACCGAATGTTCATAGCCAAATATATGCCTGATCTTGATGCTCACCTGCATTATCGAAACATCGATGTTTCAACCATAAAAGAACTATCAAAGCGCTGGTATCCAAGGGCCTATTTCCAGACCCCTAAGAAACAGGGTGGTCACCGTGCACTAGCCGATATCCTCGAGTCAGTTGAAGAGCTGCGTTATTACCGTGAATCAGTCTTTGTTGCGGGCCCAGGCCCAACTACCGAAGAGGCTCAGGCTATTTCTCAAGCCATGAATTCTGATAAAGTTTAGGTTGTGCTTATTTAGATAAGCCATGGTGGGTATAGCTCAGCTGGTAGAGCGCCTGGTTGTGGTCCAGGATGTCGCGGGTTCAAGTCCCGTTACTCACCCCAATAGTTCCTTGGGAGAACCATGCAATTCCTAATCAATGTTTTAGATAACAACTCCGGCTCAGCTGATGGCGATGAAATTGCCCAAATTGATGCTTTCAACCAAATGCTGCAAGATAACGGTCAATGGGTTTATGCCAATGGTATTTCAGCTCCCGGTGAGGCTGTTCAGATTGATAATCGCTCAGATGTGAACCTCGTTATCAAAGAACCGCTATACAAAGAAGAGTTCTATGTTTCAGGTTTCTGGATCATCAAGGCTGAGAGCAAAGAACAAGCCCTAGAACTAGCAAAGCTAGGTTCTAAGGCTTGTAATAGAAGAGTTGAACTACGACCTATGCACGGCTAGCACGTTCGAGAACTAATTCTCTAACGCGAGCAGCATCTGCCTGACCCTTCATGGCTTGCATAACAGCACCGATAACTGCACCGGCTGCTTGAACTTTACCTTCACGAATCTTCTCTAAGACATCTGGTTGTTTAGCTAGAGCTTCATCGATGGCTGCAATCAAAGCACCGTCATCAGAAACAACTTCAAGGTTTCTTGATGTGACAATCTCACCTGGATTACCTTCACCTGCAAGAACAGCTGAAAGAACTTCACGCGCGATTCGGTCATTGATCTTGCCTGATTCAACTAGGGTTGCTAGTTCTGCAACCTGCTTAGGCGTGATGTTCATTTCTGAAACATCTTTATCTTCAGCGTTAGCAATACGAGCAATTTCACCTGAATACCACTTACGAGCAGCCTGAGGCTTAGCACCTTCGGCAACCGCTTCTTCGATGAAGTCCAGAAGACCTGCGTTAACCACATCTCTGAATTCCATTTCAGCAAAGCCCCACTCCCCAGCCAGACGATTACGTCGGTCAGCTGGGTTCTCAGGTAGTTCTGAACGTAGTTTCTCAATTAGTTCATTTGAGGGCTGAACTGGAACTAGGTCTGGTTCTGGGAAGTAACGATAGTCATCAGCATCAGACTTAGGTCTTCCAGAACTAGTTGATCCCTTGTCTTCGTGCCAGTGTCTGGTTTCCTGAATGATTGAACCACCATCGGCCAAGATCTGCGCTTGTCTTTGGATTTCGTATCTAACCGCACGTTCAATGCTTCGAAGTGAGTTAACGTTCTTAGTCTCGGTTCGAGTTCCAAGCTTCTCTTGACCCTTAGGGCGAAGTGAAACGTTTGCGTCACAGCGAACGTTACCTCTTTCCATACGAGCTTCAGAAACGTTTAAAGCTTTAGCAATTTCACGAATAAGACGAACATATGCAGCAGCTAGTTCAGGAGCTTCATTACCGGCACCAATGATTGGTCTGGTAACAATCTCAACCAGTGGAACACCGGCACGGTTGTAGTCAACGAGTGAGTATTCAGCACCCTGAATACGACCGGTTGCTCCACCGATGTGAGTTAGCTTGCCGGCATCTTCTTCCATGTGGGCACGTTCGATTTGAACAGTGAACTTATTACCTGAAGGAACTTCAACTTCTAGAGCACCATCGTAGGCAATCGGGTCTTTGAACTGTGAGGTCTGGTAGTTCTTAGCTAGATCTGGATAGAAGTAGTTCTTTCTAGAGAAACCACCGTTTGCTTCAATCTTGCAACCAAGAGCTAAGCCAATAGAGATTGAGGACTCAACAGCCTTCTTGTTCACTACTGGTAGAGATCCAGGTAGACCAATACACACAGGACATACGTTGGTGTTTGGTTCATCACCAAAGTCATTGCGACAACCACAGAACATCTTGGTTTTAGTATTGAGTTCAATGTGAACCTCCAAACCAATAACAACTTCAAAAAGCTCTAAAGCCTTTTCGTAGTCCATCAAATTTGCTTTAGCCATTATTTGACCTCCAAGTTCGGAGCAAAATCAATCATTCGCTTACCCCAGATACCTTCAAGGATTCCTTCTAAGGCTGCACCAACCTCATACAACTTTGCATCTTGAAAGTTGGGAGCTAGGAACTGAATACCAACCGGCAAGTTATCTTCATCCGCTAGACCAATCGGAACAGACATACCTGGAATACCAGCTAGGTTGGCAGGAATGGTTGCTATGTCATTCAAATACATAGCCAAAGGATCCGCAACCTTCTCACCAAACTTGAAAGCTGTGGTTGGAGCCGTTGGTGAAATGAGAATGTCTGCTTTAGCAAAGGCGTTATCAAAGTCTCTTTGAATAAGGGTTCTAACCTTTTGAGCTGCACCGTAGAACTTGTCGAAGGAACCAGCTGAAAGTGCATATGTGCCAAGAATGATTCTTCTTTTCACTTCAGGACCAAAGCCTACTTCACGGGTGGCCGCCATAACCTTTTCAATGGTTGGGTTGCCCTCAGGCATGACCCGCATACCGAAGCGCACCGAGTCAAACTTAGCTAGGTTCGATGAAGCTTCAGCAGGAAGGATTAGGTAGTAAGCGTCAATCGCGTAATCAAATGATGGGCAATCAACTTCAACAATCTCTGCTCCGGCATCAGTAATGATTTTTAGTGCTTCAGCAAATCTATTTTGAACACCCTGTTGAAAACCAGCACCGGAAAGCTGTTTGATTAGTCCAAACTTTTTACCCTTCAGGCTTCCACGCTTAGCCGCCTCAACCATTGAACCTAGCGACTGAGTTAGCGAAGTGCTGTCTTTAGGATCATGACCGGCAATAACATCTTGCAGGTAGGCAGCATCAAGAACGTTTCTAGCAACTGGGCCGATTTGATCTAGCGAAGAAGCTAGCGCTATCAAACCATATCTAGAAACAGCACCATATGTCGGCTTAGTTCCAACCGTTCCGGTTACCGCTCCTGGGAAACGAATAGAACCACCGGTATCAGAACCGATAGCTAACGGTGATTGGAATGATGAAACGACAGATGATGAGCCACCACCTGAACCACCAGGGATACGAGTTAGATCCCAAGGATTCTTGCTTGGTCCGTAGGCAGAAAATTCAGTTGAAGAACCCATGGCAAATTCATCCAGGTTAGTTTTACCCAGGATCGGCATGAGTTCGTTTCGAAGTTTGGTAACCACTGTTGCATCATATGGAGCAAGCCAACCTTCAAGAATCTTTGAACCAGCCGTGGTTGGTGCATCGGTTGTGGTCAGGTTATCCTTCACCGCAATTGGAATACCAGCAAGAGTTGGTAGTGACTCCCCTGCACTTCTTCTGCGGTCAACTTCTTTAGCTGTTGCTAGAGCTGATTCAGGGCTGGTGAAAAGGAATGAGTGAACAGCATCGCCAACTTTGTTGATCTGGTCAATATGAGCCTGGGTGATTTCAACTGAAGAGATTTCACCCTTAGCCATCAGATCAACTAACTCGGCAGCTGTTTTCTTGATGAGTTCAGACATTTCTACTCCTCATCCAAAATTGCTGAGACACGGAATCTGCCCTGAGCCTGATCAGGAGCACCTGAAAGGGCCTGCTCTTGGGTCAGGGATGGCAAAACAACATCTTCACGGAACACATTGGTCAATGGGATTGGATGACTGGTAGAAGGGGTATCAGCCTCAATAATGTTTGAGATTTTTGCCACCGAATCAACAATTACTGATAATTGTTCGGTGAAACGAATGACTTCATCATTGGTGAGGTCAATTCTGGCCAAACCGGCTAGATGACGCACCAAATCGGGGGTAAGTTCAGACACTGGGTTCCTTATTGCTAGTTAAAACAAGTATATCGGGGCTGACAGGCTCATCAATACTAGATAAACTTACATAGTTGTCTGGTGGAGACATACCGCCCAGAAAAGCATAGGTTTCAGGAGAGCTAAATGGCTGAAGATTTGAACTTTGACATCGTCATGCGCGGTTACGACCGTGAGCAGGTCGATAAGACTATGGACGAACTTCGCACCGAGATCGAGCACCTATCCGAATACAACGAGACTGCTGCTCGTGAAATGACTGTTTTGAAGTCCGAAGTTGAAAACCTCAAAGAACAAGTCAAGCGCGGTGGCCCTAACGGCTACGCAGCCCTGGGTGCTCAATTCGAACAGACTCTTCGTCTTGCTGAAGAGCAAGCCAAAAAGATGATTGCTGATGCCGGCCAGGATGCTCTTCGTATCCGTGAAGAAGCAACCGGTGAAGCAGAACAGCTAAAGCGTAATGCTAAAGACAAAGCCGACCGGGTTATTCAAGAAGCTGAAATTCGCAGCGAAGAAAAAGCTTTAGACACCGATCGTCGTCACGGTGAACTTTTGAATGGTGCTGCAGCTGCTCTTGCCGAAGCCCATGAGAAGATTCAAACTGCAGATCGTGAGGCTTCCGCAATTAAATCTGATGGTGAACGCTACGCTGCCGAATTGCGTGCTCAAGTGCACCGCGAAACTGAAGAAGCAAGGTCGCTTGCTACTGAACTTAACCAGAGGACTGCTCAGTCACGTGTTGACCTTGAAGCAGAGCTAAGAGCAAAACGCGATGAGGCCGAACAAGAAGCTCTGCGTATTTATCAAACTGCAGTTGCTCAAGCTCAGGCTCTAACCGAAGACGCTAACCGCCAGTTGGCTGACTCTTCCGCTCGTGCAGCTGAAATCCTTTCCGAAGCCGAACGTGTTGCTAGGGAAACTAGAAACTCAAGAGCAGAAACACTTGGCGACGCTCAGAAGCGTGCAACTGATTTGATCAACCAGTCTCGCCGTCGTGCAGAACTGCTTTCAAGAAAAGCTCAGGGTTATGCAGAGAACGCAGTGAAGGATGCACGTGAACGCCTAAACGCACTTTCAGAAGAGCGTGAAGAAGTTGCAGACTTCTTAGACTCGATGAGCAAATTGATGTCAACCGAGAGCATGGTCTCTGTTGATGAAGCTGAAATCAACAAAGACTAATTACTTTAGTTTTTCAGCGAACTCTGCTTCAGAAATAACTGGAACATTTAGGCTCTCGGCTTTAGCTAACTTCGATCCAGCATTCAAACCAGCAACCACAAACGCCGTGTTCTTGGAAACACTTGAGGCTGCCTTGCCTCCGTTACTGATAATAAGTTCTTCGATGTCATCTCGGGTGTAATTCTCTAGAGTTCCGGTCACAACTATGCTCATTCCAGCAAATAATCCATTATCGGAACTAAGCGAGCCTGGTCCTTGGTGGCCTGGGATTTCAAGTAGTACTCCGGATTTTCTCCAAGACTCGATTAGATGTTTGTGCCAATCAACTTGAATCCAATCAAGTAAAGATTTAGCCAGAATCGGTCCTACCCCATCAACTTGGGAGAGCTCATCTTCAGAGCTTGAAAAAATACGATCAATCGAACCAAAGTGATTAGCTAAAGATCTTGCTGCCACCGGACCAACGTGCCTAATTGAAAGGGCAACAATAATTCGCCATAGCGGTCTGGTTTTTGCATCTTCAATGTTCTTGAGAAGTTTTATGGCAACTTCGGCTGGGATAAATTCGCCCTTCTTATCTTTCTTTCTAAAGAACTCAACAATCTTCGGTTTGCCATCTACATCCAACTTCGGCAATCCAGTGTCCTGATCAAGCACATACGCCCGAACTGGCAATAACTGGTCCATCTCTAGATTGAACAAATCAGCTTCGTTTCGAAGCGGCGCCGTTGCAAGATCCACTGGCTGGGTTAGCGCAACAGCTGCCACGTAACCTAATGCTTCGATATCTAATACGCCTCTTGAACCGATGTATGCAACCCGTTCGCGCAACTGAGCCGGACAGGTCTCTGTGTTCTGACAGCGAAGATCGATATCTCCTTCGCTAGCTGGTGCTAGAGGTGCTCCACAATCAGGACAAACCTTAGGCATCACAAAGGCCTTCTCTTTGCCAGTTCTAAGTTCAACTACGGGGCCAAGAATCTCAGGGATCACGTCCCCGGCCTTACGGATAACTACCGTATCCCCGATTAGTACACCTTTGGCTTTAACCACATCTTGATTGTGTAAGGTTGCAAACTCAATTACCGAACCGGCAACCTTGACTGGTTCAACTACTGCGTACGGGGTTGCTCTTCCAGTTCTACCAACCGAAACTCTGATATCGAGAAGTTTGGTATTGACCTGTTCTGGAGGATATTTATAAGCAATGGCCCATCTAGGTGCTCTGGCGGTAAAGCCAAGTTCCTTTTGCTGTTCCAGAGAATCAACTTTAATAACAACACCATCAATTTCATGTTCCAAATCATGACGGTGAATTTGAAAGTTTGAGATAAATCTAAAGACCTCTTCAATTGAATCGAATATCTGGTATCTCGATGAAGTTGGTAAGCCCCAAGATTTCAAAAGCTCATAAAGTTCACTCTGATATTTGAATGGTGCATCAGGCCAGGCACCAACACCGTGCACCAACATCTGCAATGGTCTAGTTGCTGTTACCTTCGGATCTTTTTGTCTCAGTGAACCAGATGCTGAATTTCTAGGGTTAGCAAATGGGGCCTTACCCTGCGCAACAAGACCAGCATTTAGATCAGCAAAGTCAGCAACAGCAAAGAAAATCTCACCACGAATCTCAACCACCGCAGGATGATTCTTTCCAGCTAGAACCGTTGGTATCTGCTTGATTGTTCGAACATTGTTGGTCACATCTTCACCAACGCTGCCATCACCTCTGGTGGCAGCCGAAACAAGTTTGCCGTTTTCATACCTCAGGTTGATAGCTAAGCCATCAATCTTTAGTTCACACAAGAACCTTTGTTCCCCAACCCGATTAGCCCAGTTCTTTAGATCTTCTTCACTAAAAGCGTTATCTAAAGACCACATTCGTTCTAAATGCTCAACCGGAGCAAAAGCTTCATTGACATTGCCCCCAACCGATTGAGTTGGACTATCACCGGTAATAAGCTCTGGATGTTCGGCCTCAAGAAGTTCCAACTCTTTCATCATCGAGTCGTATGCGGCATCGCTGATTAGAACAGCGTTCTCTTGGTAATAGGCGCGTCTATGCCGATTTATTTCATCGACAAGAAAAGCTATTCGTTCGGCTGGTTTAGACACCCTAATAGCCTAAAACGGATCATTGACAGAGGCACCGATGCTCGCCGAGGCTGTTGAGAAATCGTCAACAGCTGAGACAGTTGAGTCGATTGTGGTCTGCGCCAGCACTCTTGAACCTAGATAAATTACTGCGGTTTGACCTGGGGCAACACCAAAGATAGGTTCGTCTAATTTGATCACCATCTGGGAATCAACTATGGCAACTCGGCAAGAAACCTGTTCACCATGTGCTCGAACCTGAACTAGAGCATCGAAGTACTGATCAGCATCTGATTTTGGTTTGCCGCACCAGGTGAATTTATTGCCAACCAGTTCTTTGACTGCAAGTGCTTGAACTGGACCAACCACAACTTTGTTTGATTTAACATCTACTGCTAAAACATATCTCGGCTTACCATCCACAGCAGGTTTACCAATAGATAGACCTTTTCGTTGGCCAACAGTAAAGCCATGGGCTCCCTGATGATTACCTAAAACATTGCCTTCCATATCAACTATCTCGCCGGCAGTTGAACCTAGGCGATCAGCAAGCCAATCTTGGGTGTCTCCTTCAGGAATGAAGCAGATGTCATAAGAATCTGGTTTAGCAGCGACCGATAAACCTCGGGCTTTAGCTTCAGCTCGAATGTCATCTTTACTAGCTGAGGCACCAATAGGAAACATTGCATGTTTTAACTGTTCGGAAGTTAAAACACCGAGGACATAGCTCTGGTCTTTAGCAACCGCAAGTGATCTGTGGAGCTCTAGGTTGCCCTCCTCATCAGAGAGGATGCTGGCATAGTGACCGGTGCAGATCGCATCAAAGCCAAGGGCTAGGCCTTTTTCTAAAAGAGCTGCAAACTTGATTCGTTCATTACATCTCATACAAGGGTTAGGAGTCCTACCCGACTCATATTCTGAGATGAAATCATCCACTACATCGAGCTTGAATCTTTCACTGAAATCCCAAACATAAAAAGGAATACCAATGAGGTTGGCAGCTCTTTGCGCATCCATGCTGTCTTCAATGGTGCAACAGCCTCGAGAACCGGTTCTTAGGGTTCCAGGCATCCTAGATAGAGCAAGGTGAACACCAACAACTTCATGGCCAGCTTCAACCGCTCTAGCCGCCGCAACAGCACTGTCGACTCCACCGCTCATCGCAGCTAAGACTTTCATCAGTTAGCTCCTGTGTTTGGAATGCCAGCTTTGAGTGCACCTTCAACTGCCTTTGGCAACGCTTGAATAAAAGCCTGAACATCTTCGGAACAGCTATCGGTACCAAGAGTTATTCGAAGACAACCGTAAGCTTCAGGAACACTACGACCCATGGCCACTAAAACATGCGATGGTCCATTAACTCCAGCTTGGCAAGCAGATCCGGTTGAAACTTCAATCCCCTGTTGATCAAGTAGGAAAAGCAAAGAGTCACCGGAACAACCTTGAAAAATAAAGTGTGCATTGTGTGGCAATCGAGATGTATTCTTGCCGGTTAGTTGTGCTACCGGGGCAATACTTTCAACCTGCTTAACTAGTTCATCTCTGAGAACTGCAAGCCGTGTAGTTTCAGCCTTTAATTCAGCAATCGCATTAGTAGCTGCCAAGGCAAATGCTTTGGCAGCTGGTGCATTCATGGTTCCTGAACGCATTCCACGTTCTTGACCGCCACCGTGAACCAACGAAACCAAGTTGGTGGCTCGTGAAACAACGAGAGCTCCAACGCCAACCGGTCCACCGATTTTGTGAGCTGTGATGCTCATGGCGGCTAGGCCGGAATCCTTGAAACTGGTTTCCATGTGCCCAAAGATTGCAATTGCATCGCTGTGCACTGGAATGGAATATTTTGCTGCTAACTCGGTAACCTTATTGATCTCGGTGATGACACCGGTTTCGTTATTAGCCCACATCAAACTAATCAGCGCTACTTCTTTATTTCTGTTTTCAAGAAAGTCTGCTAACCAATCGAGGTCCACGACGCCTTCTTGATTGACCGGAATCCAGATAACTTCAGCTCTGTCGTGCTTTTCTAACCATTCAATTGGATCTATGACCGCATGGTGTTCTGTTCCCGCAGAAAGAATAATGTTTCGTTTAGCATCTTGATTTCTTTGCTGCCAAAAAATACCTTTTATAGCTAGGTTATTGCTCTCGGTGCCACCGGAGGTGAAGATAATTTCATTGCGGTTGCAATCAACGCTTTTAGCTAACTCTTCGCGAGCTTCCTCTAGAGCACGTCTCACCTTCTGCCCAGCTGAATGGACAGATGATGGGTTACCCAGTCGCTTTAGATTTTCAACATAGCAATCTAGGACTTCCGGTCTAATCGGAGCGGTAGCCGCGTAATCAAGATAAACAGTCATCACTAAAACATTCTCACAGCAAGTTGTTTTCTAGCCTCAACCACGGATGGGTGAGCCTTACCAACCACATTGAATAATTCTAAAAGAGCGGCGGTGAGTGCCTTTTTCTGGTCTGGGATGGCCTTATCAAAGAAGGACAAAAGCAGTTCAAAGGCGGCTTCGCTATTACCGGTAGCCATGATGAAATCGGCTTTAGTTATGGCCTCTTCTGCGGTTTCTGGGCTTAGAGCCAGTTGCCTTTCAAAGTCTTGGTTATATGTTCTTTGAACCAGTTTGGTTTGAGCCAATCGCTCAACCAATGCATCATTGTTAGGTTTTTCTTTCAATTCCTTCTCATAGATGGCAACAGCAGTATCAAAATCCCCGTTTTCCATGGCATCAAAAGCTGCTTTTTCAGCTGGCGTTAATTGCTCAACGGGCTCTTCCAAAGGGTCACCAATAATTAGTTGACCATTCAAACCCTGTTGGTTGGCAACTTCCAATAACTTATTCAAGAAACTGGTTAGGTCAGCTTCACTCTGGTCGCCTTGGAACAATGGTCTTGGGTCGCCAGAGAGCAGTAAAACTACGCTGGCAGCGCTGGTGATGTTGAATGCTCTGGCTAGTTCTGGTTGAGCTTGGATGTTCACTTTACCTAGGAATAGTTTGCCTTCGGCTTCCAGAACTAACTTCTCGATCTTGGTAGTCAAATCAACTGAATCTTGCTTAGTTTCGTCATAGAAGCAGATCAGAACTGGAACAACATTGCTCAGTTCCACGACAGCTCTAAAGGCAGGTTGGGCAAGTTCGATAACTATGGCTGGAACCGTGACCAGTTCTGGTTCTTTAGCCTGCTTGTTAACTAATGAAGAAAGGTCAACCGCACCCTGGAATGAAGGATTACTCAATTCAACGCCTTCACACTCAAAAGCCCTTGAGATGCGCCAATAAGACGAATCTTCTCGGTAGCTCCGGCTGGGACATAGAACAGGAGCATGTTCTCATACACAATCTTTAGACCCGTAGAACTGCCAGGTGC
>Ga0304729_1001691_pt1 | contig 14082 bp, 13 predicted proteins | sample C_131016_MF_Meta_FD_190475 | JGI IMG/M metagenome (GOLD analysis project Ga0304729, IMG submission 190475) | Freshwater microbial communities from Lake Croche, Canada to study carbon cycling - C_131016_MF_MetaG (v2) (version 2) | ecosystem: Environmental > Aquatic > Freshwater > Lake | place... | reverse complement strand
CTTCTGGCAATTCCCAACTGTGTCGATGGGTATCGGTCCTATCAATGCAATTTATCAAGCGCGCTTTAACCGCTATCTACATAACCGCGGAATTAAAGACACCAGCGATCAGAATGTTTGGGCATTCCTTGGCGATGGTGAAATGGATGAAGTCGATACCTTAGGTGCAATTGGTTTAGCATCACGCGAGAAGCTCGATAATTTAACTTTCGTTGTTAACTGTAACTTGCAGCGCCTCGATGGTCCTGTGCGCGGTAATGGCAAGATTATTCAAGAGCTCGAATCAATCTTCGGTGGAGCCGGATGGAATGTCATCAAGGTTGTCTGGGGTCGTGGTTGGGATCCACTTCTTGCGCAAGACCGCGAGGGTGCGCTTGTGAATTTGATGAACACCACTCTCGATGGCGATTACCAGACCTTTAAAGCCGAAAGTGGCGCATTTGTTCGCGAGCACTTCTTCAATCGCGATCCGCGCACTGCCGCAATGGTTGCAAATTATTCAGATGATCAAATTTGGAACCTCAAGCGCGGTGGACACGATTACCGCAAGCTATTTGCTGCATATACAGCCGCAACTGAAAAGAATGGCCGTCCAACAGTCATCTTGGCTAAGACAGTTAAGGGCTGGACACTTGGTTCGCACTTCGAAGGTCGTAACTCAACGCACCAGATGAAAAAGATGACTCTTGAAGACATCATCGAATTCCGCGATCGCCTGGAGATTCCATTGGCAGATAGCCAATTAGATAAGTACACACCTTCTTATTACAAGCTCCCAGCCGATTCTCCTGAAATGAAGTACCTCGAAGAACGTCGCCGCGAACTCGGTGGATCAATCCCAAGTCGTCGCAAAGTGTCGCGCCCTCTGGCCCAACCTGCCGATAGCGCCTACGAATCAGTACGCCGCGGCTCTGGGCAGCAAGAAGTTGCAACGACAATGGCATTTGTCCGTATGTTGAAGGATCTCGTGAAAGATCCAGGACTTGGCAACCGTATCGTCCCAATTATTCCTGACGAGGCACGTACCTTCGGCCTCGATTCACTATTCCCAACACTGAAGATTTACTCACCACATGGCCAGCAGTACATGGCAGTCGATCGCGAATTAATGTTGTCCTATAAGGAATCAACTTCAGGCGTCATTCTTCACGAAGGTATTAACGAAGCAGGATCAGTTGCATCCTTCACCGCAGTAGGTTCTTCATACTCCACACATAACGAACCGATGATTCCGATCTACATCTTCTACTCAATGTTCGGATTCCAGCGGACCGGAGATGCCTTCTGGGCAGCTGCCGATCAATTGGTACGAGGCTTTGTTCTCGGCGCAACAGCGGGACGTACAACTCTCAACGGCGAAGGTCTGCAACATGAGGATGGCCATTCACATCTACTTGCTGCAACCAACCCAGCAGTTGTTGCCTACGATCCAGCATTTGCTTACGAAGTAGGGCATATCTTTAAAGATGGCTTGCGCCGTATGTACGGCGAGAACAGCGAAAATATTTATTACTACATCACTGTTTACAACGAGCCATATATGCAGCCTGCCGAACCAGATAATTTGGATCTCGATGGCTTGCTTAAGGGTATGTATCTCTACTCTGGCGCTCCACGTCAGCGTAAGAAGAATGCCCAACTACTTGCATCTGGTGTAGGCGTTAACTGGGCGCTTAAGGCACAGAAACTTCTCGCTGAAGATTGGGGCGTAGCAGCCTCTGTCTGGTCTGTCACTTCATGGAATGAACTTCGTCGCGATGGTCTAGAGGTAGATCGTCATAACATGCTCAATCCAAAGAATAAGAAGACTGCCTATGTGACCGATAAGCTCAAAGGAACTGAAGGACCAGCTATCGCTGTCTCCGACTTTATGCGCGCTGTACAGGATCAAATATCTCCATGGGTACCAAATGCTTTCCACTCACTCGGTACAGATGGATTTGGACTTTCTGATACTCGCGGAGCGCTGCGCCGCCACTTCAAGGTTGATGCAGAGTCAATCGTTGTAGCAACGCTGGCAGAGCTAGCTAAGGCGGGCGAAGTGAAAGAATCTGTAGTTCAAGAAGCTATTGATAAGTACCGTATCTTCGATGTGCGTTCAGCAGATGCTGGCAACACCGAAGGTTCTGGTTGATAGCAACTTCTTAGATCCATCTACTTCTTTGATGCACTACCTTCTTTAAGTACGCCCACAAAGAAGGTTGAAACCAAGAGCATTCCTGCAGGAATCATCATCGCTAGCGCTATTGAACCTGTGAACTGAATTGTCCAGGCCACAATCCATTTGACCACAAAGGTCAGAACGTTATTCACGACTCCAAATTGGCCCACAACAACAGCGCTAGGTTGCGATGATCTGCGATTTGCGGCTGCAAAGAAGGAAGGTCCAAGGAATGATGAACCGATTCCACCAAAGGTGAAGCCAAGTAAGAAGAGCGCATACGACCACCACTGCGCAGTCGCTGGAAGATTGGTCGCCACAATAATTGAGATTCCAAAGCCCAATCCTGCAAGTAGCGCGGCTCTACGAACCCAGATATAGAGCTCATCACGTTTTTCCAAACGCTGCACAATTACTAAGCGACCAAAGATCATTGCTGCGGTAAAGAAGATATAGGGCGCCGCTGCCAAGCCAGGTGAGATTGCTAATCGCTCTTTGGTAAAGATGGTCCCCCAGTCACCGATAGCAAATTCCAAGTAAATAGCGCATGCCATTCCTAGGCTTACCGGCCAATCGATATGGAATGAGGTAAAGATTTCTTTGATGCTGAAATCCTGAGATGAATCTTGATTAGCGGTAATTAAAACTGTATGCAGGCTAAGGATGATGCCGATCATTAAGACAGCTGCAATCGCACAGATAACATCAACTTGCATAATAAGAGAGATGTGACCGACAAGGAATCCCGAGAGAATTGCCGAAGAAAGCGCACCAAAGCTCCAGAAACCGGCCGATGAAGTAATTAAGTTCTTACCGCTGCGCTCTAGGAAGTGAAATGCCTGACTATTGATGCAGACGTGAACTGCGGTAATTCCAAAGCCGAAGGTGATATTTAAGATGAGAAAGAGAAATGTGGAGTGCATGTGAACCACGCTGGCAAGAGATGTCAGCAAAATTGCAATCGCGCTCACTGTTACTCGCTTTGCGCCGAATCTATGAATGATGTGACCAACGGTCAATAAGCCACAGAAAGCTCCAATTGAGCCTGTACTAATCAACGATCCAAAAGCTCCATTATTAAGACCAAGTTGCGCCTTTACCTCTGGAAATCGAGGCACCCAGGCCATAATTGAAAATCCGAAGAGGAAGAAGACTGTATGCAGTAATTTCTCTTCGCGCTCGGGAGCAACTGAAAGTTGAGCCGCCATTAAAAGAGCGCATTCGCAAGCTGTGCGCGAGCCTTGATTACTCGTGGGTCGGCTTGATCAACTAACGCAAAGAGCTCGAGCAGGCGATCTTTCACCTTCTTCTGTTCATCACCATGTAGTACAAGTAGCAAACGAATGAGTCGATCAAAGGCAGGTTCGAGATATCCGCTCATAACTTCTACATCGGCGCATTGAATCTGCAACTCAATATCATCAGGGCGCTTAATGGCATCTTCCATCACTTGTGCCGCATCAACACCATGGGTCCGAGCAAGTAACTGCACTTGGGCAAGGCCTAACTTGGCATAGGCATCAGTTGGCTTACGTGCAATTAAACGCTTATACGCAGCTTCAGCAGTTGCATAATCACCTTGATCGAGAGCTGCGAGTGCTTCATCTTCTTCTGGTTCAGTCTCCTCGACAGGTTCATCACCAATTCCTTGTTGCGCAGCCAATGTGAGAATCTTTGTAATAACTTCACGAAGTTGATCTTCGCTCATCGGTTGTTCAAGAAATGGAACTGCCTGTCCCCCGATAAATACGACTCCGTACGGGATAGTGCGCACTTGCAACGCCTGGGCAACCGGGGCATGTTCATCGATATTGACGTGTGCCAGAATCCATTTCTCACCACTTGCGCTCTCGAGTTTTCCGAGAGTGCGTAACAATTCAACAGATTCAACAGAACGCGGAGTCCAACAGAGAACAATGACGGGCTTTGTCTTTGATAAAGGAAGTACTTCAGCCTGCAAGTTAAGTGGCGTAACTTCAATTCCCGGAATCGGTGAAGTGAGATCGGGAGCTGGTTTTCCTAGCGAGCTAAGGTCTACTGCTCGAGAAAAGTTCGGTGGCAAACTCATAAGTTCTTCCTCGCTCCAACTATGTATGTGTTACTGAATTGCACCATCTACACGCACGTCGACTCCAGAGTCGCGCCGGTAGGGCAAAATTTCTGCAACATAAGACTTCGCGGCAAACTCTAGTCCAACATCGTGGCCAGCACGTTCGCTTAAATACCAGCGATGCTCAAGGGTTTCATGGAAAAATTGAGCAAGTTCAATCCGTCCTTCCAATTCTGGTGGAATCAGACTGACAGTAGGTCTAAATACTTCATCGAGCCAACGTTTGGCAGAATCATTCAACGGAGGTTTAGGAGATTTTTCACGACCTCTAAAACGATCGAAGGATGCCAACAATCTCTTCGCTTGTAACTCTTCAGTGTCCAGCCCCATCAGGTCACGGAGTCGGCTCTTGTGATAACCAGCTGCAACAAGCTTTGGTTGGAAGACCAACTTGCCTGCGTTCTCGCCTTCCTCCATTGAGACAGATACTTCTTCAACAGCAAAGCCCAGGTCATGCAATTGACGCATCGCGCGTTCTACTGCATGGCGATCAGTCGGATCAAGAACTTGGCGATCTTTCAACGCTGACCAAAGTCGGTGATAGCGCTTAATCAGTGCAGTACTTGCGCGAACTGGATCTAAGCCAGGATAGAGAACGCCAGAAAGTTGTAGATCTTCCAGTTCGGCTGCAACGTTAAAGTGGGCAATTTCTAAATCATGTTCCCGTTGACCGGTTGAGAGTGATTTCTGGAATTCACCAGTTTCGGCATCGACGAGATAGGCGGCATAGCCTTCTGCATCTCGACGAAAAAGCGTATTGGAAAGTGAGCAATCGCCCCACCAGAATCCCAACAGATGTAAGCGCACAAGAAGTAGCGCAAGTGCATTGGCCATCAACGTGACATCTTCGGCAGTTACTTGCTTATCGCTGAGTACAACACGGAAGGGCAGTGAGTATGGCAAGAAGCGCGTCACCAAAGCACATGGTAGTTCTTCACCGTTCTTATCAGTGCGACCTTCGATAACTGCAATCGATTGCACGCTGGGTGAATCGAGCTGTTTGAGTTCGCGCAAGATTTTATATTCGCGATTTGCAAACTCAGAGACTGTCTCTTTCACTGCATAGACTTCAGAATCTGGATCATCGGTAGAGCGCACCAAGCGCACAATGTGGCGAGAGATACCGCGCTTCTCCGCCAGCTGCGGATCTTCGGGCCACTCTTCAAGGGGGATGTTCCAGGGCAGGCCGGTAACTGCTGCGATTTCCTCGCCGAGCCCAGTAATCCGTAGCGCCATGGGGGTTATTCTCTCGTACGCTTTACAATAAATCATGGCCATTTCAGAGCGCATGAAGAGAAAACCAAAAGAACCACGTATTCGCCCTGATTTCGGAGCAGCTGGTGATCCAATCGACAGAGGACACCCCTTCTACTTTGGTTTTGTGGCAACTATCGGAGCTCTCAGCGCATTTGTTCTGATGCGAGCTTTGGCAAGTGCGAGTCAAGTATTTGTTTTAATTCTGGTTGCGCTCTTTCTGGCTGCTGGTCTCAACCCTGCAGTCGAAGCAATTCGCAGACGCGGATTATCGCGCGGAGCATCGGTTGCCATTATCTTCGCCCTCGTTATTGTATTGGTCGGAATCTTTGTAGCACTTGTTGTACCGCCGCTGGTTTCGCAGGGCACTCACCTCATTCAAATTGCACCTAACTTACTTGATGATTTGAAGAAGAACTCAACCATCGCAAACCTTAATGATCACTACGGCATTATCGATACTCTGCAAAAACGTCTACATGCCGTTACTTCTAATGGAACTTTGCTCATAACCGCATTCGGTGGCGTTATCGGCGTCGGCAAGAGCGTTCTTTCCGGAACTTTCACTGCACTCACAATTCTTATCTTGACTCTCTACTTCATCACCTCGCTTCCGCAAGCAGTGGAACTCGGGCTGAAGTTAGTACCTGCTAGCCGCCGCAATCGGGTAGCGCTCTTAACCGATGCCATCATCTCTCGCGTTGGTACTTTTGTTGGCAGCCAGATTATTGTCTCCGCCTTAGCTGCACTATTTATCGCAATCTTCTCTGCAATCTTGGGTCTGCCATCGCCCATCGCTATTGGCATCATCGTCTTTGTCTGCGGCTTAGTTCCGTTAATCGGGCACTTTCTTGGCTGCGGAATTGTCACCATCATTGCGCTCACTCAATCGGTTTCAATCGGATTGATCGCTTTCATTGGTTATGTTCTCTATGTGCAAGTTGAGAATTACGTAGTGCATCCACGCATCATGCGACGAAATTTGGCGGTCCCAGGTGCGGTCACAATTATTTCGGCGCTGATTGGAACTTCGCTACTTGGGCTAGTTGGCGGGCTGCTGGCAGTTCCCGTTGCCGCCTCAATTATCTTAATTCTCGAAGAAGTTGTTTTTCCTCGCGCAGAAAAGTCTTAGATCTCAGTAGGCAGCGGCAATCGTTGCGGAGCAACAACTCGAGTAATTTCACTTAATACACGGTGTACGGAAGGTTCTCCAACCCAGAGATGTTTTGCGCCATCGACTGGAATCAAATCAATCTGCGGAATTACTGCAAAGCGAAGCTTGGCCTGATCTGGTTTCAAGTAATCATCAAATTCAGGAATGAGCGCGGTGATTGGCCTGCCATCTTCTGCCCAAAATTCAAGATCACCGTCAACGATATCGAGCAAGGTAGGACTTAAGAGAATAAGACCTTTCACACGCGGATCACGGGTATGGCTAATTGCAATACTTGTGCCGAATGACCAGCCAACCACCCAAACTTCGTGCAAATGTAAAGTATCAAAGCAGTAACGAATCATCGCTTCGACATCGAATCGTTCACTACGACCATTGTCATAACTACCTGTACTAGTACCAGCCTCACTTGTAGTTCCGCGAGTATTGAAACGCACAACGGTAATTCCAGCCATGGCTGGTAGTCGGTTAGCTGCCTTCTTATAGATATGGCTATCCATCATTCCCCCACCCGTTGGATTGGGATGGCAACAGAGAATCGCGGAGGTTTGGTTATCAAGCGGTGCGCTCACTTCGCCGATGAGAGTCTGACCATCTTCAGTAGTGACGGTAAATGGCGTGCGTACCCCGGGAAGAATTGTGCTCGGGCGTATTGGTTCGGCCATAGTTGCAGTCTAGTCTTTGCTTATGGTTCTTTCAGACACATCAACTTTCGCTTCTCACAATCCGGTTACCAACGAGGTAATCACTTCTCACGAGATTTATAGTGAAACGGCGGTACATGCTGCCGTCGATCGCGCACGCACTGCATCACAAGAATGGCGTGCGCTGGGCTTTCGTGGTCGCCGCAGAGTTCTTCTGAAATGGAGCGACGATATCCTTGCGAATATTGATTCACTCACCGCAATCGTCTCGCTGGAAACTGGAAAACCAATCAGCGATGCCAAGCTCGAGATTTCTCTTGCAGCAGGTCACATTGCCTGGGCGGCACGTCACGCCGAATCTGCGATGCGAACATCGCACCGATCTCCAGGATTATTAATGGCAAATATGTCAGCAACGGTCGAGCGTTCTCCTGTCGGAGTTGTTGGCGTTATTGGTCCATGGAATTACCCTGTCTTCACTCCACTCGGTTCGATTGCATATGCACTTGCTGCTGGAAATACCGTTGTCTTTAAGCCAAGTGAGTACACACCAGGTGTGGGCGAATACTTGGCACAATCATTTCTCGATTCCTGTCTGCTATCCGATGTATTTATTTGCGTCACTGGGCTCGGTGAAACTGGAAAATTTCTCTGCGAAAGCGGCGTAGATAAGTTAGCTTTCACAGGATCAACTCGCACAGCAAAGATTGTCGCGGCCACATGTGCGGCTCACATGACTCCAGTAGTTCTCGAATGCGGTGGTAAAGATGCCGTCATCGTGGCTCACGATGCCGATATCAAGCGCGCTGCCGATGCAACTGTCTGGTCTGCCTTTTCTAATGCTGGACAGACATGTATCGGTGCCGAGCGTGTCTATGTCGACGAACGAGTCGCAGATAAATTCATCGCACAAGTTTTAGAGATTGCTAAAGATATTCATCCGGGTGCACCTGGACATGGAAAGTATGGACCCAGCACCATGCCAAAACAGATTCCCATTATTCAGAGCCATATCGATGATGCTATTGCGCGCGGCGCCACCGTATTAATGGGTGGATCAGACTCTGTAAAAGCGCCCTTTGTAGAACCTGTAATCCTCTGTGATGTTCCTGAAGATTCAATTGCAATCACTGAAGAGACATTTGGGCCAACGATTGCCATCAATCGCGTGAAGAATATGGCTGAAGCAATCACGCTTTCCAATGCATCAAAGTATGGACTGGGCGCATCTATCTGGTCGAAGCGCCGCGGCAAGCAGATTGCTTCTCAACTGCATACCGGAATGGTCTCGGTTAACTCTGTAATTGCCTTTGCTGCAGTGGACTCAGTGCCTTTCGGTGGCGTGAAAGATAGCGGTTATGGTCGTATTCACGGTCCTGAAGGAATCTTGGAATTTACATATCCTCGTACAGTTGTTCGTGCGCGATTCCAATTACCTATCGCATTTACAAGTTTCCGACGTACAGCTGGCAATGACAAGTTAATCGTTGCAGTTACCAAGTTACTTAAAGGTCGATTTAGTTAATTAATAACGGGGCGCATTACGTGTGCGCTCTGTACGAGGTCCACGATTATTGCGCTTGGTCCAACATGCGTTATGCCAGTGACGACGGTTATCTTCATCGCCATCAAGCCATGCCACGGTATGCGGTGTAGCCATAGGAATAACCTGATCGCAACCAGGACAGCGATATGGTTTATTGGCAGCCGATCCAGTTAATTTGCGGACAATCCATAAACCATTCTCATCTTCTTCAAAACTTTGATTAGATGGATTGAGTGGTCGCTCATCATCGCTATTTTTTGGCCTACGATTTTTGGGATAATTCTTACGCGGGCTCATGGCACTATTTTCTCGCACTTTCTCTCGGTAAGTGACAAGATGACCATATGAGCAAGGTCATCAGCGTTTCGGGGCTACGTAAGAGTTATGGTCCAAATTCCGCTGTTGCCGGCCTCGATTTAGAGATTGAGCAGGGCGAAATCTTCGCACTCCTTGGTCCTAATGGAGCTGGCAAGACCACCACCGTCGAGATCCTCGAAGGTTTCCGCGACCGAGATGCCGGCCAGGTACGAGTTCTCGACTTTGATCCAGCAACTAAAGGCAGCGCCGGCCAACGGTGGCGCGATCGCATCGGCATTGTTCTGCAATCAACGCAAGATGCAGGCGACCTTACCGTGTATGAATCTGTCTCGCACTTTGCAACATACTATGAAAATCCAAAAAATCCACGCGAGGTAATCGAACTTGTTGGATTGACCGAGAAGTCTGATGCTCTGGGTCGCACCTTATCTGGCGGACAACGGCGCAGACTCGATGTCGCATTGGGAATTATTGGTAACCCAGAACTCATCTTCCTTGATGAACCCACAACCGGTTTCGATCCCGAAGCGCGGCGTGCTTTCTGGCAACTCATTCGTAAGCTGCGCGATGAAGGTGCAACTATTTTATTGACAACGCACTACCTCGATGAAGCAGAAGCCCTGGCAGATCGCGTTGCAGTAATCAATCGCGGTCAGATTATTGAAATTTCGACCCCTGACCAGTTAGGTGGGCGCGCTACCTCACTCGCTTCAGTCTCGTGGCGTGATGGCGTAAAGATTCGCACTGAGAAATCAGCAAACCCAACTGCTCTCGTCAATTCGCTTTCGCAACAATTTGGTGGAGAAATTCCCGAACTTAATGTGCGCCGAGCATCTTTAGAAGATATCTATCTCGAAATGATTGGAGGCTCTCTTGAGTAAGCCCACTGCACTCTCGATTGGTATCCAACGCGGACGTCTTGAGATCAAACAATTTATCCGCCAGCGTGAATCAGTGGTCTTCACCATGCTCTTTCCGCTGATCTTGCTCGCTATCTTCGGTTCGGTCTTCTCAAATTCGATCGCCAAAGGTGTGACTTTTAGCCAATACTTTGTCGCTGGCATGATTGCTTCAGGAATGGTTAATACTGGATTTCAACAGCTGGCCATTATGATTCCGATGGAACGTGAATTCGGAACCTTGAAGCGATTACGAGGTACGCCGATGCCAGCCAGTAGTTACTTCATCGGCAAGGCGATACTCGTAACCCTCAGCATGATTGTGCAGGTCTTCTTACTTCTTGAAGCCGGGGTCATCTTCTTTGGGGTAAATCTGCCAACTACTGCACAAAAATGGCTGTTGCTTGCCGCGCTACTCATTCTCGGTAGCGCATGTTCGACAGTTCTTGGAATCGCATTCTCTAATGTTCCCAAGAGCGGACGAGGTGCATCGGCTGTAGTTTCACCAGTTGTCATTGTGCTGCAATTCTTTAGCGGCGTCTTCTTCGTCTTCACGCAACTGCCACACTGGATGCAATATGTTGCAGCGATATTTCCATTGAAGTGGATGACCCAAGGAGCGCGATCGGTCTTTCTTCCAGATTCATTTGCTACGCGGGAAGTTGCCGGCAATTGGGAAACCGGGCGCACCTTTGCCATTATTGGCGCATGGCTGGTCATCGGAATCTTCTGGGCAATTCGCAGCTTCAAGTGGGAGCGCGATTGAAGAAGGTCGCAATCTTTCTCATATTCGCAGTAACAATTTCAGGAAGTACCGCTGAAGCTGCAACAAAGAGCCCAACGCCATCTCCTACTTCAAAGGCGACTGCAAAGGCCACGGCAAAGCCCACAGTTAAAGTTTCAGTGGCGCCGACATCGACTACTTCAGCAAAAGCAACAGTCGCGCCAAAACCTCGCCCCAAACCACGGCCACGCGTCAAGATCTCACTCTCACCATCGCCTAAACCTGGTTGGCCACCTGCTGGTTTTGCACCACCCATCAGCGGTATTTATGCCAAGGTGCCAAATAGCAAAGAGTTAGTAGGTGTTATTTCAGCGAAGGGAAATTTGGCATCCCAAGTTGCCTCATGCACCAAATTTGTCTGCGGTGCGGTTCAAGTAGCTGCAGAGCAAGGCTGCATTTGGTGGGAAGTCGAATCCAAGGTCTATGCCCAGAATAAAGACTTACTGGGCACTCTTCAGACCGTTACTAATGGAAGTAACGCTCGCGAAGTGAAGACAATTCTCTTAATCACTCCCGAAGCTCTCGAAACTCTCGAATATGTCGACGGTATTGATGTTATCTGCCATCAAGAGCCACGTCCCGATGGCCTGCAACCGGCAACGTTTACAAAGGTGGGTTAAGAGATGCTTGGCGGAGTTGATAACCACTTGTTCTTTATGAGTTTGGCGGGATTTCCCGTAGTTCTCTTTCTCATCTTTATGCTGCGCTGGACTAGCGCCCGCGGTAAGTCAGTCGTAGCTCGTACCCCAAAACCGGGACATGAGAACGAATATGGAACTTTGATCCCTGTTGCATCACCAGCGAATCACATCGAAGGTGAAATTCTGCGACAGAAGTTACTAGAGGTCGGAATTAAGGCAACGCTCACGCAGACCAAAGATGGTCCACGGATATTTGTATTTCCAAAGGAAGAGAGCGCAGCACGCGCCCACTTACGTAGCTTTGCTTAGCGATTTGCTCCAGGTACCCACAACTGATCGCCGATTTTTTTATTTGCATGGCGAGCTAGAACGAAGAGTAAATCTGAACAACGATTGAGGTACTTCGCAGTCAATGGATTAACGCCGCCGCCGAAGGCATGGATTGCAGCCCACGTACAACGCTCTGCGCGACGCACAACTGTGCGAGCAACATGAAGGTGTGCAGCTGCTGGAGTACCAGAGGGCAATACAAATGAGCGAAGCGCTTCGAGGTCTGCGTTGTACTTATCAATCTGCTCTTCGAGATAGACGATCTGTGACTCAAGAACACGAAGTGGCTCAAATGCTGGTGCATCGACAACTGGTGTACATAAATCTGCACCTACATCGAACATATCGTTCTGGATACGCACCAAGAGCGCGCGGACATCATCGGCTAATTCATCGGTTGCGAGCACTACTCCGATCGTGGAGTTTGCTTCATCGACTGTTGCATATGCTTCAAGACGAGGGTCATTCTTTGAGGTACGGCTCATATCTCCGAGAGATGTAGTTCCGTCATCGCCTGTCTTTGTGTAAATACGCGTTAAATTAACCATGTGCCTACCCTATAAGTAGACTTCGGATATGGCATCTTCGTCGCTCGACCGCTTCCGGATCACCGGGGGCTGTCGTCTTGAGGGCGAGGTTTCAGTTACCGGCGCTAAGAATTCAGTCCTCAAATTGATGGCAGCTTCCCTTTTGGCGGTCGGCACAACCACTATTCGCAATGTTCCGGATATCGCCGATGTCGACATCATGGCCGATCTACTTACCCGCCTTGGTTGCACCGTTAAACACGAAGGCTCCGTCGTCACTATCGATGTTCCTACAGCTCCCCTCCATCGCGCTGATTACGATCTTGTTCGCAAGATGCGCGCATCTATCAACGTTCTTGGTCCACTCGTTGCACGAATTGGAAAAGCTGAAGTAGCACTACCTGGCGGAGATGCAATTGGTTCACGTGGTTTGGACTTTCACATTAAGGGACTTGAATCCCTCGGCGCAAAGGCTCATGTCGAACATGGCTATGTCATCGCTGAAGCTCCAAATGGTTTAATCGGAACTTCTATCGAACTCGATTTCCCGTCAGTGGGTGCAACTGAGAACCTCATGACCGCCGCAGTTCTTGCCCAAGGTGTGACAACAATCGATAACGCCGCCCGCGAACCCGATCTTGTTGATCTCGGTGAATTCCTCATTGGAATGGGTGCACAGATTGAAGGACTCGGCTCTCCAACAATCACCATCACAGGTGTTAAAGAGTTAAAGCCAACTGATCACACCACAATCACCGATCGCATCATCGCTGGAACATGGGCATTTGCTGCTGCCATGACGCAAGGTGATATCACTATCCATGGTGGACGCGCAGACCATATGGAGGTCATGCTCGAAAAACTTACCCATGCCGGCGCCATCGTTACATCAACACAAGATGGCATTCGCGTACAGATGAACCAACGTCCACGTGCGATTGACGTTGCAACACTTCCTTACCCAGGATTTGCAACCGACTTACTTCCATTCATTATTGGTATGAATGCAATCGCCGACGGCCACTCAATAGTCACTGAAAATGTCTTTGAATCTCGCTTTATGTTTGTCAATGAACTGATGCGCCTTGGCGCTCAGATCACCGTTGACGGCCACCATGCCTCTATCGACGGTATTCCACAGCTATCTGGGGCTCCTGTCGAAGCAACCGACATTCGCGCTGGCGCTGGTCTTGTATTAGCAGCGCTCGTATCTGAAGGTGAAACAACTGTCGATGGTGCATTCCATATCGATCGTGGCTATCCGAATTTTGCTGAGCAGCTAGTAAGCCTCGGTGCAAAAGTTTCTAGAGAATGACTAGTCTCTTCAAACTCTCTTCAAGAGCGCTGGAACTAATTTCCCGAACGAACTAATTGGATTTGCTTGGGAGATTACGAATAAGCCGTATCCACAGAGGGCAATCCAAGGATTAAATAACGAGATTGGAACAAGTATCAATCCCGTTGTTGCACCAAAGAGCCAAAGAATTGGCAGCACTTTCTTCATTTTTTTAGCTGGATACGGGAAATCCTCGGTGAAGTTAACTCGGAATTTAAGTCTCATAAATAGTCCGACTAGCGAATTAACCCAATACTGACCAAATAGGCAGACACCAAAGTAGAAGACTCCCCACTTACGATTTGATGTGTTGAGATTTTCAGCTAGTAGCGCAACACCAAATGGAATAAGGGCTACC
>Ga0304729_1001690_pt1 | contig 14087 bp, 14 predicted proteins | sample C_131016_MF_Meta_FD_190475 | JGI IMG/M metagenome (GOLD analysis project Ga0304729, IMG submission 190475) | Freshwater microbial communities from Lake Croche, Canada to study carbon cycling - C_131016_MF_MetaG (v2) (version 2) | ecosystem: Environmental > Aquatic > Freshwater > Lake | place... | reverse complement strand
TCACCGCCATCGCCAGCATGAGTGTGAGTGACATCCGCGCTTGGGTGCAAAGCATGGCCTTGATGGGCCGTATGAGCAGCCGCGAGAGCGACATCGCCCGCGACCTGATCCCTGAAATCCAAAGCCGCTTGGAGTTCCTGGAAGAAGTGGGTCTGGGCTACCTGACGCTGGACCGCGGCGCTCCGACCCTGTCCGGCGGCGAGGCCCAGCGCATCCGCTTGGCTGCGCAATTGGGCAGCAACCTGCAAGGCGTGTGCTATGTGCTGGACGAACCGACCATCGGCCTGCACGCCCGCGACAACCAAATTTTGCTCAACGCCCTGCACAAACTCGGCGACAAAGGCAACACCCTGGTGGTGGTCGAACACGACGAAGACACCATCCGCCGCGCCGACCACATCATCGACATCGGCCCCAGCGCCGGCAAGCGCGGTGGCCGCTTGGTCGCACAAGGCACAGTCGACGACATCACCGCCGCCGCCGACTCCCAGACCGGCCGCTACTTGCTGCACGCCATGAAGCACCCCTTGCAAGCGCGGCGATTTGTCATGGCAGATCATCCCTCCCGCGATACAGATCGTCATTCCCGCGATACAGATCGTCATTCCCGCGATACAGATCGTCATTCCCGCGATACAGATCGTCATTCCCGCGAAGGCGGGAATCCACCCCCTCCTGCGCCCTTAGATCCCCGCCTTCGCGGGGATGACATGCAGTGGCTTCGCCTGGAAGGTGCGCACCTGCACAACCTGCAAAACGTGTCTGTCGATGTGCCCTTGAAACGCCTGGTGGCTGTGACCGGGGTGTCCGGCTCGGGCAAATCCACTTTGGCGCGGGACGTGTTGCTGGCCAATGTGCACGCACTGGTCGCGCTGCGTGCCACCAAAGCCGGCCGCGACGCCTTGGCGGCGGGACAACGGCCTGCGCTGGTGGGTTGCACCGCCATTGCGGGCTATGAGGCGGTCGACCGCGTGCTCGAGGTAGACCAAACCCCGATCGGTAAAACGCCGCGCTCGTGCCCTGCCACCTACATCGGTTTTTGGGACACGGTGCGCAAACTGTTTGCCGAAACGCTGGAAGCCAAAGCACGCGGCTATTTGGCCGGGCGCTTCAGCTTCAACACCGGCGAAGGGCGATGCCACAGCTGCGAAGGGCAGGGCGTGCGGACCATCGAAATGAGCTTTTTGCCGGATGTGAAAGTGCCTTGCGAGGCCTGCCACGGCGCCCGTTTCAACCCCGAAACCCTGGCCGTGACATGGCGCGGCAAAAGCATTGGTGACGTGCTCCAAATGGAAGTGGACGAAGCGGTGGATTTCTTTGCCACCATGCCCTCGATTGGGCATCCGCTGCAACTGCTCAAAGACGTGGGCCTGGGTTACCTGACCTTGGGACAACCCTCGCCCACACTCAGCGGCGGCGAGGCGCAGCGCATCAAACTGGTGACCGAGCTGACCAAGGTGCGCGATGAAGTCGGCCGCCGCGGCAACAAAGCGCCGCACACTTTGTATGTGCTGGACGAACCTACCGTGGGCCTGCACATGGCCGATGTGGACAAGCTCATCCATGTGCTGCACCGCCTGGTCAATGCCGGCCACAGCGTGATGGTCATTGAGCACGATCTGGACGTGATCGCCGAAGCCGACTGGGTCATCGACCTGGGCCCCGACGGCGGCAAGGCCGGCGGTCAGGTGGTGGCCAGTGCCACGCCCGAAAATGTGGTGCGCCTGGGCACCCACACCGGCCAGGCCCTGGCGCATGTGCTGGCGCGTGCGTGATGTCCAGATGATCTCCGCCCCGCATTCAGCACAACCCGACCCGGGGCTTGTGCTGTTGGTACCCACACTCAACCCCGGCCCTGCCTTTCTGGACTGGATGGAGGCGGTGCGGTCCCAAACGGTTCAGCCCGGCCGGGTGGTGGTGATCGATTCGGGTTCCACGGACGGCACCCTCGAGGCCTGCCGCGCCGCCGGTTTGCCGGTGCATGCGGTCCACCGGCGTGATTTTGACCATGGTGGCACCCGGCAGCTCGGCATCGACTTGTTCGCCGACAACGCCAGCTTTGCCATTTGGATGACCCAGGACGCGGTCTTGAACGACCGCCACGCTTTCGCGCAATTGCTGCAGGCCTTTGACGATCCGCAGGTGGCCGCCGCCTATGGTCGGCAACTGCCGCACCGCAACGCCACGCCGATTGCGGCGCATGCCCGCCTTTTCAATTACCCGGGCACTGCGCGCACCCAAACTATGGCCGATGCCTCCAGCCGGGGCCTCAAAGCCTGCTTTTTATCCGACTCTTTTGCCGCCTACCGGCTCAGTGACCTGCGCAGCGTGGGCGGCTTTGCCCGGCGGATTCTGTGTGCCGAAGACATGCACCTGGCGGCCCGTTTGCTCATGGCGGGCAAAAGCATTCGTTACCAAGCCCAGGCCTGCGCCCGCCATTCGCACAATCACAGCTGGGCGCAAGAGTTTCGCCGTTATTTCGACACAGGGGCTTTTCATGCCCACAACGGCTGGCTGATGCAGACCTTTGGCCGGGTCCAATCCGAAGGATGGCGGTTTGTTCGCTCCGAGTGGCGCTACCTGGCAAGCCGGGCACCTTGGCGCCTGCCTGACGCCTTGGTTCGCACATGCATCAAATGGCTGGCCTACCGAATGGGGCACAATGCGCATCAATGGCCCATTGGCCTCAAAAAGCACATGTCGATGAACCAAGGCTACTGGGAATGAGCGCGCAGCCTACCCCCACATTCGAACCGCTCAAATGGCATGTGGCCAGTTTGAGCCTGGCCCAATTGCGTTTGTCGAAATTCGCCATCTTGATGGGCGACGCGCTGGCCTTTGCCATCGCCTTCTGTCTGTCAACCTTTCTCTTGCTGGTGCGCGAGGGCACCGGTTTGGTGGGTGCCGCTGACTGGTTTTCGGGCCAAGACCCGCAGCGCTATGTCGCTTGGGCTGTCTTGGCCGTCTTGGGCTTGACCCAGCTGCTGACCCGCTACCAACACTACAGCGACCGCCGCCCGTTTTGGGACCAGGTTGGCGACTTCATCCGCCTGAGCGGCAGCCTGGCCTTGCTCGACATGACCTTGATCGCGGTGACCCGCTGGAACAGCTCCCGCCTGTGGTGGGTGGTGTCGTGGCTGATGGTGTTCTTTGCGCTGTTGGCCATGCGCGCGGTGACGCGCTGGTGTTTGAGCCGCATGGGCTACTGGAGCCGCCCCACACTCATCGTTGGCACCGGGCGCAATGCGCTGGACGCTGCCGACGCCTTGCGCAGTGAGCCAGGCCTGGGTTTTTCAGTCCAAGGTTTTGTGCAAGTTGGGCCCGATGCGTGGCCGCAAAACCAAGAGGCGCAGCCCCGTATTCCGCTGGAACAAATCGATCTCCTGGCCCGCAAACCCGGCATCCAGTGGGTCATTGCCTTGGAGCATGCGCAATCTGATCAGCGCGAGCATTGGCTGCGCTCGCTCTCGCAATCGGGCGCGCCCGACATCAGCGTCATCCCAGCCATGCGCGGCGTGCCCTTGTACGGCACCGACATGTCCTATTTCTTCTCGCATGAAGTGGCCCTGCTGCGCATGCGCAACAACCTGCGGCGCTGGCCCGCGCGTTTGACCAAACGGATTTTTGACACCGTCATCGCTGCCAGTTTGCTGCTGCTGCTGTCGCCGCTCATGTTGTTTGTGGCCCTGCGCATCCGGCAAGACGGCGGTCCCGTCTTGTTTGCGCATTGGCGTGTGGGCCGCCACGGGCGCATGTTCCCGTGCTACAAATTCCGCTCCATGGTGGTCGATGCCGAACAGCAACTCGAAGCCCTGCTGCAACAACGCCCTGAATTGCGCAAAGAATGGACCCGAGAGCAAAAGCTCAAGAACGATCCCCGCGTCAGCGCCATCGGTCATTTTTTGCGTCGCACCAGCATGGACGAGCTGCCCCAGTTGTTCAACGTTCTGCGCGGCGAAATGAGCCTGGTGGGCCCGCGTCCCGTTGTCCAGTCCGAAATGGAGCGTTACGGCAAAGACGATGTTTACTACCAGATGGTCCGCCCCGGCATGACCGGCCTGTGGCAAGTCAACGGCCGCAGCGACGCCGACTACGACGCCCGCGTTTACCTTGACTCCTGGTATGTCAAAAACTGGTCCCTGTCGTACGACCTGATCATTTTGTTCAAGACCGTCGGCGTGGTGATGCAGCGCAACGGGGCTTACTGAGCCCTGAAATCAACGCCATGCGCCTGACGCCTGAACAAATTCTGGCTATCAAAAAAACGGCACATCTGGTGTTGCGCCAAGATTCGCGCGTCACGCTCTTTGGCTCGCGGCTCCACGACGAACTCAGGGGCGGTGACATTGATCTTTTGTTTGAGGTGGACCGTGCAGTCGACAACCGTGCCGTGGTGATGGGGGCGCTGTACGCATCCTGGGTCAGTTCTTTGGGGGAGCGAAAAATTGACGTCCTGTTTAAAGATGCAGCAACACCCATGGCCCCAGTCATGGCCATGGCGCATCAGACGGGTGTCGTTGTATGACCCTGCGTTACTTACCTGAACATGCTGAGCCGGTTCGCTTTGCGCTCGGCTTGGCCACCAAAGAGGCGTCGCATCTCCCATACAGCTGCCCTGCCTTGTTTTCCTTGAGCATGGACCTTCAATGGGTGCAAGCCTTAGCTGTTCATTCTGAGTTGGCTGAAAAAGCAGAGGCCTTCGTCAGTCGTTTGGGCCGATTGCAAGACCACTTGAGCGATCTCTGCGTGGCCCCACCGTTTACACTCACAGCTTGACCCGAAAACCCCGAACCGCACCATGACCGAAGCCCCGCAAACCCTGTCGACTGCTCGCACCGCGCCGCCTGAAAGCTTGGGTGAGTTGTTGGTGCGGACCGGCAAATTGTCGGCCCGTGACCTCGACCGCGCCTTGAGTGCGCGTGACGAAACCGGTGGCGTGCTCGACCAGGTGCTGGTCAATTTGGGCTTGGTCTCCGAGGTGGACGTGGCGCAAGCGCAGGCCCACATGTGGACCTTGCCTTTTGTCACCGCAGAAGACTTTCCGGACGTCATGCCCGAGGTGCCTGGTCTGCAGCCCGACTATCTGCGCACCCACCTGATCTACCCGCTCAAGCAAGACGAAGCAGGTTTGACCGTGGCCATGGCCAACGCGTCCGATCACTTCATCCGTCAAGCGCTGGCGCTGGCCACCGGCCTGAAGGTGCAACCCTGCGTGGCCATGCCCTCCGACATAGAAAAGGCGCTGACCAGCCAGGATGAACCCGACACCGAAGAAGACGACCGGTTCGACACCGACTCCGGCGACTTTGTCGAGCACCTGAAAGACCTCGCCAGCGAGGCGCCGGTGATCCGCTTGGTCACCCAAATCATTGGCCGCGTCATTGACATGCGGGCCTCTGACATTCACCTTGAACCCTTTGACGACGGCTTGCATGTGCGCTACCGGGTTGACGGCGTGATTCGCACCGAAGAAGTGGTCAATCCGCAACTGAGCGCGGCGGTCAACTCCCGCGTCAAACTCATGGCGCATCTGGACATTGCCGAGCGCCGTTTGCCGCAAGACGGGCGCATCAAAACCCGCGTCAAAGGCCGGGAGCTGGACTTGCGCGTCTCCACCATCCCCACCGTGCATGGCGAGAGCGTGGTCATGCGGGTGCTGGACCGCAACAGTGTGCGCTACAGCCTCGAGTCGATGGGCTTTGAGTCCGATACCCTGGCGCGCTTTAACCAACTGCTCGCACGCCCCCACGGCATTGTGTTGGTCACCGGCCCCACCGGTTCGGGCAAAACCACCACGCTGTATGCGGCCCTGTCCAAAATCGATTCCGATGCGCACAAAATCATCACCGTCGAAGAGCCGGTCGAATACCAGCTCGAAGGCATCAACCAGATCCAGGTGCACCAGCAAATCGGTTTGAGCTTTGCACGGGCCTTGCGCTCCATCCTGCGGCAAGACCCTGACATCATCATGATCGGCGAAATGCGCGACGGCGAAACCGCGCAAATCGCGGTGCAATCCGCGCTCACCGGCCACTTGGTGCTGTCCACCTTGCACACCAACACCGCCGCTGGCGCCATCACCCGGCTGCAAGACATGGGCATCGAGCCCTACCTGATCACCTCGTCGGTCAACGGTGTCTTGTCGCAGCGCTTGGTGCGCCGTTTGTGTGAGCACTGCAAGCAGCCCTACCAGCCCGACGAAGCCGTGATCCACAAAACCGGTCTGCACCGGCTCAATTTGGGTGCCCGCCCCCTTTACAAATCGGTGGGCTGCAGCCACTGCCGCCAAAGCGGTTACGCGGGCCGAACCGGCGTGCACGAGTTGTTGGTCATTGACGACGCCATGCGCCGCAGCATCCTGGACGGCAAAGACGCCTCCAGCCTGCACCAGCAAGCCCTGAACGCGGGCATGCACACCCTGTACCAAGACGGTCTGCGCAAAGTGGTCGACGGCATCACCACCCTCGACGAGCTCTTGCGCGTGACCGAGGACCAGACCGATGCCTGAGTTCGCCTGGAAAGCAGCGCGCGCCAATGCAGAGATTGTCGAAGGCCGCATCACCGCAGCCACGCAGGCCCGCGCCATGCAACAGTTGCGCGCGCAAGGCCTGACCCTGCTCACCATCGCCGAAGCCGCCGCAATGGCCCCGGTCTCCAGCCTGATGGCCGACACACAGCCCTCGGGCTTGGGCAAGCTGTTTCAAAACGACCGCATCACGCAGGTCGACATCCTGGCCTTGTCCAGTGAGTTGTCCATCATGCTCAAAGCCGGGCTGGCGCTTGACAACGCCTTGCGGGTGCTGATCGGCATGAACGCCAAACCCGCCATGGGGCGGCTGACGCAAACCCTGCTGGCCGATGTCAAAGGCGGCGCGACGCTCAGCAAGGCGCTGTCCAAACACCCTGAACAGTTCAACAGCTTTTTCATCAACATGATCCGCTCGGGCGAGGCCAGTGGCCAGTTGAGCGACGTGCTCGAGCGCTTGGTCGAGCACCTTGAGCGACTCAAGGCCCTGCGCGAAAGCGTGATCTCCGCCATCATTTACCCGTGCATCCTGCTTGGCGTGGCTGTCATCTCCCTTGTCGTGATGCTCGGTTTTGTGGTGCCGCAATTCGAGGTGCTGTTCAACGACATGGGCGACAAACTGCCCATGGCCACCCGCATCGTCATGGTCGTCGGCCATGCCTTTACCGATTACGCACCCATCATGGGCATTGTCTTGTTTATCGGCTTTTTGATCCTGCGCAAGTGGTGGAACTCAGCCACCGGCCAACGCTGGTGGCAAGCCAAAGCTTTGCGCCTGCCGGTGCTGGGCCCCTTGGTCCTTAAATACAACCTCACCCTGTTTGCCCGGTCTTTGGGCACCCTCATGGGCAACGGCGTGCCGCTCATGGCAGCCTTGCAAATTGCCATTCAAACCGTGGGCAATGTCAACCTGCGCCAGGCGCTGGAGACGATCCCACCCAAAGTCAAAGGCGGCGGCAAAATGGTCGACGCCATCAGCAGCAGCGGTATTTTTGAACCCTTGGCCGTCAACCTGATCAAGGTCGGCGAGGAAACCGGTCGCATGGGCACCATGTTGCTCGAATTGGCCCGCATCTTCAACACCGACGTCGAAAACGGCGTCAAACGCGGCCTGACCTTGCTCGAACCCCTGCTCATCATGGTGCTGGGCATCCTGATCGCCTCCATCATCGTGTCCATCCTGCTTGGCATCTTGTCGGTGAACGACCTCGCCGTATAATTTTTTGAATATCACAGGCCCCACACCATGCCCCAAACACACTCCCCCAGCCAGCGCAAAAACCGTCCAAGCCGGGGCTTTACCCTGATTGAATTGCTGGTGGTCTTGGCCATTCTCACCATGCTCGCCGGCTTGGTCGGCCCGCGCGTTTTGAGCCAATTGGGCGGCGCCAAATCCAAAACGGCCGGCGTGCAAATTGCCGATCTCGAAAAATCGCTCGAAATTTTCAAGCTCGATGTCGGTCGCTTCCCGTCGACTGACGAAGGCCTCAACGCCTTGAACACCGCTCCCTCCGGCTTGGCGGGCTGGAACGGCCCGTATGTCAAAGGCGGCATCCCCAACGACCCCTGGGGCAAGCCCTACAAATACACCAGCCCTGCGGCCAATGGCGGCATTGACATCGTGTCTTTAGGTGCGGACGGTGCCCCCGGCGGTGAAGGTGAAAACGCTGACATCCGCAACAAACCCTGAGGCCACAAACCCTGAGCGCTCGGGACTGCGCCGGCAGCTGCAGCGGGGCTTCACCCTGATCGAGCTCATGGTGGTCATCGCCATCATGGGCCTCTTGGTGGGTTTGGTGCCGGTGGCTTATGGCAAAGTGCGTGAATCCACCCAATACCGCAGTTTGCTGCGCACCATCACGGCCGACATGCGCCGTGCCCGCCAAAACGCCCAGGCCGTGGGCCAGCCCCAAGCCTTCGTGGCCGATCTCAACGGGCGCAAAGTCGGCTTGCAAGGCCAGTCCTTGCATGACGTCCCCCAGCCCTTGCAAATCAAAGCCACCGTGGGCAACGCGCAATTGCAAGACGGCATGGCCAGCATTGTGTTTTTGCCCAGTGGCGGCGCCACCGGCGGCAGCATTGAGATCATTCGCCCCAACAAAGAAGGCACCCGTTTGCGTGTCGACTGGCTCTCCGGCCAAGTCACGCAGGAGCGTTTGTTGCCATGAATGCGCAGCGCAAAGACCAGCGCAAAAACCAGCGCGGTTTCACCCTGCTTGAACTCATGGTCGCTTTTGCGATCATGGCCATCTCGCTCGGCATGATTTACCGCGCCATGGGCGGCAGCGCCAGCAACGCAGGCAACCTGGCGGCCCGCCAGCAGGCCGTCATGCTGGCCGAATCGCTGTTGCAAAGCAAAGACTCGGTGACGAGCGAAGGTTGGAACGACAACGGGCAACAAGGCAGCTTCAACTGGCAAGTGGCCAGCCAGCTGTACGGCCCATCGGCCAACACACCGGGGGTGTTGAAGCTGCACGAAATCAGCATCACGGTCTCCTGGCCTGACGGCACCCAAACCCGTAAAGTGCAAACCCAAACCCTGCTGCCCCAGCGCCTGCCCGGTCCCGGAGAAAAATTCCCATGACCCGCGCCCGCACTGCCCGCATGCAAGGCTTTACCCTCGTAGAGCTCTTGGTCGTCATGACCATGCTCTCCCTGATCATGGTGGGCATGGCCGGCGCTTTTCGCACCATGGCGCAAACCGAAACCCGTGTCGACGACAAACTCCAACGCACCGACCAAATGCGGGTGGTGCAACAGTTCCTGCGCCACACCGTCAGCCGCATCGACGGCACCTTGGTCGACCTGCCGCAGCGCGGGCAGGGCGTTTTATTCCAAGCCAATGCCGACAGCGTACAGTGGGTCGGCATCATGCCCGCCCGCCCCGGCGTCGGTGGACGCCATTTTTTCCGGCTCGCGCTCGAAGACACTTCGGGGGGCGACAAAGGCCTCGTCATTCGCTTCGTGCCGTGGGCCATGCAAACCCAGTTCCCAGACTGGACCCAAGCCGACAGCCAGGTCTTGGTCAACCGCATCACCCAATGGAGCGTCGAAACCGAGGGCCTGCCGCGCGACCTCACGCAGCTCAACGCCGAATGGCCGCGAGGCTGGCAAACCACCTGGACCGCCCCCAAAGCCCTACCCCAGCGCATGCGCATCAATATCGCCGATGCCAAAGGCCCGTGGCCACCGATCATTTTGAGCCTGTTTCCATCGGCCAACAGCACGCCCACCTTCAGCGGCTTTGTCATCGGCGGAGGCAAAGAAGAATGAGAAGGCCGACCTTCAAGCAAAAAGCAAGGCAACAAGGCATCGCCCTGATCGCGGTGCTCTGGCTTGTCTCAGCGCTGGGCATCATGGTGGTTGGCATGATGTATGTCCTGCGCGGCGAAATCCGCATGGCCAGCCAAACCCAACGCGCCACGCTCGACACCGGCATTGCCGATGCCGCCATCCGATTGACCCTGCAGCAACTGCAGCAAGCCAACACCAAGGCGTTTAAAGCGGTGCAAAGCTTCCCGGTCGAGGTGTTTGGCCGCAGTGTGCAGGTCGACGTCATTCCGCTCAACGGTTTCATCAGTCTGAACGACGCCCCACCGCCCTTGCTGGCGGCGGCCTTACAGTTTGGCGCAGGCGTCCCGGCTGAATTGGCCTTGCCACTGGCCAACGCCATGGACCAAGAACGCAAAAAGCCCACCCCCCAAAGCTCGCCCAACAAGTTCCAGTCGGTCGAAGACCTGCTGCGCATCCCTGGCATCACCTACGGTATCTTTGCCCAAACCCAAGACCTGTTCACGGTGGACATCAACAATTCACCCTGGGTCAACCCGCTGGCGGCGCCCCCTCGGGTGTTGGCCGTCTTGGGCGGCGGTGATCCGGCCAAGGTAGAGCAAGTCATGGCTGCTCGCGTGGGCAAAGGGGAGGGGGCCGACACCACCGGCCTGCAATTTGTGCAAAACGGCGCCACAACTTACGTCTTGTTGAAGGCCACCCTGCAAAACAGCGACAATAGGCCACTTGTCAGAGTGTGGCGGGTCGACCTGCAGGCCAAAGCCTACGGGCTGCCCTGGCGCATGTTGGGTGCCGATGCGCCCGTCCACCTTGACGAGCCCCCCATTCAACCCAAGCCTTTATGAAGTCGTTGACCTTATCACCCGTCCTGTTTGGCATGGACCTGCGCTCGCTAGGCCAAGACTGGTCGCAGGCGCTGCGGCTCATGGCCCACTGGCCCGTGATCCGTTGGCTCACCCCGCAGTACATCACCCGCCTCACGCCCGAGCAGGGCCCGCAATTCGACTGTCTTGAGCACGCCGGACAAGCCACCGCCGGGCCCTTGCAAGCCCAGGCAAGCCCCTTTGTGGGGCGTGTGTTGCCCGCAAGCCAAGTGCTCTGGCACACCTTGCAACTGCCCAGCCTCTCGGGCGACGCGCTCGAATCTGCCGTGCTGCTCGAAGCCCAGCGCCTGAGCCCCTTCGCCCCCGAAGACCAAATCTGGGCCTATGCCCTCGCCCCTGGCGCATCACCCGAGACCCGCACCGTGTTGCTGGCCATGACGGCCCGCCACCTGTTGCCGCAATCGCTGTCCGCAGATCAAGAAATCTGGGCCCAACACCCCGGCACCGCCACCTTGCTCATGTTCAAAGGCTTTGGCGAAGCCCGCCGCTACCGCCAAGTCAAGCTCTGGCGCGGCCTCAATTTGTGCTTGGTGGCGCTCACTTTGTTGGTCTTCTCGGCTGCCGCCGTCACGCCCTCGGCGCAACTGCATTTCAGGCAAGTGCAGGCCTACGACGCCTTCATAGACATCACCCACAAAGCCGCCCCCGCCATGGCCGAGCGCGAGCGCATGACCCAGGCCAACGCCCAGGTGCAGCAGCTGCAAACCGTCATCAGCAGCCGCATGATCCCTGAAAACGTGTTGCTCCTGCTCACCCGTTATTTGCCAGACGACACTTACCTCATCGTGCTCGACATCAAGGGCAACAAAGTCAACATCACCGGCCAAACACCCAATGCCATTGCGCTCATGCAGCAGCTGGGCAAGCAGCCCGGCGTGAGCAAAGTGGTGGCCCCCAATCCGGCGCGGCGCGAGGGCAACAAAGAAACCTTCAACATCGAGTTCACCCTCGAGCCTGTGGCGGTGGTGGACCCTGTATGAGCCTGTTGCGTCGCACCCACCCCAAAATCATGGCCCTGCAAGTCCTGACCGTCTTGCTGTTTTTGCTGCCCTTTGCGGGCGTGGGTATTTTTGTCTGGCAAAAACACCTCAAGGCCGAACGCCTGGTGGCCGACATCGAGCCGCGCCATGCCCGCCTGCAAGGCATTTTGGCCAAGCAAGAAGATTTTGCGGTTGCCACCAAGCTGGCGCAAGGCCTGACCAACGCCTTTGTGTTTCCTGCGGCCATGGAGTCCACACAGGCGCTCAACGAAAGCCAGCAAAAACTCAAAGCCGCTTTCACCGAAAGCGGCTTCAACGTCGAAGGCATCACCGTCAAAGAAGCGCCTGACGCAGGCGACATTCAGCGCCTCAAAATGGTCATTCGCTTTGACGGCAACCTGGCCAACCTGCACCAAGCGGTGCTCAAGCTGCGCGACATCACGCCCACCATGCTGGTCGAGACGGTCAACATCGTCAACCAAGGCCAGTTCAAACCGGCCACCATCCCGCGCCTTGTGGGTTCCATGGAAGTGGTTGTGTTGAGGGCCAAAAAATGAGCGCCTCCAAGCCAAGAGCGATGTTCAACCGCACCTGGATTTTTCTGGCCGTGTTGCTGGCCAGCAGCGCAGGGCTGGCGGTGTTGTGGATCGACCGCGACGGCGACCTCCGCAACGTCCAGTGGACGGCGCCGGCCCCCGTCGAAGCCGTCATTGCGCAAGTCGGCATCACCGAACCCGTGGGCTCACACACGCAAGCACCGGTGTTTGCCGCCCTCAACGAGCGGCCGATGTTTTCATTTGACCGCCGCCAACCCCCGCCGCCGCCGCCACCGCCCCCCCCACCGCCGCCACCCCGGCCCGATGCCCTGGCCGGTGCGCACGTGTTTGGCTTGATCGCGGGCGACAAAGGCAGCGTGGTTTTGCGCGCCGAGGGCAAAGTGCGCAACGTGCCCATGGAAGGCTTGGTCGGCGACTGGAAGCTCGCCAAAATCGAAGCCCGCAGCGCCACCTTCACCCGCGATAAAAACGAAACCCGGGTGGTTAATCTGGAATACGCCAAGCTCAGCGCACCGCCGCCAGCCCCTGCGGCCGTGCCTGGCCAGCCCGGCCCGTCCGCATCCGGCGGGCGACCCGCGGTCAGCATTGGCGGCGTGGTCATTCCGCAAGGCCTGCCAGACGCCACCCGCATCGAGCTCGAAGAGCGCTTGCGCCGCCGTGCGGCCATGGCCACCCAATAAGCGTGTCAAAATCACCCCCAGACTCAAACCCTTCATGAAAACATTTCGCCAATTAGCCATCCTCACATTGACGCCCTTGCTGGCGCTGAATGTGTTGGCGCAGTTCACTATCGGCGGCGGTGTGCCAGCGCCCAATGTGGTGGTCAACATGACCCCGGCAGCGCCCGGCCCTGCCACTTCACCCACGCCCGGTTCCACCCCCGTCATCAGTGTGACGCCCGGCCAAACCGCCCCCTCTGCAGCGCCCGCAGGCCTCCCAACGGCTGCGCCCGCCCCTACCAAAGCAGAACCCCCCGAGCCCAAACTCGTCATGCCCAACGACGGCGCGCATGTCCTGCGCGGCAACGACCGCGTTATCGCCGCCCCCAGTGTCGGCGCCGCCGTGCCCGGCGCCAGTGCCGGCCTCAAGTTTGAAGACGCGCCTTTGGGCGATGTGGTCCACATCATCATGCGCGAGATGGCCAAGGTCAACTACCTGATCCATCCGCCCATCTCGGGCACGGTGACCCTGTCCACACAGGGCAATATTTCCACCGACGATGCGGTGTACATGCTCGAAAACGCCTTGCTGGCCAACGGCTTTGTCATGGCCCAAGACAGCCGCGGCACCTACCACATTGGTCGGCCTGAGGTGGTGAAAAACATCGTCCCCAACATGCGCCAAGCGGTCAAAAACACCACGATTCAAGCGGGCCACGGTGCCATCATCGTGCCGCTCAAATACATCGGCGCGACCGAGATGGCGGCCATCCTGCAGCCCATGGCGCAAGGCGCCATCGTGCGTGTGGACACCGTGCGCAACCTGCTCGTCATGGTCGGCAACCGCGCGCAGGCCGAAGGCTGGCTGGACATCGTCAACACTTTTGACGTGGACATGCTCAAAGGCATGTCGGTTGCCGTGATTCCGCTCAAGTACATCACCACCAAAGAGGTCGACTTGGCGCTGCGCGTGTTCGCGCCCGGTGGCGCGGCAGCCCTGGCCACAGCCGGTGGCGCTAGCACGGGCGGTTTAGCCGCTGGTGCACCTCAGCCTGCACCGCCAGCCGCAGCATCCGCGCCTGGTTCAGCCGGCGCACCGGGAGCAGGTGCCGCATCAGGGGCCAATGCGGCGGCCACGCAGTCGGCGCAAGCCGCCAGCTTTCCATTGTTTGGCGCTTTGCGCATCGTCC
>Ga0304729_1001688_pt1 | contig 14094 bp, 30 predicted proteins | sample C_131016_MF_Meta_FD_190475 | JGI IMG/M metagenome (GOLD analysis project Ga0304729, IMG submission 190475) | Freshwater microbial communities from Lake Croche, Canada to study carbon cycling - C_131016_MF_MetaG (v2) (version 2) | ecosystem: Environmental > Aquatic > Freshwater > Lake | place... | reverse complement strand
ACATTCTGCTCATCCTGAGAATGTGTCTTTGTATTGTGGTATTTGTGGTGTGGAGATGACTGAAGTTGAGTGAGCAACCTAAAGCACCTACAAATCAGACTTTACTGTTGCAGATTGTTCGTGACATCGAAATCCTGAAGGCAAACAGTATGCAGATACTTGATGCTTCACGAGATCATGAAAATCGTATTCGTGACTTAGAGAAGCAGATGAACAGGAACGCTTGGATTCCTGCAGTTATTACAGCTGTATTAACTTCGGTAATAGTTTTTTGGATTAGTAAAGGATTGAGTTAATGATTAACCCTGGCACATACAACATCACCGCATATCAAGGTGCAGACTTTGACCGGACTTTTACTATTACACAAGGTTCTACAGCATTAAATTTGACTGGATATACGTCTGCCATGCAGGTTCGTGAAGCAGCCGATTCGACAGCCTACCTGTTGTCTCTCACTTCGGGTTCAGGGATCACTTTGGGTGGCACTGCAGGCACTATTGCTGTTGCTATAACTTCTGCACAGTCAAGTGCTATCGCTTCAGGTAGTTACGCTTATGACCTTGAAATTATTGCTGGTTCAGGATCTGTCACAAGGTTGTTGCAGGGTGCTTTTACTATTCAAGGTAACGTGACTAGATGAGTGATGTTGTTGTAAGCGTTACAGAGTCAACAACAAGCGTTACTGTTACAGAGCAGGATGTCAGTGTTGCGGTAACTGAAACACCTGTGACTGTCACTACTGCCACTGTAGGTTTGCAAGGCATACCAGGTGCTAACGGGTCAGCTGCAACTATTACTGCAGGTTCTGCAACAGTTTTGGCTTCTACCGCTTTACCTACAGTCACTAACACAGGCACATCTAGTTCAGCAATCTTCAATTTTGGTATTCCTGCAGGTTCGGCAGGTTCGGCAGGTGTATCAGGTGTTATCTCAGTTACTTCTCCGATAACAAACATAGGCACATCTAGTTCTGCGATTCTAGGTATCAATCAGTCTTTATTGAGTATCACTAAATCACAAGTATCTGATTTCACTTCGGGAACAGTCACATATGCAACAACTTCAGGAACTGCAACATACGCTACAACAAGCGGTAGTGCAGTCACAATTACAGGCTCAATCACAAAGAGTCAAGTCTCAGATTTCACTTCAGGAACTGTTGCTGTATCAACGTCAGCTTCTACAGCATCAACATCAGGCACAGCGTTTTATAGTACAACATCCGGCACATCTGTAAGCATCTCAGGAAGCATAACTAAATCTCAGGTGTCAGACTTTACTTCAGGCACAGTTGCTTATGCGAGCCTGTCAGGAATAGCTGTAGCAGTTTCAGGTTCAGCAATAACAGTTAGTCAAATCAGCGATTTTGCTTCGGGAACTGTCGCAAACATTTCAGGCACAGTCACTCAATCACAAGTCACATCACTAACATCAGATCTGACAGGTAAAGCATCAACATCTGCACCAACAATCACAGGTTTCACAACGCTACAGGCAACACCTAGTATCGGCACAGACACACCAGTCACAGTTTTAGGTGGCACAGGGCAGAGTGTGCCTTTACAGTCCTGGAAGACTGTTGCGTTAGTTGCTTTATCTTCGGTAGATCAGAATGGTTATGGCAACTTTGCGAGAGTATCTGCAGGGCAAGCAACAGATTTAGCGTATTCGGCTGCGTTATCTGTAAACACGACAGGCACAGCAACAAAAGGTGTAGTCGTAAGAGCAGTAGCATCACAGTCATCAAACATATTTGAAATACAAAGCTCTGCAGCATCTCCACAGGTTTACATCAATTCATCATATGAGTTTGTGACACCAACTAACGTTTATGCAAACGCTATTCTAAACAATGGTGGATTTTGGTCATTCAACAATAATGGTGTCGGAAATATTGCTGCCAGAAATGCTACAAACATACCCTTGACACTAAAAGGTGCTGCATCACAGTCTGCTAACTTGCAGGAATGGCAAAACTCAGGTGGAACAGTCTTAGCGAGAGTAAACTCGGCAGGTTTAATTTTAGGAACTGAACTAAGAACTTTAACAAGTTATTACAAAGCTGTTGAAGCAAACTCTGGTGGAGTCATAAGCCTGACAAAATCTAGTGCAGCTGCTGGCAATGAAGGTTCTGGAATTGCTCGTATTTATGTTCGTGATGGCACTACTGCCGGCACTCTAAAACTTGTTGTTCGTGCAGGTGCGGCAGGTGCTGAAACAACTATCCTAGACAATATCCCTCAATAAGAAAGAATCTGATGTCTGAATTTGATGTATCGAATGAATACAAGCTACAAACTTTACAGCAACGTTTAGAACAGTTGAATGTTGAAGGTTGGCATAATGAAGAAGCCAAAACTGTTGCAAACGCTCTCGGTAACAGTGAAGAAGCGGAACGCCTGACAGCAAACATTGTTGTAATCAAGACTGCTATTGTCGCTGTGCAAGCACAGATAGACGTTTTAGCATAATAAAGCGTTTGCTAAAATTGGTGTATGACAACATACATTGAACCTTTCCCTGCATCTACTCGTAATGATGAATTCGGCAATCTAGCACCATACAGGAATGGTCGGCCACATCGGGGTCAAGACTGGAGTCCTAAAGAACTGTCACCTATCCCTGCAATCACTGATGGCACTGTGTTTGTCAATGAATGGTCTGATGTGTTGGGCTGGTTTGTTATTCAGTCAACTAAGGATGGTATGTGGGTTTTGTATGCTCACTTGGCGAAACAGTCTGAGCTAGTCAAGGGGACTAAGGTCACTGCAGGAACAATCCTAGGTAAAGTCGGTGGCGGTAAATACAAGAGCGGTTCTGCATCAAATGGGCCGCATCTTCATCTCAGCATGGGTAAGGCTAACGATTCACACAGCAACCCGAACATTCATCTCTGTGCCTACGATGAACTTGTTGATCCGTTGAAACACATTCTCGCAAACAAAGGTAAATAATGAAATCTGTAGGTAATGTTCTTCTCCGTGTTGTAGCAACATTTGTGGCTTCAGCGTTAGCAGTTATTGGTGCAGGTTCGCTCGGTGGTGTTGCACCTGCGACTGCTGCAGCTATCGGCGGTATTCTTGCTGTCGCTAAAGTGATTGAACGTCTGTCTCTCGCATTTTTGGAAGATGGCAAGTTGACTCAAAATGAGATTAACGCTGCCTTCCAACAGTCTGTGCAGTTGAAGAATGTGAAGCCTGAACCTAAGCAAAAATAATGCGACTAAGGTTTCTTGCATCAATCTTCTTTACACTTAGTTTTGCGTTTTGGCCGTTAACTGTTGCTCACGCTGATTCGCCTGGCTTGACTGTTGAAGTATATACTTTTGACCCTTCAGCGTTGCCTGATAGACAGCCTTACACGCTTTGTGAGACTGCTCCGACTTCTGTTGCAGACATAAACTTTGATGTTGCCGGCGATGTTGTTGCAGATTGTCAAGCCGATTTTGTGCTTATTCATTACAGTGGGTGGTTGACTTTTGATACGACAGCAACGCTATCTTTGACATCTCGTGCTGACGATGGTTTTTACCTGACTTTAGATGATCAGATGATTATTGATGACTGGACTTTGAAGGGCTGTTCAGGTTCTACAGCTGTTGTTGATGTGGTTGCAGGTGTGAGCATGAGATTGGATGCTTGGTGGTATGAGTTTGGCGGTGGGGCATGTAACATTTTGCTTGCTGATGGACAGCCTATTCCTGCTAACGCATACAGTTTAGATCCTGTTGAAGTGCCTGTTATTGACCCTGTGATTCCTGACCCTACACCTACTACACCTGTCGTTTACCCTACAGAGCCACCTGTTGTTGTGCCTGTTGAACCTGTTGACCCTGTTCCGCCTGTTGTAGTCCCTGTAGAACCTGTAACGCCTGTAGAGCCTGTTGTGACCCCTGAACCGATACCTACTGTAGAACCTACCTTAGAGCCTGTTGTTGAGCCTGTAGAGCCTGTTTTGACCCCTGCACAGCAATATCAGGCTGTTTTAGACAATTTGATGACTGCAGCTCAGGCTGATGACATTCAAGTCCCCGAAAACATTGCTTCAATACCGTTGCTCGGTGACACAGCGGTTGCACTGATCAATGCATTCAATTTTGTTGGCAACGTAGGTGCAGACATGTCCCCTAAAGTGCGTAAACAGGCTAAACAGACTCTCGTCTCAGCTGTGATTGTCACTCAAATTGCTCAACTATCTACGCAAACCGCTATGTCTGCAGCATCAGCATCTGTTGCAGCAAGTTCACCAAAACAAAGGAAGATAGATAAATGAAATTTTTGAAAGACATCATCGGACAGTTATGGACTCTACTCGGAATGTTTGTTGCCTGGATAGTTTTGGAAGGTTCAGCTAAGACTGTTATCGGGTATTGCATACTTGCGAGCATCGTCATTTGGGCTGTAACTTTCCCTATACGCAACAAAGACGACTAGTTTAGGGTTTTACGTTTTATACCTTTACGCTGTTCAGGTGTTGCTCCACCCCAAATACCAAAATCTTCATACATGCCTACCTGTAAACATTTAGCCATTACAGGGCATCTCATACAGATTTCCCTTGCAGTGTCGGTGGCCATAATACGCATCGACGATTGACCTGGTGTAGATAAATCTTCGGGAAAGAAGATGTCTGGCACTTGCTCACATTCGACACCACCATTATCGAGAATTGCTTCATGTAAATCTAGGGTGATGCGATCTATAGGGAATTTGTCGTAGGTCATCTTTATAGTGTAGTTATGAAGAATCCCGAAATACAGAAAATCCTAAATAAAGCAATTCTTTTAGGTAACTTTGAGAACAACAGTCCCGAATGGCATGAGCTACGCAACACTGTAGGAGTCATTTCAGGGTCAGAGATAGGTGCAATTCTTGGTTTATCTCCGTTTACTTCTGCAGTAACTTTGTGGGCTGAGAAGACAGGCAAAATTGAACGTGACTTTGTAGGTAACTCTGCTATGCGTTTAGGTCAACTTGTTGAACCGGCAATCCGTCAGCTCTATCAAGAGCAACATACAGATCATGTTGTGCAGGAAGTCGGCACTTATGCTGCAGCTTCGGCGTCATGGATGCACGCTAACCCTGATGCTGTTTGTTTAGATGAAACAGGTGCAGGCTACATTCTGGAGATAAAGCACACAGCACTTTATTGGGATGCTGTGCCTGAACATTACAAGGCTCAAGTGTTTTGGTATATGTTCGTTTTTGGCCTAAAGAAATCTATTTTTGCTGTAGTCAATGCAGGCAGATACAAAGAGTATGAAGTGCTTTGGGATGACTTCGAATGGGAAGCAATACTGCAACGTGTAAAAGACTTTAGACAGAATGTGCTAGATAACGTGCAACCTGAATGGGATGGCTCAGAAAGCACCTTTGAGACTGCACGCAAACTCTCTCCAGGTATCGAAACAAGGGATGAAGAATTAGGGCAACTCGGTATAGAACTTATCAACGCTCAAACAGATTTTGATGCAGCTGAAACACATCTGCGTGAAATGAAGTCTCGAACAATCGGGGCTTTAAACGGCGCTAAATCAGGAACTATTGATGGGCAAGTAGTTGTTACGCTCAGTCAACGTGCCGGTGGAGTGCCATACCTAACAATAAAGAAAGGCAAATAATGCCAAAACTAAAAGACATCACAGGGCTAAAAGTTGGTGACAAGGTTGCAATAGTGATCAACAACAAACCGAAAGAAAACACATCAATCTCAGGCATCCTAGTTGGAATCAATAACTGGACTGAAGATAAAGTTGCTTTACAAATCCGTGACCTTCCACAATGGATATATTTGGAAGATAACTACACAGTCACCTGGAGCGATAACTAATGGCACACTTCAATCTCAGCGAATATCAGACAGTCCAAGAACGCATAGATTTGTTCTGGCTAAAGTTTCCGAATGGCAGGCTGCATACAGAGCTTGTATCGTTTACACCAGATCAGGTCGTGTTTAAGGCTGAATGTTATGCCGATAAAGATGACGTTTATCCTTTGGCTGTAGATTACGCTGAAGAACGTTTAGGGTCATCACCTGTAAACAAGACATCGTTTGTCGAGAACTGCAGCACATCAGCACTCGGTAGATGTATCAGCTTGCTCGGTAATGAGTTCAGTCCTAAAGGTAAAAGACCTAGTGCATCCGAAATGTCTAAAGTTGCCAGGCTAACTGTCGAACCGGTAGAACGAAACTGGAGCGTGGCCTTGTCTAACATTAACGATATTGAAGGTTTACGATCACTCTACAATGAAGCGAAACAAGGTAAAGCCCCGTCTAGTATTCTGGAAGCAATCAAAGGTAAGGCTGATGGAATCTCTGGAGCTAAAACAACAAATTAGCGTGTTACAAGCGAACGTGCTTGAACTCGGTGAACTTGTTGTGCTACTTCGCGGAGACCCTATTTTGCGAGCCAAAATGCTTGCTAGGCTTGCCGAACAGACTGCCAGACTCAACTATTTAGTTTCTTTCAGCGTGGATTAGGCATTTAGGCATGTTATGTGCTTAGATGTCTTTCTATGCGGACAAACAGATTAGATAACAGCACAAACATCTTCAACGAAGGTGACATGTTTTGTGAACGCTGTGGACAGATAATACCTAACAGCACTTGGAGTAAAGCAAAATCTAGGGGCAGAGACAATTGGGATCACTGTCAAGACTGTAAAGCCACACCTAAACAGCGTATAAAGTGGCTGCATCCTATTCTCGGCAATATTGAGTGTTATCCCTATGATGGGGATGTTGATGAGCTGTGGCGACCAATCAACGCTGTAGGAGACCTGTATAGACCAGGTGAACGTATCTGTGGGTATAAAGACTGTGTGAACTCTAGGCATGTCATCACGCCTGCAACATATACTAAAAAACAAGATAAGATAAAAGTGGAGTCAGCCCTGCAAAAGAACTGACCCCACATAACCGATAACGAACCTATCGGCTTTCTCATTCTAGCAGTGAGTAGCCGTTGAAAGGCTACAAATTGACTGATAATGAACGCGAAACTACTTTCCTTCAAGACAAGATAGATTGCTTAGATTTCATATTTAGGACTCATAAAGAGAACTTTGAGTTACTGCCAAAAAAACCACTCATCACAAGACGAGATCAACAATTATTTATCCTCGATTGGTTTCAAGTAACTAACGCTCGCCGAAAAACTGATTTGGCATATAGTTATGGTTTAGTCGCTCTTAAAGATGATAATCGTTTTGAAGTTCGCAATACTAATAGTCGAGATTATGAAGACAATCGTAGTGCTTTACTGCAATCTATTTATTGGCGTGATGGCTCAAATTGTGCTTATTGTGACCGCTCAATCCCTTTAAATCGAGGAAACATAGATCATGTAATACCTCGTTCAGCCTGGAGTCCTGAATGGCTTTGGCTAGCTGATGATTCTTCCAATCTTGTTGCAGCATGTGAAGATTGCAATAAAGATAAAAGTAATTTTTATAGGCCATTTCACGCAGAAAATAGGCTACATCATGTCACTTTTGAATGTAAATCCAATGTTCGTAGAGAAGACCCTTATGAGTGTTGTATGACTCGCAGAAAAGATGCAGGTAATCCAATGTGCCAAAGATGTAATCAATACGTTTACATATGTTGCAGAGTTCACGAAGAAGCTCAAATTCCTGCTTGTGAAGTTCCTATTTTGAAACCTTGGTTTGGCCATGAATAATTTTGAGTGTGTTGATCTAGTTATCCGGTATGCACCAAAGGATTTGACTGCTATTCAAAGGCTTGTTTTGATACAGATTGCCTTTCATCAACCTAAGTCTTATCAACGTGTTTCAACGCTTGCAGCTGAGATTGGTATTAGCCAGGAAGAAACAGTCCGTAAGGCTATTAGAGTGCTTTCTGAGCGTGGTTTGATTAGCGTTCAGTATCGTAAAGGCCATACAAGTATCTATAAAGTCCTAGTGTCAAACACTACTCCTGTTAGGCAGGGGGACTCTGGTCAAACAGGGGGACACCCTACCCACGAAACAGGGGGACACCCTACCCGTCAAACAGGGGTTAAACAAATAAAGAAACAAACAATATTAACAAAACAAGATTTTGAAAGTTTTTGGAGTCTTTATCCACGTAAGGATGCTCGTAAAAGAGCTGAACAGGCTTTTGACATGCTTACACCTAATCTTTCTATTGATGCTTTGCTTTCCGCTACGCGGACATATAGGGAGAGTGTTGCAGATACTGAGTTGCAGTATGTAATGTTGGCTTCTAATTGGTTAGCGCAGGAACGTTGGTCAGATCAGGTTGTTGATGAGTCTGATGATTACATTGTCAGAATGAAGGCGAAATACGATGAACTCTAGGATGCAGGTTGAGAACGCGGTTTTGGGTGGTGCTATACGTTTTCCTAAGGTTTGGGATGATTTGCAGCTTGTTGCAAAGTATTTTGATGATGCTGTGAATCAACTTATTTTTGAACGTATTTTGTCGCTCCGTAATTCTGGTGTTGAACCTGACATTATTTTGGTGAACGCTGGTTTGGATAAGCGTGGTGTTGACAGAGTTTGGGAGTGTGTCGGTGATGCACCTTTGGCGGCTGTCGCTGTAAAGAATCATGTCAATCAGTTGAAGGCTATGTGGGCTAAGGGTGAGCTTGGTTTGGCTGGTCGTAAGTTAGATCAGGGTGCTTTGGATGCTGGCGTTGATGTGTCTATTTTGGTTGCTGAAGCGTTGCAGGTTGTTGATACTGTTTCGGCTAGTCAGGTTCAGTTGCAGATTAGTTATCCCGGCGAGTATTTGGGTGAGTATGTTGCGGAAATGCAGTCTCGACCACCTTTTATGGCTTCTTGTTGGCCTAAATTGAATAAGTTGATTGGTGGTTTTCGACCTTCAGGTTTCTATGTGATTGCTGGTCGGCCTGGTGAAGGTAAAACTATTATTGCTTTGCAGTCTGCTTTTGAGCTGGCTAAACAGGGTAAGCATGTTTTGTATTTTAGTTTGGAGATGCCTGCTTTGCAGCTGCAACATAGGTTGTTGGCTCAGACCTTGAACATTGATTATTCGAAGATTGCTAATGATGACCTTGATTTTCAGGTTACTGACATTGTTGATGGTGATCTGTATGAGATGTCTGCCAGGCAACAGGTCGCTAATGCTTCTTCTGTTTTGGGTAATAATCTTGGTGTGATTGCTTCTGGAAGGTTGACTCCTAACATGGTCAGGGCATACATTTCGGCTGCATCTAAGTCGCGACCGGTTGACGCTGTTTTTATAGATTATTTGGGTTTGATGCAGGATGATGTTGAGCATAGGGATAAGACTGCAAAGATTGGTGCTATTTCTGGCACTTTGAAACAGTTGGCTTTGGAGTTAAATATTCCTTTTGTTGTTGCAGTTCAGTTGGGTAGGGAGATTGAGAATCGACCTAAGGGCAGGCCACAGTTAAGTGATTTGCGTGATTCTGGAAGTATTGAGCAGGATGCTGATGTTGTTTTGATGATTAAACGTAATCACAGGGATACTGATGATAAGGATGCTCAGGGAACTCAGCTGATGTTAATTGTCGCTAAGAATCGTCATGGTCAGACTGGAGCAGTGTTTTTTGTTGCTCAGGACAGAATTAGCAAAATTGTGCAAGAATAATTTGATGCAAGATAATCAGGTTGAGTGTTGTAAGTGTGGGTTTCGGTGGGCTGTGAACGCTGAGAAGCGTGGCAGGAAAGACTTATTATGTATCAGCTGTCGGGTGAAGCCTGCTACTACGATTCAGTATGGGAAGTTGCGTTGTAATCCACATCAAGGAAAACTAGATCATAACTTGAACCCTATCGATGAGCAAGGTTTGTTGCTGTTACCAGGTGAAAGAATCTGCACTCACAGGGACTGCATAAATCCTGCACATGTTGTCGGTGACTAGCATTATGCTTTAGAATGCAACAAATAAACAAGAATATGTGGCAACACATACTTACGCAAATAAAACAAGGAGAACATAAATGGCTGTTGTAAAAGTTTCAGGTAAAGTATCAAAAGTTTTCGGTGCATCATCACAAGGTCTATCACTTGTTGAGTCTTACAAGTCTGCTACAGGTGAAGATTACACAAGAACTTGGACTGTCTGGTTTGCTGTGTCACATGATCTGCAGCTTGACACTGAAGTTACAGTGTTTGGACAGTTGTCGGTCAAGATTGAAGACTTTGAAGATAAGACTGGTAAGCCTGGTCGTAAAGTAAAGTTGGACATCAATAACGCTCAGATAGATGCTGTCAAACCTGCTGTTGCACCTGTAGTATCTGCACCCTTCTAAATGAAGACGTGGGTTGTAGGTTTTGTTTTGGGTAGCCTACTGCTCACTAATTCGCTGTTTCTAGATCAACCCCTATCAGCTGTAAATCTGTTGGTAGGGGTTTTTCTGTATCTAGTTATCCTGGTGAATGAGTATGGCAAGAAATAGTTTTAGTTTTACTGTGTTTGGGTTTGAACCTAGGCCACAGGGTAGCAAGAAGTATGTGGGGACAAGAAGAACTGCTGCAGGTGCAAACATTCCACTAATCATTGAAGCATCACCTGGATTACCGGTATGGAGAAGGGCTGTCGCTGATGCTGTAAAAGAAGCTATGTTGCAGTCTGGGGATGACAGCATGTTTGAAGGTGCAGTCAAAGTTGAAGCAATCTTTTATTTGACACGCAAGAAGTCGGTCACTAGATCACTGCCTACAGTTCCACCTGACCTTGACAAGATTAGTCGTAGTTTGCTTGATTCGCTGAGTTTTGGCGGTATTTGGAAGGATGATGCTCAGGTTGTCAGGCTTGAAGTGTCGAAGAAGTATGCAACCGGTGAACCTGGTGTAGCAGTTACCATCAGCAATTACCCTTGATTTTGTTATCAAATGTTTATCTAAATAAGTGTGTCTAAATGTTGCTATTTTCGCCTAAACACTGCCAGACTGTATGTAGCAGGTCAAAAGGCTTGTAAAGGACAAACGAAGGACAAACAATGAAATACGAATTAAGATTCAAAACAGTAGATGGTGAGCAACGTGCTTACTATCGTTCGGCTGCAGATGGCAAGTGGTATCAGGTCAGTTTAGATACAGCCATGATGGTTCTAAAAGAACACTATGCAAATCTATTTGTAGAGGAAATCAAATGAATCAGGCTGAACTATTTATTGCAGCTGTAAACGCATACAAGACCTGGATAAAGTCGGGTATGGATTTTAACAGCTTTGCTCATCTCTATGATCAGTGGGATGATGCTGTGTGTGCTTATGCTCGCAGTGTCGGCCTGTCTAGGAATGATGCTTGCACACAGGTTTATGTCGATGTTGCTATTGAAAGGACAAGCAGATGAAAGACGTTTTTTACGGAGTCACACTAATCGTTATTGCTTATGGTTTTATCTATTTTGTAGGCATGTTGGGCAAGATTGTTTGGGGGCTGTAATGGATCATGCAGAAAGAGTTCGTGAATACTATCGCAGGCAAGGCGAAGTCAGGGAACGTGCCAGGCTAATTGCTTTACTAAAAGAGCAGAAAGTTATCCGTAACTGTGCTGCAACCGATTTGCTTGTATTTGTGAACTGCAACACCCTAGAAGTTTTATATCTAAAAGATGATCTAATGAATGAGAGCGCAAAATGAGTAGCGAATTGAAGATTTTGTTGTTCACAATTATGCTTATTGGTATAGGCATTACCGCTTTAGTGTTTAGTTTGCGAAACTGTGAAACCATTGAATATCAGGATTTGAATGGAAGTCATTTTATGCAAGTTTGTGAAGGAGAATGATGAGCTGCAATAACTGTCAAGACACTTGTCAATGTAACAGATTGAACGCTGTCAACATTTGGAGTAAAGATTATCGTGCAGGTAAGGCTGAAGGGCAACGTGCTGAAGCGTCACGCACTTCTGATGCTCTTATAGAGCTTGAACGTTCACAAGTCATCTCTAACGCTCAACTGCAGGCTGTTCTAGACTTGATTTTAGAGAAGTTAACTGATGTTGCTGACATTGATTGAGACTGTTGCTGTCGTGCTTCTAGTGCTTATTATTGCTGTAGTGATTGTTATGTGCCTATCTGTTGCTATGAGTTATCTGACTCAGGCTTCGTATGTTGATCCGTTAAATGAAAGTTGTGATGATGATTGAGTTTCTTGAATTTGTGTTTCGTAAAACTATGCGAACATACTGGTATTCGGCTAGATATACCGGCAGGAGTGCAGGTATCAATGAGTTTCGTGCTTTGATACACGCTGAAATCAAGTCTTTGCAAGTCAAAGATAAACAGCCGAAGGCTGCAACAATTCATCGTATCTCTGAACTGAAATGGGTTTTGCATGAGTCTAAGAAGTTGACTGACTATGTTGACTAGAGCCATAGATGAAGCAGTCGAACTGCTACGAGATAAAAACCTTGTTTGGTCTAGTGATCTGGAAGATGTGAAAGAGAACCTGGCACACTTGTTGCTTGCTTCAGCTGCACAGGGTGGCATTATGGAGAATGTTGCCGATAATCTGGCACGCAAACTTATTCACGCTGACACTACTGCCACAGTTTATGATCTGAATTTAGAGAAACGCTGATGCTCGAAGATTTGTCTATCCCTACAAAGAAATTTAACTGCAAAGTGAGAACAGTCAAAGCAGGGCTTTCCGAGAAGGATGCACAAATCTTAGAGTCAGCTGTGATGAACCCTGAGTGGCCTTGTCGCACATTAGAGAACGTTTTATCAAGTAAGGGGATTGCTGTGTCAGAGAAAACTATTAAGCAACATCGAGAGAAGCGTTGCTCATGTTGGAAGATTTAAGCACACCTGCACCGAAGGTCACTGCACCTGAAGTCTGGTCTGCAAGCATCACTTTTGATGGTAATGGTGGGGAAGCTACTTTGCCTGCTGTTGAAGGCGATAACCCTACGGATGTTGAAGGCTTCTTGCGTGATGCCGGTATCAATCCTGATGAGATAGAAATTGTTGGTGAACCTAGAGTTAGTCGCTGGCAGGTTGCACGACCATTTCCGTTAGAGCCTATGTGGATGACATCAGTTCGTATTCGCTGGGTGAAGCGTAACGCTCAAATAAATCTACCTTTGCTCTATTCGCTTGCTAAGAAGTCAAAACCGATTGTGCCTAAAGTAGTGCAGTCAGGTAAAGCGTTAGTGATCTTGTGGTCTGATTTGCAGGTGGGCAAAGTAGATCATAGGGGTGGCGTTGACGCCATGATTCATCGTGTCGCACAAACACAGCTCGCCTTGATTGCAAAGGTCAAGTCTGTCAAACCTGAACGAATTATCTTCTGTGATGTTGGTGACATTATTGAGAACTTTAGTAACGCTGCAGATATGCATCAGCTTCAATCGAATGACCTAAGTATTATGCAGCAGGTGGATTTGGCGACATCATTTACTTATGAGATTTTAAAGGCTCTGGCTAAGTTTGCTCCAATAACTTATCTGAGCGTAGGTTCTAATCACTGTCAATGGCGAGTCAACAAACAGCGTGTAGGTAAAGCCACAGATGACTGGGGTATCCATATCGGTAGAACTTTGGCTAGGCTCGCTCACGAAGTCGGATTAGACATAACTTTTCACGAACCTGCATCGCATGACGAATCGCTTGCGCTAGATGTTTTTGGTGATGGCTTTCATGTTTTAGGTATGGTTCATGGACATCAAGCAAACAATCCAAACATGATTCCTGATTGGTGGAGGAAGCAGTCTTTCGGTAAACAACCTGTTCAAGCTGCAACAGTTCTAGTCAGCGGTCACTTTCATCATCTTCGTGTCGTAGAGTTAGGGTCAACTCAGCGTGGGTCATCACGTTACTGGGTTCAAGCTTCAACGCTAGACAATGGATCTAACTGGTGGAGAACATCACAAGGTGAAGATAGTCAGCCAGGTTTAGTATGTTTTGAACTACAACGCAACAAAGACTTTACAGGCACTGTCTGGAAGTTATAAGGGGCTGAAATGGATTTGACAGTCTGTAAAGCCACAAGTGGAAGCAGATTGGACTAGGGTTCGATTCCCTACAGCTCCACGAAATAAGTAAACGAAAGAGAGAAGTTATGCCTGTTTATCTTTTTATGTGTTCTAATTGTGGGATAACTCAGCAAGTAGTCACAGACATCAAAACT
>Ga0304729_1001683_pt1 | contig 14117 bp, 14 predicted proteins | sample C_131016_MF_Meta_FD_190475 | JGI IMG/M metagenome (GOLD analysis project Ga0304729, IMG submission 190475) | Freshwater microbial communities from Lake Croche, Canada to study carbon cycling - C_131016_MF_MetaG (v2) (version 2) | ecosystem: Environmental > Aquatic > Freshwater > Lake | place... | reverse complement strand
CGGGCGTCACGGCGCGGCGCGGCAAACCGCCTTGGGCCAGCAGCTTGGAGACTTCGCCGGCGTGGTCAAAGCCTTTTTTGTCACGGTAAATGTGCAGGATGCCTTCGCGCTTGTGGTCAAACTCGATGCCTTCGGCCTTGGCCCAGGCAAAGTGGTGCTCGCGTGACGCAATGGCCAGTTGGGCGGTCGCGACGGTGTTGTCCTTGTACCGGGGAATGGCCGCCACGAATTCGGCCATCCAGCTGAGCTTGTGCCAAGTCGGGGCCGGGTTCATCAGCAGCGGGGCGTCACGCTTGAGCATCCACTTGAGGCCCTTGATGATCGTGGACGGGTGTGTCCAGACTTCGGCGTTCGAGGCCGACAACTGGCCGCCATTGGCAAAGGACGTTTCCATGCCGGGGTAGCGGTTTTTCTCAATCAGGGTGACCTGGAGGCCTTGTTGTGCCAAGGCGTAAGCACTGGTAACGCCGGTGATGCCGCCGCCAACAATGACCATGTGTTTTTTGAGCAGGGGTGTCATGAATCTCTCCATCAGCGTCTCAAACGGGTGGACGCGCCGTGCACCGCATGTGCACAGAACGACCCCCTCTGTTTGAAACCTGAGAGATTCACCAAGCCCTGGATGGACAGGGCCCGGCTTGCTCCTGCGGTGGACCGGGACGACGAATCCCGGTCGCTCTTCAGAGTGCAATGTTCAGCACGGTCCTTTTGCCTGAGAGTTTCCGGGGTGGTTGCTCCTTCGGCGTTGAAGGCCAAGGGCCTTCAAGCTCTCCCGCAGTGAACGCCGAATTGTCATTCGACAGCGGTGGCGGTTGCAAAACCGGAGCCACCGAAGTCGATTATAGGCCCAGGCGCCGAAGGCCTCCAAGCCGGGCAATCGTCTTCAGGGTCAAAGTGTTTTTTGGTAGGCCGCTTCGTCCAGCAGGCCATCGAGGTCTGCCGGGTGGGTCAGCTTGACTTTGAAGAACCAGCCTTGGCCCATCGGGTCTGAGTTGGCAAGGGACGGCTCGGCCCGCAAAGCTTCATTGACTTCGGTGATCTCGCCGCCTGCAGGCATGTGCATATCGGCGGCGGCTTTGACAGACTCCACGACGCCAGCCACATCTTTGGCCGCGAATACTTTGCCAACGGCTGGCAGATCGACAAACACGATGTCGCCCAGGGTGTCTTGAGCGTGCACCGTGATGCCCATGGTGGCGGTGTCGCCAGCCTCACTGAGTTGGAGCCAAGTGTGATCGTCAGAAAAAAGCAAGGACATGGGCAGCGTATTGAAAGGGGCTTGAATGAACAAACGCCCCAAAGGGCGTTGTGTTGGCATGAATTATAGGCAGGCTTATTTGAAGCCCATCACATGCGGCAGCCAATTGGACAAAGCGGGCACAAAGGTCAGAAGCACCAGGACAACCCCATGCGCGATCAAAAAGGGTTTGAGTTCGCGCGTCAATTCGGTCAGCGGCACTTTGGACACGTTGGAGGTCACGAACAGCAAGCCGCCTACGGGTGGCGTGATCATGCCCAACGTCAAATTGAAGATCACCACCATCGCAAAGTGAATCGGGTCCACGCCAATTTTGGCGGCCACGGGTGCCAAGATCGGCACCAACACCATCACACCTGGCAAGGGTTCAATGAAGATGCCAAAGAGCAGCAAAAACACGTTGATGACGATCAAAAAGGTCCAAGCATTCAGGTGAATGCTGCTGATCCAGTTGGCCATGGTTTGCGGCACACCTTCGATGGTCAATATCCAGGCAAAGGAGGCGGACATGCCGATGATCAGCAACACAGACGCTGTCAGGAGGGCCGAGCGTGACAGAATGTCCGGGACTGCTTTCCATTCCAAAGTGCGGTAGATGTACTTGCCGCAGACCAGCGCATAAAAAACGGCCACCACCGACGCCTCGGTGGGGGTGAACCAGCCGGCACGCATGCCGCCCAAAATCAACACCGGCAGCAAAATGGCGGGCAGTGCTTGCCAAGTGGTTTTGATAATTTCGGGACCCGACGGCATCTGGCCTTCCCCTTTGTAATTGCGTTTTTTGGAGATGTACCCGTTCACCACGCACATGGCCACAGCAATCAAGAGTCCAGGAATCAAGCCCGCAACAAACAAAGCGCCCACAGACACGTTGTCGTCCGCCAGGGCATAGATGATCATGATGATCGACGGTGGAATGATCGGCCCCACGATGGCGGTCGACGCCGTCAGCGCCGCGGCATAAGAGCGGTCGTAACCGGCCTTGTCCATCATCTTGATCATCATCGAGCCCGGGCCGGCCGCATCGGCCAGGGCCGATCCGGAAATGCCCGAGAAGAATGTCAAGGCCACCACGTTGGTGTAACCCAAGCCACCGCGTTTGTGGCCCACAAATTGACCGGCAAATTTCAGCAAAACCTCGGTCAGCGAGCCGCCGCTCATCAACTCGGCTGCCAAAATAAAGAAGGGCACGGCCATCAAAGGAAAACTGTCGACGCCAGTGAAGGTCTCTTTGAGTAACACCAACATCGGGAAACTGCCGGACACCAACAAGGCGGTCACGGTAGACAGACCCAGCGCAAAGGCCACGGGCACGCCGATGGCCAAATACACGCAAACCGATAGCAATAAAATCACACTCGGGCTCATAGCGATGCACTCGCGGTGGCGTCAAAGTGGGCGTCGCTGGCGAACGCGCGGCGCAGGACGTAATGGCGGACAATCAGCAGCCAGTGGATCAGTGTCATGCCCATGCCAATGGGCAGGGCGGCATAAATCCAGGCCATGGAAATTTGGGTGGATGGCGTGGTTTGGTACTGGGTTCGGTCCATATAGTCCAGTCCGGTCCAGATGCAAAAAAGACAAAACGCGGTGATCAAAATGGCAATGATGGTGCGTAAAAACTGCGCCCATTTGACAGGCATGGCATCTTGCAGGTTGTCAATCGCAATGTGACCGCCATAGCGCAGCACCGGTCCACAGCCAATGAAGGTCAACCAAATCATCAAATGGCGAGCCACTTCTTCGGCCCATTCAATCGACTGACTGGTGGTGTAGCGCAGGGTGACGTTGGCAAAAATAATCACCGACATCACAGCCAGCATGATGATCAACAACCAGCGGTTGAAGTTCAAAAAGCCAGTTTCAAACTTATCTAAAAACATGAGGCATCTCAAAGCAAGTCGTGCATAAAAAAAGCCTGTGCATCAAACAGTCTGCACAGGCCCATTGAAAAGGGACGGGAACTTATTTCACGTCCTGGATTTTACGGATATTGTCAGCACCAAACTCTTTGGAGTAACCCGCATAGGCGGGAATCAAGGCATCGCGGAAGGCTTGACCGTCCACTTTGCGAACCACGCTCATGCCTTCTTTTTCGAGCTGGGCAATGCCGTTGTTCTCGTCATCATTGACTTTCTTGCGCTGGGCCACTTTGGCTTTTTGCGCGGCCTCCATGAAGACTTTCTTGTCCGCATCGCTCAATTTGTTCATCAATCGGGGCGATGTGATCAACAGCGCTGGCGAGTAAACGTGGCCCGTGAGTGACAGGTACTTTTGCACTTGTGAAAACTTGGAGGCCAAAATCACTGGAATCGGATTTTCCTGACCGTCCACAGTGCCTTGTTGCAAAGCGCCAAACACCTCGGGAAAGGCCATGGGCGTGGGTTGGATACCGAAAGTGCGGTAGCCATCCATATGCACCTTGTTTTCCATGGTGCGCATTTTCAAGCCGGCAGCATCAGAGGGCTTCAGGATGGGTTGCTTGCTGTTGGTCATGTGACGGAAACCGTTTTCGGTCCAAGCCAGGGCCACCAGGCCTTTGGAGGGGAACTTGGTCAGGATGTCCTGGCCAATGGCACCGTCCATGACTTTGCGGGCGTGGTCGTAGTCACGAAAGAGAAAAGGAATGTCCACAATCTTGACTTCAGGCACGAAATTGCCTACGGGACCGGTCGAGGTGTTGACCACATCGAGGGTGCCCAACTGCACGGCTTCGATCATTTCGCGCTCGCCACCCAAGGCGCTGTTGGGGAACTGCTGGCACTTGTAACGGCCTTGTGTGCCTTTTTCGATGTCGTCGCAAAACACGGTAGAGCCCACACCGTAATGGGATGCCTGCGTGGTCGCATACCCAATTTTCAGCACCGTTTGCGCCGAAGCGCCGGTGATCAAACTGACAGCCAAGCCCAAGCCGACCAAGAGAGGATTCAATTTCATATGCGGTGTTTCCCAGTGAAAAAAAGAGTCAATCAGAAGTGCAAATGTCTCATGCAACGGGGCATTATCAGACGCTTTGCCCTGTTGAATCCTACGGGTAAACCAGTAAGTGGAGGACCCCGCTGTGGGGGTTTACATGCCCGTGTAATTGGGACCACCGCCGCCTTCGGGCGTCACCCAAACGATGTTTTGCGTCGGGTCTTTGATGTCGCAGGTTTTGCAGTGCACGCAGTTTTGCGCGTTGATCTGCAGACGGTCAGAGTTGTCTTCGTTCTTGACATACTCATAGACCCCCGCCGGGCAATAACGGGCCTCGGGGCCTGCGTATGTGGCCAGGTTGATGCGCACGGGCACCGATGCGTCTTTGAGCGTCAGGTGGGCGGGCTGGTTTTCTTCATGGTTGGTGTTGCTGATGAAGACGCTGGAGAGGCGATCAAAGGTCAGCTTGCCGTCCGGCTTGGGGTAGTCGATCTTGGGGCAATCGGCCGCAGGCTTGAGGTAAGTGTGGTCGGCCTTGTCGCGGCGCAGCGTCCACGGCATGTGGCCGCGCAGCACGAACTGCTCAAAGCCGTTCATCAGGGTGGCGACCGTCAGACCCTTCTTGAACCAGGTCTTGAAGTTGCGTGATTTGTGGAGTTCGGTGTGAAGCCAGCTCTTCTCGAAAGCTTCAGGGTAAGCGCTCAACTCGTCGTGTTGGCGGCCCGCCACGATGGCGTCGTAAGCCGCTTCGGCGGCCAGCATCCCGGTTTTGATGGCGGCGTGGCTGCCTTTGATGCGGCTGACGTTCAAATAGCCCGCATCGCAACCGACCAGCGCGCCCCCCGGGAACACGGTCTTGGGCAGGCTCATCAAGCCGCCTGCGGTGATGGCGCGTGCACCGTAGCCGATGCGCTTGGCGTTGACTTCGCCTTGGTCGTTGGTGAAGTACCACTGGATGTTCTTGTGGGTCTTCCAGCGTTGTAACTCTTCAAAGGGGCTGAGCCAGGGGTTGGCATAGTCCAGGCCGACCACATAGCCGATGGCAATTTTGTTGTCTTCCATGTGGTACATGAAAGCGCCGCCGTAGGTGTCGTTGTTCATGGGCCAACCGGCGGTGTGCATGACAAAGCCGGGGGTGTGGCGTGAGGGGTCAATTTCCCAGACTTCCTTGATGCCGATACCGTAGGTTTGCGGATCGCGCCCTTCGTCCAGCTTGTACTTGGCGATCAGCTGCTTGCCCAAGTGGCCTCGTGCGCCTTCTGCGAACACGGTGTATTTGGCATGCAGTTCCATGCCCAGCTGGAAGTTCTCTGTCGGCTCACCGTCCTTGCCGATGCCCATGTTGCCAGTGGCCACGCCCTTGACAGAGCCGTCTTCGTTGTACAGCACTTCGGCAGCGGTGAAGCCAGGGAAAATTTCAACCCCCAGGTTTTCGGCCTGTTGGCCCAACCAGCGGGTGAAATTACTCAGGCTGATGATGTAGTTGCCGTGGTTTTGCGCGCACTCGGGCAAGAAAATGCCGGGGGTGCGGGTGGCGCCGGTTTCGCTCAAAAAGCTCCAAGCGTCATCGGTCACCGCTTGGTTCAGTGGCGCGCCCAGCGCCTGCCAGTTCGGCAGGAGTTCGGTCAATGCTTTGGGGTCCATGATGGCACCTGACAGAATGTGCGCACCCGGTTCGCCGCCTTTTTCAAGCACCACCACCGATACGTCCTGGCCTTTTTCAGCGGCCAGTTGCTTGAGGCGGATCGCGCTCGACAGGCCGCCGGGGCCGCCGCCGACCACGACCACGTCGTATTCCATGGCTTCACGGGGGCCGTAGTTACTCAAAATTTCTGCAGGTGTCATGAAAGTCTCAACTGGATCATGGAAATCGTTGCCCCTTCATTTGCAGCGCAAAGGTGTCGGGGCGGTGACTCATTTTATGCGCTGGAAAAGCACAATCAGGCCAGCAGGCCATTTCAGGGGCAGACCTCTTGGAATGCAACGAATACAACGGAGTTGACATCGCATGAAAATCGACCTACCTGAGCGCAAAAAATTCGTCAGCCAGATGGTGCTGCCTATCCGTTGGGGGGACATGGACATGATGGGGCATGTCAACAATGCGGTGTATTTCCGTTACATGGAAAGCGTGCGCATCGATTGGTTTGCCAAGCTTGGCTGTGACCCGAGCCCCCAAGGCCAAGGGCCGGTGATCGTGAATGCGTTTTGCAACTTTTACAAGCAACTGCAATACCCTGGCGATATCCTGGCCAAGTTGTATGTGAGCGATCCCGGTAGAACGACTTTTGAAACTTGGATCACCCTCGAGCGGGCTGACAAGCCGGGACTCATCCACTCGGCCGGGGGTGCAACCACCATTTGGGTGGACTTTCCGCTGCAAAAAGCCGTTGCCCTGCCAGACGAAATCCGCTTGCTGGTCACCCCTGATTGAGCGAGGGTTTGGATTTGGGCACACGGCCCATCAGGTAAAACTCGGGGTTGGGCATCATGCCGCTGAAACTGGCCATGCGGTTGGAGAGGCCAAAGAACGCGGTGATGGCCGCGATGTCCCAAATGTCCTCGTCGTTGAAACCGTGCGCGTGCAGGTCGGCAAAGTCGGCGTCTTCCACCTCGTCCGAGTGCTGGCAGACCTTCATGGCAAAGTCGAGCATGGCGCGTTGACGCGGGCTGATGTCGGCCTTGCGGTGGTTGATCGCCACCTGGTCGGCCACCAGCGGTTTCTTTTCGTAAATGCGCAAGATCGCGCCGTGCGCCACCACGCAATACAGGCAGTGGTTGGCCGCGCTGGTGGTGGTGACGATCATTTCGCGCTCGCCTTTGCTCAGGCCACTCTCGCGCCCCACCGACTCGGGCACCATCAGGGCGTCGTGGTACGCAAAGAAAGCGCGCCACTCGGCTGGACGGCGTGCAAAGGCCAGAAACACATTGGGCACAAAACCGGCTTTTTCCTGCACTTCCAAAATTTTGGCGCGAATGTCTTCGGGCACATCCTTCAGTTCAGGCGCAGGGTAGCGAGAAGCGGTCATGGTTTGTCTCCGATTGTTTATGCTGTGGCTATTTTCCACCAAACGAAAGCGCGCCATGAAACCCCAAGACTCTGCATTGATCAACGACCCCGCCTTTCAACAAGGCTTGACCACCCGCACGCAAGTGATGGGCGAGTCGTTTGTGGACCGTGCATTCACCAACGCCACCGACTACACCATGCCCATGCAGGAGTTCATCACGGCCAACGCCTGGGGCAACGTTTGGCAGCGCCCGGGCCTGGACCTGAAGACCCGCAGCCTGATCACCGTGGCCATGCTGACCGCCTTGGGCAAACAAACCGAGCTCAAGGGCCATGCGCGCGGGGCGTTGAACAACGGTGCCACGCCCGAAGAATTGCGCGAAGTCATGCTGCACGCCACGGTGTATTGCGGGTTCCCCACAGCCATTGACGCTTTCCGTTCGGTCACCGAAGTGATCGAGTCTTTGGCCTGAGGCGCGTGCTTCAAAAGCGCGATTGGTAACCCAGTCGCAGCACTTGGGTGTGTCCTTGGAGCGAAACGCCTGAACTTGCACCTGTGCCCGTCAGTGTTCTCTGGGGCGCAGCGTCCAAACTGAAGCTGATGTCGGACTTGTCATCGAGTTTCATGCTCGCGCCCAACGCGAAGTTGCTGTTGTCGATGGCTGGTGACAGGATGTTTTGCACCACTCGGCTGCTGTCAATTTGAGCTTTGTTTGTGCTGTAGCCTGCGCGCAGTGTCCAGTTGGGGTTCAGTTCCCAAGCCGCCCCGATTTTGAAGATCTTTTGATCGCTCCAGAGAATGCCGGCAGGGTCTTGATTCGCTTTGACCGCGGCGTAATTGACTTGGATCCAGTCTGCCGCCAAGCTCACTGCGGGCGTCATTTTCCAGGATGCACCGATGCCGTATTCGGAAGGCAGGTCAGCTTTGCCTTGGCTGAACAAAAGGATGTCCTGAGAGTAACCAGACATGGCGCTCATCGATGTTTTGGATCGGTAAGTCGTGCCCAGTGACAGTTCTGGGGTGACGTTCCACAAGGCGCCAAGTCGGGCACTCCAGCCTGAGGCCGATTGGGTGCCATGACTTGGGATCGCAGCCATGCCGACATTCGGGATGGCCAGCAGCAGTCCTTGAGAGCTGAGTTCTTGCTTGGCGTAAATCACGCTCAATCCCAATGCCAAATCGGCGCGAGGTTTCCATGCCGCACTGTGGGCAATCTCGGCAATCTTGCGAGAAGATTTCAAGTTTTGTGCCGTACCCAGGACGGGGGTGCCCGGCGGCAAAGGCAGTGGGGCGCCGTAGTCCGAACCCGCACCCCCGCCTGACAGCGTCACGCTAACGGTCCATTCAGGATTCAAGACTTTGGCGAATCCGCCCTCGGGTGACATGACGTTGGTGTTGTCACGGAGATTGACCGGCCCGACCGATGCGGTGGTGTTGCCACTGAACGCCACCAGATTGACAGCAAAGGAGGTGGGTACAAAGCCCAATCCTGCAGGATTGTTGACGGGTGCGGAGGCGTCCAGTGGCATGGCAATCGATGCGCCACCCATGCCTGCATTCTTGATGCCATAACCATTCATCTGGATGCCGTTGACGGCCCAAGCATTGTTCACGAGCAATGCCAGTGTGGCGCCGCTTGCGCTGACTTTCAGGATGGATTTCAAGATGCCTTGATGCGGTTTTTTCTGCATGTTTATCTCCAGTGCGTTTTCGGTGTTGAAAGATGACACCTTCTTGAGAAGGCGAAAGTTGATTCCACTCAACTTGATTTAATTATGCTGAATGGCATAAATAAATTGCTAGCTAGGACTTTCACCTAGACGATGGGGTCATGAGCCGGTTTCATCCTCGACCTGGCTCATCCCATTCCCAACACTTGGCACTGTTGAGTTAAAGTTCTTGCCATATGCAAGCCAAGCCTCCCGAAACGCCAATGCCACGCAGGCCCGGACGTCCTGCCAAAAGCGACATCGATGCCGCTGTTGTCATCCGTCAGGCGGCGCTCAAGGCGTTTGCCCGCGCAGGATTTCAGGGCGCGAGCATTGTCGACATTGCGCAATTGGCAGGGGTTGCTAAACCGTTGGTTCATTACCACTACGCCTCCAAAGACATGCTCTGGGAAGCCGCTGTCAGCGGCGCTGTGGCTGATCTGATGGCGGAGATGGCCAGTTTTCAAAAAGACTTGAGCGCCTTGCCGATCCAGGACGTGCTCAGAAAGTCGGCCAAGCAGTTGGTGGTTTTTGCCTCACGTCATCCGGCTTTGGTGCACATCGTGATGGACGAAACCGCCAAGGGCGGCACGCGTGCGCAATGGCTGCAAGAACATTTTTTGCTGCCCAGCTATGCCGTGGCCAAAAACCTGCTCAACGGCATGGCCCTGATGCAAAACCCAGCCGCACCCGCATTGCCCGTTGAGCACATCGTGCCCATGGTCTTGGGGGTCATGAACTTCGCGTTCATGGAAGCAGAGGTGATTCGCAAAGCCTATGGCGTGGATGTCCATTCAGATGCCTACATCGAACGCCACGGGGAATTGCTTTTTCAACTTCTGAGCGGCTTGCTCGCCAAAACCTAGGGAAAGTTCTAGGGTGAATTTATTATGCCGATTGGCATAATAAAACCTCACCCAAGGATTTCCCATGTCTTCACGCCACCCCAAAGCGCCGCATCTGGGCTGCTCGCCATCTGAGCTTGCCAGCAGCCCGTTTGCACGTTTTTACAAGACGGATGTGCCGCCACTGGCCGAGCATGTCAAAGGCGCCTTGGCGGTGGGCACTCAAGCTTGTGAGTTGTTCCGAGATGTGAAGCCAGCGCGCCCACTTCACATGCTTGAGCATCGCCATGCATGACGTTGCCATTGTTGGATACGGCCCTGTAGGCGCTACCCTTGCCGCCCTGTTGGGCAGACTGGGCGTGGACGTCGTCGTCTTTGATAAGAATTTTGAAATCTATCCCATGCCAAGGGCCGTGGGCTTCGATCACGATGCCATGCGTCTTTTTCAATCTGCAGGTGTCAGCGAGGCGATACGGCCCTTCATTGAACCGTTCCGTGAAGAAATTTATTTGGGTGCTGATGGGCGTGTGCTGCAACATTTCAAACACATGCCCAAGCCCTATCCATTGACGTGGGATCCGCATTTCACTTGTGATCAGCCAGCGATAGAGCGGGAACTTCGCACGCAGATCAGCAGCATGCCCCATGTTCAAGTTCACTTGGGCTGTGAATTCCAATATTTTGAGCAAGATGCCGATTCGGTCACCCTTCATTTGCAAAATGAAAGTGGTCAGCCTGAAACGTTCAGTGCCAAATACCTGGTCGGATGTGACGGCGCTTCCAGCCCCATCAGAAGTCAACTGAAGATTGACTTGGAAAATTTGAACTATGACGAGCCGTGGTTGGTTGTCGACATGAAAGTCAAGGCGGCTTACCTTGGTAAATTGCCTATTACCAATGTTCAGTATTGCCATCCTACAAGGCCCAGCACCTTGATTTGTTGCCCTGGCAACCATCGCCGCTGGGAATTCATGAAACTGCCGAGTGATTCAGCCGATGCGCTGATCCAAGAGGAGCAACTTTGGGCGCTGATGTCGCCCTGGATCAATCCTGGAGAGGCCGACATATGGCGAGCTGCGTCATACCGTTTTCATGCACTCGTTGCGCGTCAATGGCAAGATGGGCGCGTATTCCTGGCCGGAGACAGTGCCCATCAGACGCCCCCATTTTTAGGGCAAGGGATGTGCCAAGGCCTTCGTGATGCAGGCAACTTGGCCTGGAAACTACACCATGTCGTTTCAGGCAGAGCTCCAGAGAGTTTGTTGACAACGTATTCACAAGAGCGCCGTCCTAACGTCGTCGCCACCACGCAACTTGCAAAAGACTGCGGCCTGATGATCTCTGAACGCGACGTGGCCAAGGCGCGTGCTCGTGATGAAGAGATATCTGTGGCAACTGCAGGCCAGGGTCGAATCATCAATCGCCAGGACTTGATTCCGCCATTCGAGGCGGGGTTTCTTGAAACTTGCGCTCCTTTGTCGGGCAGCGTCTTCCCGCAGCCGGTCGCGATCACACCGAGCCGATCACCTGTTTTGATGGATGACCTGTTGCCGCCGTGTTTTCACATCGTCCTTTTGGCAGACCAGGTCGACCCGCCTGACTTGGATGAAATCTGCACTGTCGCCAGTCAGTTGGGCATCTTCGTGGTCGCAGTGCAAGAAAAAATCTTGTCAGAGGACAGCAGAACCAAGCCATTGCTTCACATGCAAGAGACGATCCCGCTGATCAAAACTTATTTGACGAATGGATCCTGTGTCGGTGCGATCGTTCGCCCAGATCATTACGTCTATTGCGGCGTGACCGATACCCAAAACGCATTGGATGCAATGGCTAAGTTGGCGACAAAGTTGCAATTTCAAAATTGAAACCCGTCACGATTTAGAAAATTGATTTGAAGGAGATGTTTGAATGAGATTGGTCAGTTACTTGGATCAAGGTGTTGCAAGCTGGGGGGTTCTGGATGGCGCGCGAGTCATTCCATCGTCTCAACTGGGGAAGCATTTCCCACCGACATTGATGGCACTCATTGCAGACGCAGAGGCTTTCAACCGACTGTCACAGGCTTGGCGTGAGCGGTCTTCAGACATGACGGGCAGCTTGCTCACCGACTTGGACATGCTGCCTTGCATCCAACGCCCCGGTAAGGTGATTTGCCTCGGTGTGAACTACATCGATCACGCCAAGGAGGGCGGAAATCAGATTGGGGACTATCCAGCAGTTTTTTTGCGATGCTCGACCTCATTGCTCGCGCACAGAGCGCCATTGAAGGTGCCCTCCATTTCCGACAAACTTGATTTTGAGGCCGAACTGGCGGTGGTGATCGGACGCGTTGCACGCCATGTTTCGGAGCAAGAGGCCCTGAACGCCGTATTGGGATACGCGTGTTTTAACGATGCCACTTTGCGTGACTATCAACGCAAGACCAGCCAATGGACGGTTGGCAAGAATTTTGATGCAACGGGCTCCTTTGGTCCTTGCCTGGTCACCAGCGATGAACTGCCTGAGGGTTGTGTTGGCTTGCGTATCGAGTCCCGCTTAAATGGCCAGGTGATGCAAAGCGCCAACACGGCGGACATGGCTTTTGGCGTGGCACGCACTGTTTCACTGCTTTCGGAGTCCATGACTTTGGAGCCTGGCGACGTGGTGGTCATGGGAACGCCGGGAGGCGTTGGTTATGCACGCACGCCACCTGTATGGATGAAGGCGGGTGACACGATTGAGGTGGACATCGAAGGTGTCGGTGTTTTGTCCAACCCTGTAACACTATGAAAAATATCGACCTGTCCAACATCACAGACGCCGCTGTGCAGAGCTTTACTGCTTTGCAAAATGACAGGACCAGGCACCTGGTTCAAAAACTGGTTGCATCGTTGCATCAATATGCCAAGGACGTGCAACTGACGCATGATGAGTGGCGGGCTGCGCTGTCGTTCTTGCATGCCTGTGCCGACATCAGCAGCGAATCACGCAGTGAATTCTCGCTTCTATCGGACGTGCTGGGCGTGTCCAGCCTAGTCGACCTTTTGGGTGGCAAGCCTGGTGCAACGCCTGGCAGTGTTTTGGGTCCGTTTCACAGCGCAGGATCACCCTGGTTGAACAACCCCGCACACTTGATCGGCGCCAATGAAGGCGAACCGGTTTTGATCAGAGGACGGGTCTGTGATGTTCAAGGCCAACCGCTGCCCTTCGCAAGCATCGATTATTGGCAGAACGCCAGCAACGGACTTTACTGGCAGGTTGACCCGCAGCAACCGACGGACAACTTGAGGTGTCAGCTCCAGGTGGATGCTGAAGGCATGTTCGAAATCGCCACGATTCGACCTGTCCCCTATGAAATACCGACGGACGGCCCGGTTTGGCGAGACCTCGTGCAACCGGCTCAACGCAGTTCCTGGCGTGCGGCTCACGCACACATCATCGTCACTGCACCCGGCTATGCAAAGCTTGTGACCGAATGGTTTGACTCTGAAGACCCGTATCTGGACACAGACGCCGTGTTTGGGGTTCGTGAAGCGCTGGTGGGTACTTTCAAATCCACACAGGATTCAGCGTTGCTCAGGCGCCATGGCATGGAGGGTGACAACTGCCTGGTCATGGATGTCGAGTTGAGACTGAGCCATACCGAAGACGAATGACACCCGAGTGAAACAAACGAACATGACACACGCCACGCCTGAATCTGTTCATCTCGGGTACACCGCAACCGAGATGGCAAGCAGCCCTTACGCCCGATTTTTCAAGCCCGACATGGCGCCCTTGCCAGAGCATGTGCGTGAGGCGATTGCCATGGGTCTTCAGTCTGTTGACTTGCTGCCGCCAGTTGCGAGTGCGCGGGAGTTACAAACCCCAGGCTACTGGCCAGTGGAAAATGGTGTCACCATCAGCCCCGATGGCGCCTTTCGCGTCTTCGTGCGCACCGATATGCCAGGTGTCACACCTGCCATGTGGGACTGGTGGTTTGCCTGGCACGGCAGCGAGGCGCAGCGCTATAAGTTGTGGCATCCGCGCGCCCACATGCATGCGGTCTGGGCCGATGGCCGCAGCGATTTGTCGCACTACGTGGGCCGAACATCGCATGTGGTGGAGTACGTGGGGAACCAACGGCTCCAACTGGCGATACGCTTTGTGCCACCGTCGCGTCTGGGACTCGATGAAAAGCGCCTGAAGAAGGATGGGGAAGTTGCAATTTGTGCAAGAGGCGGGATGTTGGGTACGCCGATGGAGACGGGTTGGTTGGTCCACCATGTGCGCCCTGTGCCAGGAGGCTCTGAAATGCGCTCGCGTTTCTGGCTGGCTGGCGCCAATATCCGTCCACGCGGCATGCCCGGCGCGATGGGTGCACTGATCGGTCGGGTTGCTGCAAAGTTCGCACCTTTGA
>Ga0304729_1001680_pt1 | contig 14130 bp, 13 predicted proteins | sample C_131016_MF_Meta_FD_190475 | JGI IMG/M metagenome (GOLD analysis project Ga0304729, IMG submission 190475) | Freshwater microbial communities from Lake Croche, Canada to study carbon cycling - C_131016_MF_MetaG (v2) (version 2) | ecosystem: Environmental > Aquatic > Freshwater > Lake | place... | reverse complement strand
GTTGGAGAAACCGGAGACTTTTGAACCAACTTTCCGCGAGTTGCATTTGGAGTTTGATCTCAATTCAAATCTTTACTTGCATGGGTATGTAGATCGACTTGATGTCGCTGCAACTGGTGAAGTACGCATAGTCGATTACAAAACTGGCAAATCGCCTAAGCCGGGTTGGGAAGCCAAAGCACTCTTTCAATTGCAAGTCTATGCATTGCTCTATTACAAAACTCATAACGTGCTTCCACGATTGTTAATGTTGATCTACTTAGGTGATGGCGCTTTAGTTAAAAGTTCACCTACCTTGGCAGATTTAGTTGCGACGGAGTCAACATTGGTTCGAATAGCAAATGAAATTAACTTAGCAATTGAAAATGAAAATTGGCCAACTAAACCCTCAAGACTTTGTGATTGGTGCTTCTTTAAATCGATTTGTCCTGCGCATACTTAGCAGCCAATTTCTCATAGCTCCAATGCGCAAGCGAGGTAGTGGTATCTACTCGGCCGCCCTTAGTAATTGGCACTAAATGTGGCACCGCTAAAACCCAGGCGCCCGCTGCTTTTGCCGCTGTTACGCCAGTTAGTGAATCTTCTAAAATAAGACAATCTGTTATGTCATGTAACCCGCTACTTGCGGCAAGTAAATAACCTTCTGGATCGGGTTTGCTAATTTTTACATCGTTACTGGATATGGATCGTGCAAAAGGATTCACTGCCAAATTGCTTAAAGCGGCATCTACTAACGAGCGCGGGCTGGCTGAAACTAAAGTTAGCTCAATTTCGTGGCTACGTAAGTCTGATACTAGTTCAACGGCCCCAGGCATGAAGGGCAAATCGCCTTGAAATTTCTCGACCATTCGTTCGATAATCTCAGCAGTGAGTGATTTGCCATCGCGCTTTCCCCCGATTAAATCTGACATGTAGTTACCGACGCGATCTAACGGTCCACCTAAACAAGCAGCTTGATCTGATTCCAGCCACTGGTAGCCATATTGCGTCATCATTTCGGTTTCAGATTCGAGCCAAAGTGGTTCAGAATCCACGAGCAACCCGTCCATGTCAAAGAAGACAGCGCTATAAAAATTTCTAGAAGCGCTAGTTTGCATTGAAATATTTTGCCTCGGGGTGATGAACGATAATCGCGCTAGTTGATTGCTCAGGATGCAATTGGAACTCTTCGGAAAGTTCGACACCGATACGACCTGGATCCAAAAGTTCACATAACTGAACTTGTTGTTCAATGTCAGGGCAAGCTGGGTATCCAAATGAGTAACGCGAGCCACGGTAACCTTGATCGAGAATCCCTTGCAAATCTGGAGAATCTTCGGCACGAACTTTCAATTCTTCTCGAATTCTTTGATGCCAATATTCAGCAAGTGCTTCAGTTAGTTGTACAGAAAGTCCATGTAGTTCTAGATACTCACGGTATTCATTTTTAGCAAATAGTTCTGCCGCAGCTTTGCTAATTGTGTTTCCCATTGTCACTACATGAAAAGACACAACATCGATTTTTCCAGATTCGCGGCTGGCGAAGAAATCACTAATGCAGAGTCGACGATCGCGACGTTGTCGAGGGAAGGAAAAACGTGTTCGTTCCTGCCCTTTTTCAGGACCGTCATGATGCAGGATAATCAAATCATTGCCTTCGCTAACGCAAGGGAAATAGCCATAAACCACGGCAGCTTCTAGCCAACCGTTGGCCTGTACTTCATTTAGGAGCGAGCGTAAACGCGGACGTCCTTCGGATTCAGCCATCGCTTCATATTCACCGCGGGCACCTTTAAGCCCCCATTGACCCATAAATAAGGCACGTTCATCGAGCATGCCTGAGTAATCGGCTAGCGGAATACCTTTCACGATTCGAGAGCCGTAGAAAGGAGCGACCGGAATCTCTATTTCAGTTGCTACATCGCTGCGTTTTGTATCGATAACTTCGTTAACTTCAATACTTCGAGTGGATTTCACTTTTCGCTCGCGTAGCGCTGGAAGTTCAGCCCCAGGTTCGCCTCGCTTAACTGCCATAATCGAATCCATTAACCGCAAACCCTCAAAAGCATCGCGAGCGTAACGAACTTCACCTGGGAAAAGTTCGGCTAAATCCTGCTCTACGAAAGCTCGAGTTAAGGCCGCTCCCCCGAGAACAATTGGCCATTTTTGATCTAAGCCACGAGCCGTGATCTCTTCGAGGTTTTCTTTCATTATCACTGTCGACTTAACGAGTAAACCACTCATACCAATGGCATCTACTTCATTTTCTTGCGCAGCGTCAATTATCTGATTAATAGTTTGCTTTATTCCAATGTTTACAACTTGGTAACCGTTATTGGAAAGAATAATGTCAACCAAATTCTTTCCAATATCATGAACGTCGCCTTTTACCGTTGCAAGCAGCATCCGCCCGCGACCTTGGTCATCGCTCTTTTCCATATGCGGTTCGAGAAAAGCAACTGCACCTTTCATTACCTCTGCGCTTTGCAACACAAAAGGTAATTGCATCTCACCATTACCAAATAATTCGCCAACAACTTTCATGCCTTCAAGTAGGTGATCATTGATAATTTGAAGCGGTTTAATGCCTTGCACCATCGCTAACTCGAGGTCGCCTTCAAGACCAACTTTTTCGCCATCAATTATTCGACGTTGCAAACGCTCTTCAAGTGGGAGCGCTGCTAGTCCAGCAGCGCGTAGGTTGCGACTCGCAGCAACTTCAACGCCTTCAAAAAGCTGTAGGAATTCGGTAAGCGGGTCATAAATACACTCGCCATCCTTATATTTACGACGGTCATAAACTAAATCGAGGGCTACTTCGCGGGCTCGCTCATCTATTCTGGCCATTGGTGTGATTTTCGAAGGATGCACGATTGCCGAATCTAGGCCAGCCTCAACGCATTCATGCAGAAACACTGAATTGAGCACAATACGTGCGGCGGCATTTAGACCGAAAGAAACATTACTTACACCTAAAGTTGTTTGTACATCTGGAAATTCCAATTTGAGCGCACGGATTGCATCAATGGTAGCTATTCCATCACGTCGAGTTTCCTCTTGCCCTGTGGCGATTGGAAACGTTAGGCAATCGATTAAAATGTCACTGGTTGCCATATTCCAATTTTGAGCAAGGTCGTTAATCAACCGACGGGCAACTTTTAGTTTCCATTCGGTAGTTCGTGCTTGCCCGTCTTCGTCAATTGTTAAGGCAACAACGCTCGCGCCATGCTCTCTAACTAAAGGCATTATTTTTGCGAAACGTGAAGTTGGTCCATCACCATCTTCATAATTAACAGAATTGATCACACTTCGACCACCCAGTTGTTCGAGTCCGGCCTTTAATACAGCAGGCTCGGTTGAGTCCAAAACAATCGGTAACGTAGAAGCTGTGGCGAATCGGCTTGCGAGCTCTGTCATATCTTTGGCGCCGTCTCGGCCCACGTAATCAACTGAAAGATCAAGCATGTGAGCACCTTCGCGAATTTGATCGCGAGCGATTTCAACACAGGTTTGCCAATCTTCTGAAACCAACGCATCTCTGAATGCGCGGGACCCGTTGGCATTAGTGCGCTCACCGATAGCTAAATAAGTTTTGTCTTGGCGAAATGGAACAAATTGATAAAGCGAAGAGGCACCAGCTTCGTGAGCAGGCTTTCGTTCTTTAACTTCGTGTCCTTTAAATTTAGAAACTACCGCAGCTAAATGTGCCGGTGTTGTTCCACAACAGCCGCCAAGCAAAGAAATTCCGTAATCTGCAACGAAAGTATCAAGAGCAACCGCTAATTCCTCTGGCCCCAATGGATATTCGGCGCCGTTCTTGCCCAGAATTGGCAAACCTGCATTTGGCATGACCGACAAAGCAACTCTCGAATTCTGGGAGAGATAGCGCAAATGTTCAGACATCTCGGCCGGGCCAGTCGCACAGTTCAGACCGATCAAATCTATTTCAAGCGGAGCGAGCGCATTAAGTGCCGCTCCTATTTCCGAACCAAGCAACATCGTGCCAGTTTGCTCAACAGTTACTTGCGCTATCAAAATTACATCACGTTCGATTTTTGTCATTGCTGCGCGTGCACCATTAACTGCAGCTTTCGCCTGCAGCAAATCTTGGGTAGTTTCAATTAGTAAAGCGTCGGAGCCAGCGTCTAACAAACCTTGGGCAGCTGTCTCATATGCCCCACGCAAATGTTCGTAAGTGGTGTGACCAAGTGTTGGCAACTTTGTGCCTGGCCCAAGGGAACCCAAAACAAATCTCGGTTTATCGGGAGTTGAAAACTTATCTGCACATTCACGAGCAATTTGGGCGCCGGCAAAAGCCAACTCATAAATGCGATCTTCGATTCCGTACTCGGCTAAATTTGCCCAGTTAGCGCCAAAGGTATTTGTTTCGATCGCATCGACACCTACTGCTAAATACTCATTGTGAACACTTGCCACGATATCGGGGCGAGAGATATTTAAAATTTCGTTACAGCCTTCGTGGCCTTGGAAGTCTTCCAGAGTTGGGTCTGCTGCTTGCAGCATGGTACCCATTGCGCCATCGGCGATTACTACGCGTTCGGCTAGTGCTTCTCGCAGCAACGAAGGCGTTTTTGGGATGCTCATTGGCGCAAGGTTACCAGTATGAAATCTTTGAGGACTGCGAGATTTAGATCGCGATACCCAAGAAGGTATCGATCGCTCGGCTTAATTCTCCGGCACTACCGCCCACGAAACCATTTTCAGTTTCGGTGATCCAATTATCCAAGACTTTAATTGCTCTGACTGTGTCTAAATTATCGGCAATGCTTGCGATGATTAAGGCAACAGCTTCCTTAGTCGGCGCGACCTCATTTCGACTTAGAGAACTTTGCAATCGAGTCATGAGTTCTTGCGCAGAACTAAGAATCTTATTACTCCACATCCGATCACGTCCGTAAGGTGCGCTTAGCAGAGCTAAGCGAATAACCATCGGGTCGATACCGGATTCAACTAACTTGCTAACAAAAACTAAGTTGCCTTTACTTTTGCTCATCTTTTCACCATCTAGGCCAACCATGCCGGTATGCACATAAGTGCGGGCATATGGTTTGCCGGTCATTATGGCAACCTGGGCAGCTCCCATTTCATGATGTGGGAAAATCAAATCACTTCCGCCGCCTTGAATGTCAATTGCATAATCATCAGTGGAGTCTGGTTCGAGATATTTAAGAGCGATTGCACTGCATTCAATATGCCATCCAGGTCGACCTGCACCGTAAGGTGAAGGCCAACTTGGTTCACCGGGACGAGCAGCTAACCAAACTAAACAATCGAGTACGTCTTTTTTACCAACTCGATCTGGATCTCCCCCGCGTTCAGCGAAGATCGTTTGCATTTCAGCTTGTGAGTAATGGGAACGAGTGCCGAATTCGGCATCACTTCGAACTTGGAAGTAAAGATCTTTATCAACTGCGTATATAGTTTCTTCGTGCTCAAGTTTGGCAATCGCTTCTGTGACCAGCGGAATTGCCTCGACTGCTCCGATGTAACTTTCAGGTGGCAAAATATGCAAGTTCACCATGTCGCTTCGAAATAGTTCGATTTGGGAATGCGCTAAATCTTCCCAATTGACTCCATCGCGATTAGCGCGCTCAAGTAGTGGATCGTCGATATCAGTAATGTTCTGGACGAATTTAACTTGTGCACCAGTTGCTCGTAAGTAGCGATTGATCAGATCAAAAGTTAAGTAGGTCGCCGCATGACCTAAGTGTGTGGCGTCATAAGGAGTAATTCCGCAGACATACATTCGGTAGATGTCTTTTTTAGGAAGCGCCTTCTTGGTTCCAGAAAGAGTGTCTTTAAGAGATAATTGCGGCAATACATACTTTGGGTCAACTGCTGGGATCGCTAGATCGGGCCAAGAACGCATGAACCTATTCTAGGTGGCGAGGCGCTAATTAGTCCGTTAAAACGGTGGCCACGGAACTGCTGGCCAGTCTGGACTTGGCGAAGGAAAAACTCTTTCCGATAAAAGACGTAAAACTCGAAGTTTCAACGCATGGAATTCGTTATCCGTAATAAGTTCCTTCATGAGTTCGCCGGTTTTTTTCGACAACTCAAGCTGCAAATTTTCGAGTAGTTCAATCTCAACATTCGAAAACGGTTCCTGCTCCCATTGCCATAAAACAGTTCGCAACTTGTCATCAACATGGAAAGTAACGCCATGGTCGCAACCATAAATATGTCCATCTTCGGTAGGTAAGAGGTGTCCAATTTTACGGTCTGTGTTGTTCACGACTACGTCAAAGAGAGCAAGACGTCGAAGAGCAGGTAAATCCTTTCGATAAAGTTCTGCCAGATCAATTTCTTCATCAATATCTATCCAAAGTTGAACCATGCCAAACCCAAATGGGCCGTCGCGTAATAGCGTGGGCGGAACTGCGTTTATTCGCATTGCCTCACTAATTAAATAAGCGGCATATTCACGATTTGCTAACGTGCCATCTGGAAAATCCCAAAGCGGCCGTTCCCCAGTGACGGGTTTATAAATGCAATTTATTGCAACCTCGCCAACAGTTACCTCGCCAAACAGAGTTGCGTTAGAGGCATCGACTAATCGCCCTGTAACTTTAAGATCTCCATATTGAAGCGCTGCCAAAAGCTCAGCTCGATTATCGTCGGTAACCATTTGCCCTCGGACATAAGTGGCCGTTGTTATCAATGGGAATTCCGCAGAATGGGCACGGAAGTCGACCAGCTCCAACAACGGCAGCAGTTCTGCGTGCAAATGCGTCAGCTTGCGCGAGTGTTAATGAAACTCGGAGCAAGTCTGGCGCTCCTTCCTCGTCATCTTCAGCTAGTTCTTCTTCCTCGGATTGCGCCTCGGTTACACATTGAAGTTCTACCAACACGATTTCTGTATCTGTTGCAAAAGAAAGACCGATCACTCCAACCCGAAAATCCTCAAAGATAGGTTGTTCTAACGGTTCGGTATCGGGGGCCATTTTTACGTAGGAAATAAGTGGGTTTCCTCGCTTAATTTCTTTAAGCATTGCGCCGACTCGATCACCAAGTGCCGCTGCTTGGATTTTTTCAAGGCCAACCGAAGTAATACGAGAACCAGTACGAGCTTGAATAAAGAAAGAACGGTCCCCCGGTTCACCTACAGTTCCGCAGACGAAACGTTCAACCGGATTGAACTCGTAAACAATACGATTCACTTGGTGATGCCTTTTCCTCCACCTAGTAAGTGTCCGCGCTTGCCTTTGCTTTGTAAGAGTTCGGCTACGGTTGAATCTGAATCGTTTAGTCGAGTCAACCTAATTGCACCTCCGTTGGATTCAAGAATAGTGATTGAGGCAGGATCGATAACTATTCGTTGGAAATCATCGAGATGCATTCCGAGTGAGCTTGCAACAATTGCCTTGATGACATCGCCATGTGAAACCATAATTCCCAGTTCGAGGTCTCCGGCGAAAAATTCGTGTACCGATCTCATAGCACGCACTTGCATTTCTGCCATCGCTTCGCCTTCAGGAAATGTTACTGAACTTGGATGCCCTTGGACTTTTCGCCACATTTTTGAACGCGATAGCGTGGCCAATTTTTTACCTGACCACTTTCCGTAATCAACTTCAACTAAATTTTGATCGGTGGTTACTGTGACAGACTTGCCGTATTTAATAAGCCACGGTTGCATAGTTTGTAGGCAACGATCCATCGGGCTAATTCGAATTTCTGAAACAATTAATTGACCTAAGCGATCGGCTAATCTAACTGCTTGTGCTTCGCCAGACTTGGACAAATTAACGCCAGGTAAACGACCAGATAAAATCCCCGCGGCATTGGCAGTTGAATGAGCATGTCTGATCAAAACAATTTTCGGCACCCTGAAAGGTTATCGCAGTAAATCAGTGCCTGCCTTGCTAGGTTTACGCCATGGAATTACGACGCGCAGGCGAAAGTGGTCTATCGCTCACCCGATTGGGTCTGGGAACAATGACTTGGGGTCGCGACACAGATGAGCACGAAGCAGCCGATCAAATGCGTGCCTATTTGGACGCCGGTGGTAACTTTATAGATACCGCTGCTGTATATGGCGATGGCGACAGTGAGCGAGTAATCGGCGGTTTAGCCGGGTCACTTTTTAAACGCGACGAAGTTGTGTTGGCTACCAAAGCCGGAATCACTTTTCCTAATGGAATACGGACTGTAAATAATTCGCGGTCAGCGCTAATGGCTGAGCTTGATAATTCGCTAGCTCGTTTAGGTACTGACTATGTTGATCTCTGGCAAATTCATACTTGGGATTATGCGAACCCAATCTCGGATGCTCTTTCGGCACTTGATTGGGCTTACAACTCAGGCCGTGCTCGATATGTAGGAATCTCTAATTTCACCGGTTGGCAAACTGCACACAGTGTTACTCGACAAGCCAATCAAGCTGGCAAAGCACCCATTGCAACAATTCAATCTGAATATTCGCTTTTAAATCGGGAAGCTGAACGCGAAGTTATTCCAGCAGCACAGGCGCTTGGTTTTGGATTACTCCCCTGGTCTCCTTTAGGGCGCGGTGTTCTGACTGGTAAATATAGGAATGGTTTACCTAGTGATTCACGTGGAGCAAGTGCGCACTTCGCAGGTTTTGTTGAACCATATTTAGATGCCCGTTCGGCAAGAATCGTTGAGTCTGTTTGCGTCGCAGCGGACGGACTTGGATATTCACCATTAGAGGTTTCACTCGCTTGGGTACGCGATGCACCAGGGGTTACCAGCTCAATTGTAGGAGCAAGAACTGGCGCGCAGCTTCGCGGAATTTTAACTTCAGAGCAGATTTCACTTCCCGAAGTTGTAAGAGAAGCATTAAACGAGGTTTCAGCAGTTCTTTAAAAAACGTTCCATCACATGCACGCCGTACTTAAGACCATCTATTGGAACTCGCTCATCAACACCATGGAACAACGCCATGAAATCTAAGCCTGGCGGAAGTTTCAAGGGTGTGAATCCGTAACCGACTATTCCAAGCTCGGAAAGTGCTTTGTTATCAGTACCGCCACTCATCATGTACGGAACCGCAATTGCATCTGGATCTTCCGCGATTAGTGATTGCACCATTGCTTCAACCAAGTCCCCACTAAAATCAACTTCGAGGGAGATGTCGTGGGTTAGAGTTTCGATCTCAATTTCTGGGCCGACTATTTCCCGAATGGTTTGATTAAATTCTTCCTCGTAGCCAGGCAAGAATCGGCCATCGACAACTGCTGATGCAGTTTGTGGAATTACGTTCGCTTTATAACCTGAGTTAAGCATGGTTGGGTTCGCGGTATTTTGAAGGGTCGCACCAAACATTTTCTGCGCTGGACCTAGTTCGTCAAGTAGTGGGCGAAAATCGCTTTCATCATAATTCTGGTCTGTAGCTTTAGCCAGATTCGAAAATAGCGCCTTGATAGTCTTGGTGTAACGCTGCGGCCAAACATGATTTCCGATTTTCGTTACTGCTTCAGATAGGGCGGTGATGGAATTAGCTTTATTAATCATTGATCCGTGACCAGCAGTTCCTTTTGCAGTCAGCTTAATCCAGTGAATACCTTTTTGAGCAGTTTCAATAAAATAAAGACGTTTACCATTCTTTACCGTGATCGAGAAACCGCCCACTTCGGAAACTGCTTCGCTACAGCCCGCAAAGACTTCTGGATAATTCGCGGTCATATACCGAGAGCCATATTCACTACCTGCTTCTTCATCTCCGAAAAAAGCTAAAACTATGTCTCGCGGAGGAACGTAACCTTCACGTTGCCACTTGCGAACGATTGCAAGAATCATCGCATCAACGTTTTTCATATCTACTGCGCCGCGTCCCCAAATAAAGCCGTCTTTAATTTCACCACTAAATGGATCGACAGACCAATCCTTTGCATCCGCAGGAACTGTGTCGATGTGACCGTGAAGTACTAAACCTGGACGTGATGAATCGGTTCCTTTAATCCTGGCGATCACGTTCGCACGGTTAGCACCACTTTCATAAACCTGAGCAGTGATTCCTACTTCAGCTAACGATTTAACAACGTACGCGGCAACAGCTCTTTCGTCACCATTTCCTTCGCCGAAATTAACACTTGGAATACGAATTAACTCTTGGCAGATTCGGATTGTCTCTTCTTCCAGCGATAGCCGTTCTTGATTCATAGGGATACTCTTTCAGTTTCTCGAGCAAAATGTGAAGTCTGCGAGTTCCTAGACGCTACCGACCTTTTGCCGTGTTGCGACCTCTATTGCTATCCTTGCACTTCGCTTAAAAACCACTCGTCCGGGTGGCGGAATTGGCAGACGCGCTAGCTTGAGGTGTTAGTGCCCGCAAGGGCTTAGGGGTTCAAGTCCCCTCCCGGACACACTTTGCTTGTGTATCTATTTGGAGGTACCCAATTTGGAGATAGCTGAGGCACTTAAATTAATTCGGCCAGTGCCAGATTTTCCAATTCCTGGTGTGCTCTTTCAAGATATTGCACCGCTGTTGGCTAATCCAATTGCTTTTAGAACAGTTACATCAGAATTTGCAAAAACCCTCACTCCATTTAACTTTGTAGCAGGCGTTGAATCACGTGGTTTTATTTTGGCGAGTGCGATTGCATTAGATAGCGCCGTGGGCTTTGTACCGATTCGAAAAGCCGGAAAACTTCCTGGGCAAGTTATTAAACGCGAGTATGGTTTGGAATACGGAAACGATGCTCTTGAAATTCACGTAGATGCTTTCATGGCCGTAAACGAACCGCAGGTTCTACTTGTTGATGATGTACTTGCAACTGGCGGAACGCTGATTGCGGCACTCGAACTAATTGGCGACCTAGCTGGTCAAATAAGCGAAGTGGTTGTACTTCTGGAAATTAGTGAACTCGGTGGTCGCGAGCGAATTCAAGCCAAATACCCAAACTTGAACATTCGGGCATTAGCTAAAACTGCTTGAGGCAGATATTGCGAACCTTTATGGCAGGATTACGGCCATGGCTGAATTAACGTATTACTGCGGAACGATGGATAGCGGAAAATCCACGCTAGCTTTGCAAACTGCGCATAATCATCAAAGTCGTGGACGTTCCGGTTTAATTTTCACCAACCAGGATCGCGCAGGAGTCGGAGTGATTTCATCTCGGCTTGGCTTGCAAAGTGCCGCGATCGAAGTTGGGCCTGAACTAGATATTCATCGCTTTGTGGTCGATCAATTATCCATTGGCTCCCGAGTTGATTACATCATTTGCGATGAGGCCCAGTTCTATGAACCAATTCAAATTGATCAACTTGCGCGAATCGTTGATGGTTTAGGGATTGACGTATATGCATTTGGAATTTTGGCGGATTTTCGCACCAAGTTATTTCCTGGATCTGCTCGATTAGTTGAGTTAGCTGACCGGGTAAATACATTGCAAGTAGAGGCACTTTGTTGGTGTGGTGAACGTGCCACTCACAATGCGCGCACAGTGAACGGCATTATGGTCACTGAGGGCGAGCAAGTAGTTGTCGGCGATACCAATAACGCTGATGAGGTTGCATATGAAGTTCTGTGTCGCCGCCATCACATGCGCCAGTTGACTGCTCGCGTATCTAAAGCAGGACACACTTCGAGTGAGCCACTACCCTTTAATTCATGAACGTTCGCGGATTGGCAGCTCAAGATAAAGGTTCCGACTTAGTCAGATATTCTTTTGAACGCAGACAGATTAGGCCGAGTGATATCGCAATCTCGATTAAATATGCTGGGATCTGTCACTCAGATATTCATCAAGTAAAGGACGAATGGGGCGGCTCTCGATTTCCTATGGTGCCCGGTCATGAAATCGCCGGAGTTGTGTCAGCAGTTGGAAACTCGGTAACAAAGTTTAAAATCGGAGATTTAGTTGGAGTCGGCGTCTTTATTGATTCCTGTCGCGAGTGCGCAAGTTGCAAGCAAGGTCTCGAACAATATTGCGAAAATGGAATGACTCCAACTTATAACGGCCTAGAACGCGATTGTGTAACCCCAACGATGGGTGGCTATTGCGATGGCTATGTTGTCGATGAAAATTACGCCGTTAAAATTCCAGAGAATTTGGATTTAGCTGCAGTTGCTCCGTTACTTTGCGCCGGAATTACTTTGTATTCACCATTGAAACATTGGCAAGCAGGAACAGGCAAAAAAGTTGCAGTGATGGGTCTGGGCGGACTTGGCCATATGGGCGTTAAGTTTGCCCATGCGCTGGGCGCCGAAGTTACGGTGTTATCACATTCAGCCAACAAAGAAGCAGACGCTCGAAAACTAGGCGCTGATCATTTCGTATTGACTACTGACGCTGAACAGATGAAAGCAGTACGAAGAAACTTTGATTTAATTCTAGATACGGTCAGCGCGGAACATGATGTAAATAATTATTTAGGGCTGTTGCGTACCAACGGAACCTTAGTTGTTATTGGCTTGCCTGGCGTTCCCTTCAGCGTAAACGCTAACTCTTTACTATCGGATCGTCGCTCAATGGCTGGGTCAATGATTGGTGGGATCGCCGAACTGCAAGAGATGCTCAATTTCTGTGGCGAGAAAAAAATAGTAAGTGAAATTGAATTAATTAGTGCTGACTACGTGAATAAAGCGTACGAACGCACCATCGAGAGCGATGTTCGGTTTAGATTTGTAATCGATATTGCAACGCTTTAGTTAAATGAATGAATCGCAAGGGCAAAAACAGGTGCGATTGCTAACGCTGGAAGCAAGTTAGCTACTGCAACTTCTTTAATTTTAAGAAGTCTTAGCGCGATGCAAAGCAGCATCAGTCCGCCACAAATAGTCATTGCTGCTATTTGATACCCACTCAAAATCGAACCCAAAAAGACTCCGATGACAGTCCAAACGCCTTGATAAACTCCGACCGGAATAGCCGAGGCAGCCACACCCCAACCGAGTGAAGTAGCGAATGCCATGGCAGCGAAAAAGTCGAGAGTGGATTTCAAAATTAACTGATCGATACCAGTGCCCATGCCATCACTAATAGAACCCAAAATTGCTAATGGGCCTATTGCGAAAAGTAAAGATGAACTGACAAAACCTTCGATAAATGGGCTTTCTTTGGTTGCTCTAAAGCGGCGCCGTAAATTTTCGCCTAGAACCTCGAGTTTCTCTTCAAGATCAAATGCACTTCCGATGAGCGCGCCAATTAGTAGCGAGCCTAAAACGCATAGCAAAGTCCAACCCTTAGGCATTGCAGCAATATATTCAGTTGACCAAAGGGGAATAAGCGCACTTGCCGCAGCCAACAGCGTGACCAGTCCCAGAATATCGGTTACGAGGTTACGAAGTTTCTCGCTGACGCGAGCACCAATTGCGACGCCCAAAGTAGCGCCACCAATGATGGTGCAAACATTGATCAAAGTGCCAAGTCCAGGAAATTCCATTAGGACGCAATGTTATCTCGTACCGGGAAACACATGGGCTATCCTCGCCTAATGTCCTCACCTTCGCGTTTACTCGATTTTTTACGACCACATAAAACTATTCCAGTAACTCCTTGGCGAGCAGCTAATCGTTGGGATCTCTCCCCTACTCGTGTTGTTATTCTTTTTTTTGGATTATTCATTTTCGGAATTGGCGATTCATTACTGATTCAATCAAAACTAGGAAATGCACCATGGTCGGTATTGGCACAGGGTCTAGCTAAGACGTTCAATTCAGAGATCGGAATTTTCACTTTCATAATCAGCGCAATAGTTCTCTTACTGTGGGTCCCACTGAAAGAGAAACCTGGGTTTGGAACCCTCAGCAACATCGTAATAATTGCGGCCGCGATTCAATTAGGCATAGATTTTGTGCCACCAGCAAGTAACGCGTATTTAGGTTTGACTTACATCTTTTGCGGAATTGCTCTCGTAGGTGCGGGCTCGAGTCTTTATATAACTTGCGGACTTGGCCCTGGTCCGCGCGATGGTTTGATGACCGCTCTTCATCATAAAACTGGAATCCGAGTGGGACGGGTGCGGCTGGCGATTGAAGGAACCGTGTTGGTTCTAGGGGCGCTACTCGGTGGTCGATTAGGCGTCGGAACGGCTCTTTTTGCGCTCCTGATCGGGCAATCGGTAGCAGTTTTCCTAGGAATCGTGGCTCGGCTTACCTCAAATACTCCTCAGTAAGAACTACCTTTATTTCCAGTTCCCTACGTCAGCTGGACGTTCTTC
>Ga0304729_1001675_pt1 | contig 14154 bp, 11 predicted proteins | sample C_131016_MF_Meta_FD_190475 | JGI IMG/M metagenome (GOLD analysis project Ga0304729, IMG submission 190475) | Freshwater microbial communities from Lake Croche, Canada to study carbon cycling - C_131016_MF_MetaG (v2) (version 2) | ecosystem: Environmental > Aquatic > Freshwater > Lake | place... | reverse complement strand
GCCAATGCGCACTCGGGTGAACTCTGGGCCACCGCAGGAGGCGATGATGTCGCGCAGGCCATTGTGACCACCGTGACCGCCGCCAACTTTGATGCGCAGCGTGGCGGCGTCGATGTCGAGTTCGTCGTGCAAGACGATCACTTGACTTAGTGGCACACCATAGAACTTCATCAGGCTAGACACGGGGCCGCCGCTGGCGTTCATAAAACTTAGCGGTTTGGCCAACACCACTTTGATTGGTGTTGAACTGCCAACGCCCAGTCGGCCTTCGGCAACGAGTGCATGAGATTTGTGTGACTTGAAACTTGCGCCGATTCGCTCGGCAAGAACGTCGAGCGCCATAAAACCAACATTGTGCCGGTTGTGAGAATAGTCGGGCCCGGGGTTACCGAGCCCGACTATCAAAAATGGTGCCGAGGCGTTCAGAGCAAAAACCTAGCTCTAGGCCTTTGCATCTGCAGCAGGTGCAGCTTCGGCGTCTGATGCGCCTGCGCCAGTGCCAACAACCGATGCGATTAGCACGTCGTCAGCAAGGTCTAGCTTTGCACCAGCAGGCAACTTCACGTCGCGAGCTGCCACGTGGAAGCCGAGGCCTTCTTTGTTGAAGACAACTTCAACGAATTCTGGGATTGTGCGAGCGTCAACTTCTAGCTTCACGGTCTTGTGCTCAAGGTCGATAACGGTACCCGACATTGATTCGCCGACAACGTGAACAGGAACCTCAACGTGCACACGCTCGCCCTTGGTGATTTCGACAAGGTCGATGTGCTCGATTACCTGAGTGACAACGTCTTTGGTGGCTGACTTAACCAAAACGGTTTCGGTCTTGCCATCAAGGGTTAGCTCGATGATGGCGTTCTTGTGACGCAACACAAGCGCAACCTGACGTGCAGGCAAAGTGATGTGGCGTGGGTCGCTGCCGTGACCATAGATCACAGCTGGGGTGCGGCCGGCGGCACGGGCCTTGCGAGCCGAACCTTTGCCGAAGGTGGTGCGAAATTCGCCGGTCAATTTGTTTTCTGACATGAGTTTTCTTTCGATCTGCAAAAGCGTTTGCCTTTGCGGTTTCTAGTTGTCTTCAACTCAAGCGTGATACGCGAGGAATGTTGGCCCTGCGGCCTAAATGACCCCGTCGATTACGGCTTCGGGTCTGCTTGAGGTTTGCACCCAAACTAACCGTCGGCCCTCGCCGTTGTTTCGCCTCTAAGTCTAGTTGCGCTCTGGCCTGCGGGCAAGGCGAGAAAACAATGCGCGAATCAATAGTGCGATAACAAGGATTGCGGTGCTCGCGCCAACTGCTGGCCCTGGCACACTTAGCACCAGCACGGCGCAAAGAGCCAGCCCGATTATGGCCACTATTCGCGGCTGCTTGCGTTGCTCTTTAGGCTGAGCTAGCACGGCCGCATGCCCGATCGCGTAATAAAGCAGCACGCTGAAGCTTGAGAACCCGATCACGATCCAAGTTTGCTGCGACCAAACCACAAAGGCAATCGCAGCCAACGCAATGATTGATTCGACCAGATATGGCGCTGCGAATTTGTTTCGCTTGGCAAAAACTTTTGGTAGCTCGCCATCAGCCGCCATAGTTGCCGCTGTTCTTGACGTGCCGGCTAAAAGTGCCAACATCGAACCCAAGGCAGCAAGCACAACCACAAAAGTGACAAAAGTTGAATTCAGAGCTGGCACTTGGCGAGCGAGCATCTGCACAAAAGGAGTGTCACTGGTTGCCTCGTTACCTGGGTTCACAAAGCCAAACAGTGCAACGACTATTGCAAAATAGAGGGCAATCACGATGGCCAGCGAAATGACGATTGCTCGTGGAATATTTCGCTGCGGCTCGCGAACCTCATCACCAAGTGTTGCCACACGGGCATAACCTGCAAAGGCAAAGAACAGCAGCGATGCTGCCGCCAAAATACCCTTGCCCCCATGAACGCCGATAGTCAGGTGGGTTGGTAATCCATGTTGAAAACCCGCACCAACACTAAAAAGCAAAAACAGAAGTGTAACTGCGGCAAGAATGCCGGCGACCAATGCTGTGCGATTGATGCCAAGAATGTTGAGAGCGAAAAGTGTTGCGATGGTGCAGATTGCGACCAAGTGGCTAGCTGGGTTAGGCATCGCGAAAATTGCATTTACGTAATGGTCGATGATCAGGGCGATTGCCGCGATCGAGCCGATTTTACCAAGCACAAAAGCGATGCCAGCAACGAAAGAAACCGTCGGATTCAGATGTTGGCGCGCATAGCTATAGATGCCGCCTGGGCGCGAATTGTGACTTGCCAGTTGATAGACCGATGCGGCATTTAGTGAGGCAACCACGGCTGCCAACAACACGGCGATATAGATGCCGTCGTGGGCAAGCGACCAAGCGCTAGACCAAACAAAAAATACGCCGGCACCCAGCATCGAGGCAAGCCCGATGGCGACAGCACCGAGCAACGATAGTTGCGGCTGTGGCTTCACTATTTTGCTTGGCTAGCTGAGTGTCGGTTTAGACGTGGCCGTCAAACAACTCAGTGACAGAGTTGTCTTCGAAGACACTCGAGATCGCACGCGAAATAAGCGGTGCAATCGAAAGCACAGTCAATTTGTCAAAGCGCTTGTCAGCTGGGATTGGCAACGTGTTTGTGACAATCACGTTGTCGACGGCGTCTGATGAGAGGCGCTCGACGGCAGGGTCGCTAAAGACCGCGTGAGTTGCGGCGACGATTACTCGGCCGGCACCGTTGTCGCGCAGGGCCTTGGCAGCCGCCACGATTGTGCCGGCGGTGTCGATCATGTCATCAACCAAAACACAAACCCGGCCTGCAACCTCACCAACAAGTTCGTTGACCTGAACCTGGTTTGGTTTGTTTGGGTCGCGGCGCTTGTGAATAATCGCCAATGGGGCACCTAGTCGGTCGGCCCAAATATCCGCCACTCTAACTCGGCCTGAATCTGGTGACACAACGGTTAGATTCTCTGAACCAAACTGAGCCTTCACGTGGTCAGCCAAAAGTGGCAGAGCCCAAAGGTGGTCAACCGGGCCATCAAAGAAACCTTGAATCTGTGGGCTGTGCAAATCGACAGACATCAAGCGGTCGGCACCGGCGGCTTTATATAGGTCTGCGATCAAGCGGGCCGAAATTGGCTCGCGACCCTTGTGCTTCTTGTCTTGACGGGCATAAGGGAAGAACGGTGAAACCACAGTGATGCGCTTTGCGCTCGCGCGCTTTAGGGCATCGATCATGATTAGCTGTTCCATCAGGGCATCGTTCAGAGGTGCGCTGTGTGATTGAAGCACAAAGGCATCAACACCGCGCACGCTTTCTTCGAAGCGCACAAAAATCTCGCCATTTGCAAAGTCATAGGCGGTCATCGGCACAACCTCGGTGCCGAGCAGAGTCGCAATCTCGGCAGCAAGTTCTGGGTGGGCTCTGCCGCTAGCTAAGACAAGTCTCTTTTGACCGTTAGCTTTGATTTGCATGAGCGCTCCTAGTGATTCTTTAGTTGTTTTCGGTTGGTTTGTCGCTTGCAGCCAGTTGTGCGGCTTCGGCGGCCTTGCTGTTTGCTCGGTTGGCTAGAACCCAGCCGGCAAGATTTCGCTGCGGTGCGATGCTCATGGCTAGTTCGCCAGCTGCCACGTCTTTGCGCACCACTGTGCCGGCGGCGGTATAAGCACCGTCGCCGATTGTGATTGGCGCAACAAAGACGTTGTGCGAACCTGAGCGCACGTGCGAACCAATCACACTGCGATGCTTGTTGACGCCGTCATAGTTGGCAAAGATTGTGCCCGCGCCAATGTTGCTCTCGACGCCGATTTCGGCATCGCCAACATAGCTGAGGTGCGGCACTTTGCTGCCTGCGCCGATGATTGCGTTCTTGGTTTCGACGAAGGTGCCGATCTTGCCGTCTGCACCCAAATCGGTGCCTGGGCGCAAATAACTGAACGGGCCAACATGAGCACCATCGCCAATCTTTGAGCCGGTGACGTGCGACTTGACCACAACTGCATTCTGACCAACCTGCGAGTCGATCAACATGACCTCTGGGCCAATAGTCGAGCCTGAGCCAACATTGGTTAGACCGCGAAGATGAGTGCCCGGCAGCAAGGTCACATCTTCGCCGAGGCTGACAGTCACGTCAATAAAAGTTGTTGCCGGGTCAAGAATCGTCACGCCAGCGAGCATCCATGCGTGTGCGATGCGGCGGTTAAGTTCGGCGCTAACCTCTTGCAGCTGCACACGGTTGTTGACACCAGCGACCAACCAAGCGTCACCAACTGGCAACGCGTGCACAGCGCTGCCCGCCGACAAAATCTCGACGGCTGCATCGGTTAGGTATTTCTCGCCAGCAGCATTTTGGGTGCCAATTTTGGCGAGGGCAGCACGCAAGGCCTGCGCATCAAAAACATAGACACCGGCGTTGATCTCTTCGATGGCAAGCTGGTCGGCACTAGCGTCACGGTGCTCAATGATGCCAGCGAAACTGCCATCGGCATTGCGAACAATGCGACCATAACCGGTCGGGTCGTCAACACTTGCGGTCAGCAGTGTGGCACCGGCGCCGGTTTCGAGGTGCACATCGATAAGAGATTCAATAGTCTGCACATCAAGCAGCGGCACATCGGCGCTGGTCACAACAACTGCACCGGCAAAATCGGCAGGCAGCTTGGCAAGTGCGCATTCAACAGCACGGCCAGTGCCGGGCAGATCATCTTGGTCGGCAATAATCGCGCTGCCAAAAAAAGTTTCGATGTATTCGGCAAGCAAATCACGCTCATGACGAATTACAGGAATCACGTGAGCTGCACCAACACCGCTAGCGGTGGCAAGTGCGTGGTGAAGCATCGGCAGGCCAGCGATTTCGTGCATAACCTTAGGCAACTCAGAGCGCATTCGGGTGCCTTCACCGGCAGCAAGCACGATCACGGCGAGATGCTTTTCGCTCATTGATCCTCTTTCGTTAGCGCTGCTCCCCCAGGATTCGAACCTGGACCGAACACCTCCAAAGGGTGCCGTGCTGCCGTTACACTAGGGAGCAAAGTGGGCCAGCCTAGGCAAACCTAGGCATTTTCACCCTCTTAGTCTGCCAGATGTTTGCTGGCTTTTGGGTCGGTTGCGCTGCACAGGCCTAAACCCGCTCTGACAGGTCAAACCATTCCGCCTCAAGCACAGTGCGGCGCTCGTTCATTTCGTTCTGCTTCGAAACCAGACCGGCAAGGCCCGCGAAATCAGACTGATCGTGAGTTGCTAAGTCTTGGTGCAGTTTGGCTTCTTCGTCTGCCAGCTTTTCGAGTGCACGCTCGATTCGGGCCAGGTTCTTTTGTGCCTCGCGCAATTCGGCGCCGGCTGCCTTGTCGACGGTTTTATCGACGCCCTTAGCGACGGCCTGGGCTGCCGGTTTGTTATCCATGGATTTGCTGCCCAGCGAAGCCTTGCGCAATTGCAGGTATTGATCGACTCCGCCAGGCAGATGGCGCAGGTGCCCATCACCGAGCAGAGCGTATTGCTGGTCGGTGACGCGCTCGAGCAGGTATCGGTCGTGACTGACCACAATCAGCGTGCCGGGCCAGCTGTCGAGCAGATCTTCGATGGCGGCGAGCATGTCGGTGTCGAGGTCGTTGGTGGGCTCATCGAGAATCAAAACGTTCGGTTCGCCAAAAAGCAGTCGCAAAAGTTGCAGGCGTCGGCGTTGACCACCAGACAGGTCTTTGATCACCGATTGCAGCTGGGCGCTCGAGAAACCGAGTTGCTCGACAAGCGAGGTGATGCCTACCTCTTTGCCGTCAATCATGAAGAACTTTTTTTCGCGGGCGATTAGATCAAAGATTTTTTCGTCGGCGAATTCGTCTAGCTCGCGAACCTCTTGGCTCAGAGTTGCGATGTTGACGGTCTTTCCGCGCTTGACGCGGCCGGCGGTTGGTTCGAGGGCGCCGGTGATTAGTCGAAGCAGGCTGGTCTTGCCTGCGCCGTTCACGCCAACCAGGCCAACGCGATCGCCAGGGCCCAAACGCCAAGTCACATCACTAAGCAATTTGCGCTCACCAAAGGCAAGCGAAACGTTTTCGACATCGACCACGTCTTTGCCGAGCCTGGCCGTAGCCATTTGTTTGAGGCTGACCTGGTCGCGCACCGGCGGCTCGTTTTCGATCAGCAGGTTGGCCGCATCGATTCGAAACTTTGGTTTGCTGGTGCGGGCAGGCGCACCGCGGCGAAGCCAAGCCAACTCTTTGCGCAAAAGGTTCTGCCGGCGAGATTCACTGGCTGCCTGAGATCTGGCGCGTTCTGCTCGCTGCAACGTATAAGCGGCGTATCCACCATCAAAAGGGTCGATGATGCCATCGTGAACTTCCCACGTATAGTTGCACACCTCGTCGAGAAACCACCGGTCGTGTGTGACGACGACAAGGGCACCGGCGTTATCTGCCCAGCGATTACGCAGGTGCTGAGCAAGCCAAGCCACACCCTCGATGTCGAGGTGGTTGGTTGGTTCGTCAAGCATCACAACGTCGAGGTCTTGCGTCAGCAGAGCAGCAAGGGCGACTCGCCTGCGCTGACCACCCGACAGTTCGCCAACCCGTACGCTGAAATCAAGATCGTTCAGCAAGCCAGCGATCACATCACGGATTTTCGCATCGCCAGCCCACTCGTGCTCTGGCCGAGAGCCAACCACGATGTTGCCGATGGTCGCATCAGGGTCAAGTTGATCGGCTTGATCTAACAGCCCGATGGTGATGCCGTTGCGATAGGTGACTCGGCCAGCGTCTGGCGCTAGGCGTTTAGCCAAAATCTTTAGCAGCGTCGACTTGCCGTCACCGTTTCGACCAACAACGCCGATTCGGTCGCCCTCATTTAAGCCAACGGTGATGCCGTCAAAAACATTTTTGGTAGCAAACTCTAGGTGCACCTCTTCGGCGCCAAGCAAATGCGCCACTAGATTTGGCCGCCTGCAGCTTGATCAGATTCTGGGTCTGCTTCTGGCTCTTCTGGTTCGCCTTCGAGGTCTTCTATTATTGTGCCCTCGGCTGGGCCGGTGGTTGCAATCGCGTGTTCGCCATCGCGGCTAAGTTTTGCTGCGACTTCAAGCGCCATTTCTTGGCTCTCGCAAAGTGCAGCGATTGTCGGCCCACTGCCTGACACCATAGCTTTTAGTGCACCGAGTTTCTCTAGGTGTTCGATTTTGTATTGCAACTCTGGCAACAGATCGATTGCAGCCGCCTGCAAATCGTTTCGCATCATGCCGGCTAGATCGTATGGCGTCTTCACAGCCGCGAACTCGGCGGCTAAATCAGGTAGTTCACGAGCGGCTCGAGGGTCGCCGCCAACTTCGATTTGCATCTGGTCAAACCTGGCGAATACGGCCGGAGTCGATAATCCTTGTTCTGAAAGCCAAAGCACCCAGTGGGTTTTCGGCAACTGGTTTTCAGGCAGTGGGCTGATTTGGTCGCCTCGGCCAACTCCGTTGGCAACGCCGCCATAGAGAGCGAACGGCACATCAGCCCCAAGTTTTGCGGCTAACTCGGCAAGTTGGTGTGGCTGGTGACCGATGCCCCAGGCTGCTGCCAGAGCTGCGAGGGTGGCGGCAGCGTCGGCAGAACCGCCGCCCATTCCGCCGGCAACTGGCACCGTCTTATAGACGCCAAAGATGTTGTCTAGATAATCGTCTCGACCAACTTGCTCGGCAAGGGCCTTGGCCGCTTTGACAACTAGGTTGTCGGTGTTGGTAGGTATTGAGGCTAGGTGGCGAGCTGGAATGGTTCCACGAAAGCTGATTGCGAAATCGGCCGGGCCAACCACGTCGACGCGCTCACGCAGATCTAGAGCCAAATAGAGCGAGTGAGCCTCGTGATAGCCGTCGTCGCCAAGTGCACCGACCGCAAAGACCAGATTGATTTTGCCAGGCGCAGACGCGCTGGCTTTGTGGAACTTTAGTTCGCCCATTAGTTCTGCACCCGTTCGATAACTTCGAAGAGCAGCTCGCCCCAATATTTGTCGCGGGCGCGATAGGCGGCCGGCGAAACAATGAATTCATGTTCGATGTTTAGATCCGTGTGCGCAAGCTTTTCGGGGCTTGGTTCAAAGACCAAAGTTGCCCGAGTGCCATCGTCGAAGGCGATTACCAACTTGTCGTTAGCGCTCTGCTTTAGAAACCTGCGAATCTCATCTTTGCCATAGAGCGCTTCTTGAGCAAAAATTTTAAAGGCGCGAGCGTTCTCAATTGGCAACTCATAGGTCGCGCGCAAAACTTTTTTATCGCTTACCGCGGTGGTCTTCGCAGAATCGCGCCAAGCCATAAAACTGAGCGCAATCGAGTTAGCCCACCAGCGGTGCATGCGGTGCTCATCAACAAGCCACTTTGTGATTGCAGTAACTTTTTCTTCACGCACCGGTGAATCAAAAATCAGCTGAAACCACTCTTCGCGCTGTTTGGCCGTGTTGGCATAAATCTGATCTGCGCCAACATTGGCGTTGGGCTTGATGTCGGGCACCAGCATCGCGCGTCGCCCGTGTTTGGCGGCACGTTTAGATGCACTTGGATGCTCTTGGTTTACCCGTTCAAAAACAGGCATGTCGGCAAAAATGTCGCTCGACTTTTTCTTGCGGCCAAACACTAAATCGCCGCCTTTGCGATCGTCACAAAATCGTGCACGTTCAGTTGCTCACCGCGTTCGCTGGGGTCTATGCCTGCGCGAACAAGGCGCACCTCGGCTTCGGCTGCCGAACCCGCCCAGCCTGCCAGTGCCTGCCGCAGGGTTTTGCGGCGCTGGGCGAAGGCTTCATCGATCACGGCAAAGGTGGCCACCCGAAGTGCGTCGTCGCCAAGCGGCTCTGCATGTTTCACGAATGACACCAGTGCCGAGTCAACGTTTGGCACCGGCCAAAAGATGCCGCGGGCTACATTGCCTGCGAGTCTGGCGGCTGCATACCAGGCCAGTTTCACACTTGGGGATCCGTATATCTTTGACCCTGGTTGGGCCGCCAAGCGGTGGGCCACTTCGGCTTGCACCAGAACTAACCCACTTTGTATTGATTCGAAGGTTTCTAAAAAGTGCAGCAGAACGGGCACCGAGATGTTGTATGGCAGGTTGGCAACAAGGGCATCTGGTGCAGCTGGCAATTCTTTGACCCGCATTGCATCGGCGGTAACGACTTCGAAGTGCGCCTCTGGTGCCCGCTTGGCAACGGTTTCGGCAATTGCAGCTGCCATGCGCTGATCGATTTCGACGGCGATCACGCGCTTGGCAACTTCGCAAAGACCCAGGGTTAGCGAACCTAGGCCCGGCCCGATTTCGACCACGACTGAATTACCGTCAATGTTTGAGGCTGCCACTATGCGTCGAATGGTGTTTGGGTCGGTGACAAAGTTTTGCCCAAGCTTTTTGGTTGGCATTACGCCAAGTCGCGCAGCTAACTCGCGAACGTCACTGCCGCCAAGAAGTTCAGCCATTTAGCTTGCCAAGCCTTCGGCCCATGAACCATAAACGGCTTCGGTATTCAAAGTTAGCTGTGCCGCCATGTCGTCGGCGCTGATGCCGCGAACCTCTGCCATGCGACGCACGGTCAAGCCGATTAGATATGGCGAGTTTGGTCGACCCCTGAATGGTTCTGGAGTCAAAAACGGAGCATCGGTTTCAACCAAAATCAACTCTGGCGGCAAAATGGCAAGCGCCTCGCGCAGGCCTTCGTTCTTTTTAAAACTGACTGTGCCGCTGAACGAGGCATACCAGCCGCGCTCGATGCAGATCTCGGCTAGTTCGCGACCGCCAGAGAAGCAGTGAAACACTGTGCGCTCTGGGGCACTTACTCGAAGCAAAGTTGCGACAACATCGTCGTGCGCATCGCGATCGTGAATCTGCAGCGCAATGTTGTTTTGCTTAGCGATCTCGATGTGGGCTTCAAAGCTGCGCTGTTGCAGATGAAGCAACTCTGGCCCGGTTCGAAAATAGTCAAGGCCGGTTTCACCAACTGCACGCACACGCGGTTGCGCAGCCAGCTCGGCGATGCCCGCGATGGCATCGTCAAGCGCAGCCTCGTTCGCGAATTCGGCAGCAACGTTTGGGTGCAGTGCAACAGCCGCCAACAACCGCGGCTCAATGGCCGCAACCTGCGCCGACCAACTTGAGGTTTCGAGACTGCCGCCTACCTGCACCGCGCCGATGATGCCGGCTTCGGCCGCAAGCTCTAGGTGCTCACGGTAATCCATGGGATTCTCGCCGTCAGCGATTTCGAGGTGAGTGTGATTGTCATAGGTGCCGATGCTAAGTGGCTCGGGCACAGGCGGGTAACTTAAATCACGCGAAGAGCCGGTCTCGGTTTTGCGGTCGCGAACACGGATGTACGACTCTTGGGTCATGGCTAGTTCTTGGCCTGAGTTTTGGATTCGCTGCCGTCGGCAACTTCGATGCGTGGGAACAAAACATCGAGTTCGCCAACCTTGGTGCCTGCCGGCAATTGACCCCAGGTGGCGCTCTCGCTCAGCGGTTGATCGGCTAGTTCGCCAAGCTTGCCTTCGGTGAGCGCAGCCCACAACTTAGCCGTCGCCTTAGGCATTACCGGCGCAAGTGCAATCGCCAAAACTCGCAAGCCTTCGGCGCAGGTATAAAGCACTTCGGCAAGACGTGCGTGAGTCTCTTCGTTTTTAGCTAGGGCCCATGGCTCTTGCACGGTGATGTAGTTATTCAGCTCATCAACCAGAGTGAACACTGCGGCGATGGCATCTTGAATGGCCACGCGCTCGATTGCTTCGTCGGCGTCTTGAATCGCCCTAGCGGCAACGGCCGCCACCTGCTTGTCTGCCGGGTTTTCAGCTTGGTTGTCGAGCGCGCCCACAGCCGGCAAGGCGCCGTCGAAATATTTGCGAATCATCGCCAGCGTGCGTGAGGCAAGGTTGCCAAAGCCGTTGGCAAGTTCGGCGTGGTAACGCGCCGAAAGGTCTTCATAACTAAACGAACCGTCTTGGCCGAAAGCAATCGCCTTCATAAAGTAATAGCGAAACGCGTCGCTGCCGAAAACGTCGGTGATCTCGCTAGGCGCGATGCCGGTGAGCTTTGACTTCGACATCTTTTCGCCACCAACCAAAAGCCAACCGTGACCAAAAATTTGACGTGGCGGTTCGATCTTCGCGGCCATCAACATCGCCGGCCAAATCACAGCGTGAAAACGCAAAATGTCTTTGCCCACGATCTGAGTGGTCGCTGGCCAGAGGCTTTCGAACTTGGCCTGGTCGCTGCCATAACCAATCGCCGTGATGTAGTTCAACAAAGCGTCGAACCAAACGTAGGTGATGTGCGAGGTATCCCAGGGAATATCGATGCCCCAATCGAACTTCTCTTTGCTGCGCGAAATCGACAGGTCTTCTAACCCGCGGCGCACGAATGAAACGACTTCGTTGCGAGCCGACTCGGGCTGAATAAAGTTTGGGTTCGCCTCATAAAAATCGAGCAGCGGTTGTTCGAATTCGCTTAGCTTAAAAAAGTAATTGGTCTCTTCGAGTTGTTCGACTGGCTTCGAGTGGATAGCACAGACCTCGACGCCTTCAAACTCGCCGGTGCCATCAACTAGATCGGCCTTGTTTTTGTATTCTTCACAGCCGACACAATATGCGCCTTTGAACGAGCCCTGATAAATGAAACCGGTGTCATAGAGGTGTTGCATGAACTTTTGCACGTTGGCTTCATGGCGGGGTTCGGTGGTGCGAATGAAATCTTGGTTATCGATATCGATGGTTTCAAGAAGGGGCAACCAGGCATCGTGCACTAGCTTGTCTGTCCAGTCTTGAGGGCTAACCTTGTTGGCGGCTGCGGTGCGCAACACCTTTTCGCCGTGTTCGTCGGTGCCGGTTAGCAAGAACGAGGTTTCACCGCGTTGACGGTGCCAGCGGGCCAAAACGTCAGCAGCCACTTCGGTATAGGCGTGCCCAATGTGAGGTGCATCGTTCACATAAAAGATTGGCGTAGTCACATAAAAAGACTCGCCAGCACGCTGGGCAGACATGCTATCTATCTTAACTTAGGGGGCTTGCGGCTGGGTCGGCCTTGGCATCGAGAGCTCGCTGATACAAGTCACTTTTAGAAACATTGTGTGCTGAGGCGACTTCTGCCACGGCCTGCTTCAGCGATAAACCGGCTGCGCGCTGGGCTAGAACGACCGGCACCAAGTCTTCGATGGTGGCAGTGGCCGGCTTTGCACCCGCTATCACTAAAACGATCTCACCTTTGATTTCGCCATCGGCCCACGCCACCAATTCGGCCAAAGTGCCACGAATGGTTTGTTCAAACTTTTTTGTTAGCTCGCGCGACACCGAAGCTCGGCGGTCTGCGCCAAGCACGGCAACCGCATCTTGCAGGCTCTCGAGAACGCGATGCGGCGACTCAAAGAAAATCACAGTGCGGGTTTCGGTCAACAGGTTTTCAAAAGCCTTGCGCCGATCACCGGCTTTGCGCGGCAAAAACCCATCGAACGCGAACCGGTCGGTCGGCAGGCCGCTAACCGCCAGCGCAGACAGCACGGCCGATGCACCTGGAATCACACTGACCTCGATGCCGCGCTCAACCGCCGCACGCACCAAGATAAAACCAGGGTCACTCACCGTTGGCATGCCGGCATCGCTAACCACCAACACGTCGGCGGTTTCGGCCAGATCAAGAATCTGCTCGATGCGTTCTGCCTCGTTGTGCTCGTGCAGACTAAAAAGTTTGGCGGTCAGCTTGACGCCTAATCCTTGGGCTAATTTATGTGTCGAGCGAGTGTCTTCTGCGGCGATATATTCGGCTGTGCCAAGCGCCTCGATCAGTCGCTGCGAGGCGTCTGAGAGATTGCCGATAGGTGTGGCAGCAAGTATTAGCACGCTCTATTCTCGCAAACTACGCTAGATAAGTGCTCATCGCCTATCGCAATCTGTTAGCCAACCCGCTTTGGCGCACGCGATTCAACCTGTGGGCGCCTCTAGCAGTGCTGGCTTTGGCTGCTTTCGCAAGGCTCTATGGGCTGGCCTACCCTGGCTCGCTGGTTTTTGATGAAACCTATTACGTCAAGGATGCCTGGTCGCTCATCACAGCCGGCCACGAACTCAATTGGCCGACCAATGCCGACGCAATGTTTGCCGCGGGCAAGCTGCCTAACGCGCTTGGCACCGGCAGTTTCGTTGTGCACCCGCCGCTTGGCAAGTGGTTGATTGGGTTAGGCATGTTGGTCTTCGGGCCGACGAATCCTTTTGGTTGGCGAATAGTTGTTGCGTTATTTGGCGTCGCCACCGTGTGGCTGGTTTTTTTGAGCGCAAAGTTGTTATTCAAATCAACGCTTTGGGCACTGGTTGCCGAACTGTTTATGGCAATCGATGGCATGGCAATAGTGCTGAGCCGCACAGCACTTCTCGATCAGATTCTCGGCTTCTTTATGCTGCTGAGCTTTTATGCTTTGCTTCGAGACCGAGCCAGATTCGGTGAGAGAATTTGGCGAAGGCCTTGGCTTTTTGTGATGGGTCTTGCACTTGGCGCAGGCACTGCGGTCAAATGGTCTGGACTCTATTTTGCGGCGTTTTTTGTAATTTATGTTTTGGTCTCAGATGCAGGTGTGCTGCGCAAGTTAGAAATCGGTGCTCGCAAAACAGTTTCGCGAAGCTTGGCAACCATCACGTTGGTGCTGCCGGTTTATGCGCTGACCTATTTGGCCAGCTGGGCTGGCTGGTTGGTAACCAGCGGTGCCTATGACCGCAACTGGGCCGATCAACAAGGGCATGCCATCAAAGGCTTCTTTGGCTTCATACCCCGTTCACTGCAGTCACTTGCCCACTATCACCTCGAGGCATATTCGTTTCACGTCAATCTGCACACCGGCCACCCATACGCCGCAAGCCCGCTCAGCTGGCTTTTTCAACTTCGCCCAACATCGTTCTTCTATGAAGGCACCAAGGGCTGCGGCGATTCCACTGGCTGTTCGAGCGCAATCACCGCGCTGGGAAACCCAGTGCTTTGGTGGGCAGCGACCATGGCCGTAATCTATCTGGCTGTTCTCTATTGGCAACGGCGCGAGCGCATCCTTGGATTAATGCTTTTAGGCCTCGCCGCTGGATATTTGCCGTGGTTCGCATATTTGAATCGCACCGTCTTCACCTTTTATACCGTTGCCTTCGAACCGTGGTTGTGGCTGATTTTGGTTTATGCGCTACGAA
>Ga0304729_1001670_pt1 | contig 14178 bp, 15 predicted proteins | sample C_131016_MF_Meta_FD_190475 | JGI IMG/M metagenome (GOLD analysis project Ga0304729, IMG submission 190475) | Freshwater microbial communities from Lake Croche, Canada to study carbon cycling - C_131016_MF_MetaG (v2) (version 2) | ecosystem: Environmental > Aquatic > Freshwater > Lake | place... | reverse complement strand
GGAAGACTGGCACATTTATCTTGTTCAGACCAAAGGTTCGAACTATGTGCTGCAAACGACTACTATCAAGAGTTCTTGACTTTCCTACTCTAACGGAAAGGTAACGTTTTGCCTAGAGGCAATATTTGCGCCTAAATCAAGCCCCGAATGGTCAATTCAGCATGCAATTCAGGGTCACTTGGCTCAACCAGGTGCTTGCCATCTGCGAAGAGGATTACTGGGATGTTGGTTTTACCGGAGATGGCTCTGGCTTCTTCGGTGAACTCTGCTGATTGCTCAACATCTTTCTTCTCAAACTCAACACCAAGAGCATTCAATAACTTCTCTGACCTTCTGCAGTCCCCACACCAGTCAGCTCCATAAACAATAACTTCACTCATTTACCTAATCCTTATCTCATCCGGTATTACTAATACTTCACCATCAAAACTAATACCTGTTAGGTCTCTAACCACTATGTCTGCCTGAGTTTCCTTAGCTTTCTCCCCAACACCTATTACTAAGCCAACACCTGCCTCTATGGCTGAGACAACACCAGCTTCAGCATCTTCAAATACAACACAGTCCATTGGTTCAAACCCTAGGTTCTTAGCTCCCAACAAATACGGATCAGGATGTGGTTTACCCTGCTTCACATCATCCCCCGTTACTAGTTCCTTAGGAATAGGTAACCCAGCAGCTTCTAGTCTTGCTTTACCTAGGTTTGGGTTAGCTGATGTGCAGATAGTCCAAATACCACTAGGTAAAGACTCTAAGAGTTCTTTAGCTCCAGCTAAAGGAACAGTCATATGAGCAGTGTCTTGCTCTAAAGCATTGATTCGATCATTTGCCTTAGCAAACAGTTCAGGAGAGACAAGCTCTCGAACCATATCCTCTGCTCTTCTGCCTGAATTATTAGCTTTATCTAAGTCATAACCAGGTGAGAATTCAGTAGCCCAAACATCCCAAGCAGCTTTAGCTGCTTGGTGAGAATCAACTAGAACGCCATCATTATCAAATAGCAGTGCTGAGCAGGAGTACTTCATACATAAAGGCTACCTTGCACTAAGTTTCGTAACCTAGGCGTTAGCAACCAGAGGTTCTCAAGGAACCGGGATTTATAGAAGCAACGGAACAGTAGATGTTCCAGCAAGAAAGATCACTGTTGTTGACACTGTAGGAGCAGGAGATACCTTCATAGCTCACCTCCTAGGTCAACTAGAAGAAAACAACTACCTAGGTGAAAACCCTCTAGAGAAACTAGCCTCACTACCAACAGAACAACTAGCCCAATACGTCAAAACCGCAGGCATAGCAGCAAGCATCACCTGTGAGAGAGCTGGTTGTGAGCCTCCTACTTTGGAGGAGGTTCATAAGATTCGACACCAGGCACTGTAAACGTTACAAATTCGCTTATGCGCTCCTCGTAAGAATCAAGCAGGGATTCTTCCACTCCCGACTCGACCAATCTAGAGCGAAAACTGATGGAGAAATCCTCAATGAAATCTCTAACATTCGACATCATGTGAATAAATATTGTGTCTAAAGCCTCTTGGGGGCTGGAAATTACCAAGATTGTCATGTTTAGCCTTTGGGCTTTTTTCCTGATGCTTTCCAGATTAATGTGACCGCTGTACTTATAGTTTTCAAGAGCAAAATAGAATGCTCTGTCGGCCCCGGTTTGCGAGACTTTGTCCATGAACCCAGTTATTTGCCCAGTAGCGATTGGTGCTTGTTTTACTTCCACAAAAATTACTGGGCTCCCGTTAAGACAAACGTGAACATCTCCAACAAGTTTTGCATCTGGATCTTGAGAGTGACCCTGGAGAACTTTTTCTCGGCCATAAACAAGTTCGAGGCAACTAGAAACAAAGGCTTGCCCAACTTTGCCACTCTCAGAATTTTTCTCTACGAATAGTGATACCAACTCCATAAATCGTTCCGTTGATTGAAGATCAGAACGAACCCCGTGCGCAACGGCTTCGGGTTTAGCATAAGTTCTGCGCATGTCAAACAACAGAGCTAGCACGATTTGAGCCTCACTGGATTTCATGTTGTTCACTAATTCTGCAATTCCGAAGAAAATGCCCCACTGACTGCGTTTGTTTTTCTTTGCCCCCATTTCTTTTTCAATAAATTTCCTAAAAGTGAAAGGCTGATTGTTCATAGGCTGCGATGAAGTTGCGCGCAGATCGATGTCCTGCTCCTTAGCAAAGGTGGCGAGTGCCTTTCCGATGGATGGTGCGGAGTAACCGACTTGACTTGCTCCCGCTTGGATGTGACAAACATCTAAGAAATCTTTTTCTTCTAGAGACCTGGCTGTAAGCAGCACTCCAAAGACAGCAAGATAGGTCTTGGGCATTTCGGAGGGGCACAACAACCTAATTTTTTCAGCCCATGTTTGTACGAATTCAGAATTCTGATCAATCTGAGAGGTGAGAGCATACTGGTTCGCGGAAGCTAAAATCGACTTAATCTTTTCTCCACTTAGAACCATTCTTAGCCTCGCTTCATGTTCTTCAGAATTTTGTCAGGAGATGATGGTGCGGTTTCAATAATGGTGAGCAGTTTCTGCCCGTGTTTGGAAGACTCCAGGTGCTCCCTATCGCGAACCGCAAGGAATTTAAGTGCATTCCACACAGCTCCAACATTTACGGCATTCCCAAGTTGTTTGTAAGAAGAGCTTTCAGGTTGCCCACTAAAATCAAACCAATCAGGTAGGCCCTGCAGCCTTGCTGCTTCTCTTACAGTAATCTTTCTCGATTTACGAATGTCCTTAGCATTCCCGATTATTGAAGTCTGGTTAATGGCAACTAGAGCCGGTACGTACGTCTGCTTTTTTGCTCTGATACCAGATGGCCTAAATTGAATCAGGCAAGTCGAAAGGTTTTTTTCGTCCTGTGCCTGCCACTCTAATTTCCTCCTGGAGTCCGGAAAACTTTGAACTTTGTAATCCTTTAGCCACTCGTCTATCCAAGTTTTATTTGCCGTGTAGAGTGCGGCGTTCTTTCTTAAGAAATTTGACTTCCAATCCGGAGTCGCCGTTGGAATTCGAAGCTTTGATTCGTCTACCCAGGCGTCGACCCAGATAGGGAAGCCCGGTGGTTGCGTTTTATTATGCTTCTTGTACTCTTTAACCCACACGTTCCAGGCTTCCAGCCAATCTTTCTCAAGTTTTGTAAGTTGACTAGATTCAGCTGAATCCAATGGTAGGTCCCGTTCCAAGTTCCATTCGAAATCTTCATTAAGCTTGAGCAAGTCCCTTCGACTGATTAGAGGATCAATCTGAAGATCATGGCTTACTGGTTTGCCTGTATAAACACCGGCGATAAATACTCGCTCGCGAACTTGCGGCCTCCCTCCCATCGAAGGAGGTATTAGATGTGGTGAAATGATCGATGGCTCGAAGCTCACAGAGTAACCTTCATTACGAAGAGTCTCAATAATAACTTGCCATTCATGTTTGTGGCGAGGACCTGTCAGATTTCGAACATTCTCAAGTAAAACAATTGTTGGGTGATGCTTCTTGATTATGTTGAGGATGTTCCAGTACAGAGTCCCTCTGGTCTCATCCATGCCTCGTTGAGCGCCAGATTTTGAGAATGGCTGACAAGGGAAACCTGCCAAAAGGACATCATGGGCCATTACATTCATAGTCGAGTCATTGGCGTCTCTCGTAATGTCGCCAAGCGAACTATGGCCCCAATTTCTTTCGTATATTGCTGCAGCTCTTGGATCTATGTCAACTGAATATTCTGCCTGACCACCCAAAGCTTCCATAGCGGCGGCAAACCCACCGATTCCTGCGAAAAGGTCAATGTACTTAAACTGCTTACTGATAGATTTAGAGGCCATTCATCAAGAATAAACTCTCTCCCGGACATTTCCCGCTTCTAACTGCTCCTCAGAAGCATGGTCGTACTTCTAAAACGTTTGGCATCGGGGTGGGTCGGTGGGAAATACTTAACGATGCCACCATTTCCGTATTTTAGGTGAGCAAATTCGACATCTTTTTTAGACAAATTTGCCTCCACGATAGCTTGCGCCTCCTCAAGCCGAATCCATTTGCGCCACCCGCGTGAGCCCCTGGTTGCTTGGCAATTAGCGTGGTATTTGACGGCATCCGGATGATTGTCCTGGAAATATGTAGCCTGGAAATTGGAGTTTCCAGACTCACCACCAACTGTTATTGTCCCCTCTGTTTTATAACTTTCGATAATCGCCTCAGCTTCAAAGTATTTAAGCCACGCGACAAGCTTGAAGCCTTCGGGAAGAGCAAATGATTCATCAGGTGATGAATTTTGCTTGACTTCGAATTCCACTCCTGAAAGAAGTTGAAGATTGTTTCCAACTCTTCCCATGCTCTCTAAAGCAAATAGAAGTCGTTTATCTATAATGTCAAACTCTTTGCGACTGAAGTTTTGGGCATCTCTAACGTGCTCACCAGTTGCGCAGACTAGCTTGGATTTATTTGATGAAGGATCGCTTTCGCTTTGTACAACCAATAGGACAGAATTACCACAAAATTGGCAAATAGAATCGAATAAACCTGCGATTGTCCAAGACATATCTAATGTTGGCGCGAGATCTGATTTAGCATCCAATCCGGCAAAGAATTCTTCAAGTTTCACAGAAGTCGCCTTTCATATTTCTAGAGTAAATGTATAACGATTCCAGTCATGTTCCCTAGAAGCAACGTTATTGGGATAAAGTCTAACCAACAAGGATTCAAGATTACGAGGTACGGCAAAACATGGAAATTTATATCGGAGAGTTAAAAATTACAGGCGACTTTAGGGTCGCGTTACCCCAAGGAATAACTTCAGCTCCTATAACTACTGTTCCCCCTGATGCCATTGAAGAACTCGAGATCCAAGGAAATAGCGATTTTCAGCCTGGACTTAACCTAATTGTCATAAGCGGGGTGGGGGACGACGGCTACTTCGAATATCAAGGAGATGTTGAAGTTTTAGGTAAACCCGATTCTCCGGAGGATGTCATTATCCGACCAGGAGTTGGAATATTGGCTCTTTTCAAGACCATGAACTACAAGCTTTGGGTTGCATTGGGTGAATTAGTAGACAACAGTATTCAAAGCTTTGACGAGAATAGAGTGCAACTTAAGAAATTGCATGGTCCTGATTTCAAGTTACGTGTCGATATTGAATTTAATGCCTCCCCTATAGAGCATGTCGTGGTTAGGGATAATGCTGCTGGGATAGCTGCAGCAGATGTACATAGGGCATTCACCCCGGCGGTTAGAAGGGTAAACCGAAGCGGGCTAGGACAATTCGGTGTTGGAATGAAAAGCGCATGTGCTTGGTATTCAGACTACTTCTCTATCACTTCATCAGCTCTAGGCGAAAATGTGACTCGAGAAGTAACTTTTGATGTGCCTACGATCATCGATAACAACATCGAAAAAATGAGGCCAGCGATTACACCAAAAAACCCTGAGGTGCATGGTACGACAATTGTTATGCAGCAATTGAATCACGGGCTGCCAGCGAACCAAACCCTAGGCAGAGTTCGTAGTTACTTAAGTAGCATTTATAGAGAACCCATTCGCAATAATGAAATCGAAATTTATGTTGGTGGAAAAAAACTTCACTTCGATGACTATGTGTTACTGAATGAACCTTACTGGCCTGACAAAACAGGACCGCTTTTCAAAGTTGAAAATGGATCCAAAGTGATTGCTGACGAAACTCTCTGGAGGCTTCCAATTGATTTTCAGCTTCAAGAAAGTTGGAAGTCCGATAGGGCTCCCAATAAGCCCGACCAGCCGCCGAGAATTCGCGGGTGGGTAGGGATTTTAGAGACTGGTTCTACTAAAAGGTCGGGATTCGCTCTAATCTGGCGAGGGAAAGTTGTTGTTGGTGCAGGGGCTGCGGCGGAGGCGGACCAAGATGCCTATAGACCTCGCGAAGTTTTTGGTGCCTCAACATCTTTTCCTTACCAAAGGATAGTAGGGGAAATTGATATTTCCGAACTTGACGTCACTACCTATAAAGACAGTGTTCAGTGGAGGCCAGGGCAGGAAGATGAACTAAAAAAACTTCTAAGGGACGCAGTCGATACTGAGGACGAAAATTCAACTATCAAGTACTCCCTCCTGAAACAGGCGATGCATTATCGTTCAACACTATCTTCCGAGGGAATTTCTCAAGAGGTTCAAAAAGCGCTCAACGATGCCAAGTCTGAAGCTACACGAGCTCTGCTTGCCGCACTAGAGTCACAAGCGGACGGGATTCAACCAGACGTAAGCCGAGTAGTCTTCGAAACAGATTCAATACTTGGAGCGGCAGAAGGAAAGGTTCTAATTTACAGAGAGCCGGAATCTAACGAGAACTACATGCTGGAAATTATCTCAAACTCTCTCGAACCCAGACTTGTGTCAACCGTCCAAAATAATAGGGACCTCATTATTCGGCTGAATCGCAATCACCCTTTTATGGAGAATTACGCGCAATTACCTGGAGCTCAGCTTGATCCTGTGATCAGGTTATTAGTTGCTGTCGCGTTGACTCAAATCAAGCTTGAACGCGAAGGTGTGCCTCATTGGTATCTGACAATGGATTACGTGAATGAGTTCCTAAGTAAGTGGTTTGGTAAGAATGATGAGGTATAAAAATGGGAAATGACTGGGTAAAAGTTGGCGACAAAACCCTTGAGTTTGCAACGAAACTCGACTTTCTAGATGAGATCGAGAAAAACAGTTTAATAACGAACACAAGTGAGATTCTGGGGAAAGCGGACTCTCCTTTTGATGAATCCCAAGAAAAGTCCTCTGTTCTAGTTGTTGGAGAAGTGCAGAGCGGGAAAACACTCTCATTCACAACGGCCATGCAACTTGCAAAAGATTCCGGAATAAGACTTTTCATAGTAATTGCCGGAACGAAGAAGACACTTAGAAATCAGACTTTCGATCGACTTAGAAAGGACCTACACCCAAATTACGATTGGGAAGTAGAAAAGACTCTCAGACTAGATGACCTGAGTTTGTTCACGGCTCGTTTCAAGGCTAATGAAAAGTTACCGTTAGAAGACCAAAAGAGTTTTGTTTTCGTGGTGATGAAGAATCAGTCAAAGTTGTACAGGGCAGCAAAATTCATTCACGATTTCCAGCAAAATCTAGGAATCACTGTGCCTTCTCTAATAATCGACGATGAGGCAGACCAAGCTGGGTTGAATGTTGCACCTGAAAAACCTGACGAAATATCTAAAGTTTATGAAAGTCTCCGGCGGCTAAGAGAACATGCCAAAAATCACATTTTCTTGCAGTACACAGCGACCTCTCAAGCCTTGACCGTGGTTTCGTTGGCTGACCATATGTCACCTGATGAAGTTGTCGTCCTGGATTCTGGGGCAACTTATGTAGGGGCCAATGAACTCCTAGCAACTGGATCTATTTTTTACGAGGAGATTCCAGATGCTGAACTGGGAGAGGCTCAGCAGCCGGTTAATGAACTTATACCCGTTGAGTCTTTTAGGTCAGCCTTTCAATACTTTTTGATTTCAACCTATGTCGTGCTGAACTTGAGAAACCTCGATCACGCGTCAATGCTGGTTCATCCGGACAGACTTACTGTCAGCCATCACGTCTATAAAAAATGGGTACAGAAGATAATCCAAGACGAACTGGCCTTGTTCTCGAACTCAGATGATGAATGGAGGATTCACTATCAGCCGGCAATCACAAATCTTGAATTATCTCTAGACGATCAGGACAAAACGAGCATGTTTACTCTTCTGGACGGTCCATTGGCTAGGACCTCGCTTCTAAAGTTGCTCTCAAACATTAGAGTCAGAGAAATCAACAGCAGCCGCGCTAATGAGGACGTATCTACAAATGAGTGGGGCGATCACCAAGCTTGGATTTTGATCGGTGGAGAAAAAATGCAGCGAGGTTTCACTATTTCTAACCTTATTGTCACCTACATGCCTAGAGGAAGGGGAATGGGAATCTCGGATACGATTCAACAGCGGGGACGTTTCTTCGGACATAAGCGACACTATAAAGAATTCCTTCGTGCCTGGCTGTCCCAAGATATTTACGAAACATTCAAGGAAATCGCTCAATTCGAGAACTTTTTTAGAGCGTCCCTTATTGATGTTCAAGAAAAGAGACAATCGCTCACTGAATGGTCTCGATACTTCTTGTTATCTCCTCGACTAGTGCTGACACGTGCCGCTGCTATCGCACTCAGACTTAATCGTTTAAGTTTTAGGGGAGGTTTTCTCTTCAAGCAAAGCCATCTCTACTCTCCTTGGCACTCGGATCTGAAGGTTCAAAGTTCCAATCGTAGCCTGTTGACGGATTCGTTCAATGTTCGAAGTGATTTCGATTTAGACACCCGTAAAGATGGCAGAAGGCATACATCTTCCCAGATTCCCATGTCTTCGCTATTACAAATACTCGAAAATTGGAAAATGACTACTCGAGAGAGAGAACATCTCGACAGGCTTTTAGTGGGGCTTCGCGATTTCATGGTTAAGAATGAGAATCTAGATGCGGTCGTAATTTTCCTCGACGATTTGGATCCTAGAAGGCGCTCGATGTCCAAACTGTCTGAAAAGAATGTGGCGGACGGATCAAAGGATTTTGATACCTGGGCTATTGAAAATCTCCATCAAGGACGTTCAAAAAACTATCTTGGGGATACAGAAATGGTAATAGCCGACACAATCACATTGCAAGTGGCTCAGGTAATACCTAAAATTGGAGACACTGAACTCCCCCAAGTTCTCGCAATTGCTATAGGTTGGCCTCTGGAACATGAACTAACTCTTTTCACTCAATCGGCTGACAGCGCTGTGTAGAGGAACTAATGTCTGCTTTTTAGTTCTTGTTCTCCAATTTCAAGAATTATGTTCAAGCCATCTAGCGTGATGGTTCCACCTCTTGACACGTAAGAATTCTGGAACGGAACGCCAAATTTACTCAGGATTGCCTTAAGCAAATCGTGCTTTGAGTGCTGGTTAGGGTTACTTATGCCAAGACCGAAGGCTAGATTTACTAGAACTCTTTTTCTTTCTTTAGCTCCTGGTCCCAATTCTTCGGATCCACTACCAGTAAGGTTGCTTATTCGATTTACCGCCTCAAGTTTGTGGAGCGATCGCCTAAAAGTCACAAATTCTCCCAACTACAAATTCATTTGCTTTCCATCTTGCGCCACTGAGGAACATGTTCATCAGCAGATTGAAATAGTTTAGTGCGATTTGAGCTTAAAAGCTCTGCCGAAATGAAAATTCACAAAAGTATGGATCCCATCAAAAAATTTCGTTGTCACAGTCAGCAAACTTAGAAGGTAAATGCTACTTGTAATCTAAACCCAAAGATGGCGGTGAAGCAGAGTTTAGTCACCTGAAGCGAGTTGTTCCCGTTTATTTCAGGCAGCTGTAATTGAATTGATGAGATTGTAAGTTCTAGAATGTTTGCTATGGGAAACAATGTCCATCAAGTTTATATAGAAGCTCGGTTCGACGCACTTCTATATTGCAGTTCTCACTTAACTCAAGAAATGCTGAGTCAGAATGTAGTAGTTGATCTAGCTCGGTTCGAAAGTTCATTCGTCGATTTGGATTCAAGTTCGGTGCGACACATAGTTTCTAGTGGTAGATGGGCTCCTTCAAATGTAAGTACAAAAGAAGTTCGTAAGAAACTTCCTAATTTTGAGGAGCAGGATGACTGGTCGTTTTGGAGTGGGACGTTCTTGGTATATTCCGATTTCTTTGTAAAGGGGATCTATCCCGCCTACCCTAGTGAGTTCTTGGCCGACTTGGTTTTTGAGTGGGATGATTTGCGGTCAGAAAACATTTACGTAGAGGTAATCGGCTCTCGAATTCATGATCGCACCCAGACAATCTACTAAGCCGAAAAAGCAACTCACCTAAGTGATTACTGCCTATTCGCTAATTCTGCAACAATTTTATGCCAGAACACATCCACCGGATGCATATCATTCCCACCTAGGCTGGCTACTGCGATCCTTCTGCCAACTAGCCCTCTGAACTTAGGGTTAGGTTCTGGTTCTAGGGTTATGTGGTTTCTGTGGTGTTTGGATTCGATGATGGCTAGGAGGTTAGCTGACTTCTTTATTCTCAGACCACAGGAACAGGTGTTCTCCTGGATTAGAGAGTGAAGACCCTCTTCAAGGTCTTGGAGTACTGGTCTTAGAAGTACTGTCCTTGCATAGAAGCTGATCTTTGGGGTTCCTGCTGCGTATTGGCTCTCAGTAGCTATCTTGGCTATCTGAGCTTTAGGGTCAACCCAAGTGTCGACATAACACCAGTTCTTTCTAGGCATTTTGTTTTGCTCTTTTCTTTAGTTGTTTGGCAATTCGATCCCACTTCAGATCAACAGCTGAGATCTTGTTTAGGTCTTGCATGGGCATGTGTAATCTCCTGCCCACTAACCCTCTGAATTGAGGGTTAGGGTCAGGTTCTAAGGTGGTGTGGTTTCTGTGGTGTGGTGAATCAACTATTGCCATAAGTCTTTTACTCTCAACTTTTAGGCCACAGGTGCAGGTATCTAGCTCTATGAGTGAATGAAGGTTCTCTTGAAGATCGTTATAGGCAATCTTGTAGATGATTGTTGAAGCCCACTTACCAAAAAAACATGGTGATGATTGGCACGGACCTGAATGGGAGTGTTTAGATTCCATTGAGTACCTTGGGTTCTCATACTTTGTCACATAACTCCAGTTAGGCACTGATACCTCTTTCGTTTAGTTTTTGTTTGTTTTGTTCGTGGATTGCTCTCACAATGGATTCGATTACTGGTTTAACTTCGCTGTTGTTTACCCGAATACAGTTAGTGATGTTCTCTTGAGACATGTTGAATCTCTCTATGAGTTTTCCTGTGTATATGAAGAGGAACTTCTTATCTGCTGTTACCTCTATGCCTTCTGGGTCGCTTTCGATAAGAGCTTGAATTACTCTCTGAGGGTTATGGTGAAACCAATACTCGGTAACACCATCTAGGGTGATCAGGAATGCGTTATCTATAACGTGAGAGACATCAACCAAGGATCTTGGTTGTTTGAAGGTATCAATCTTGCTGTGATGGATATGATGACCAGGATGGAAACTAAAACATTCTTGTGACGACATGGTTAAATGTCCTTTCTATTTTTACTGTTGGTCTGTTGCGTTCTTTTTGTTTCTTTGGCACCTTCGCCGAGTTAGGCAGGTTGCACTCTTCTTTGAAGCTTTCGCTTCTTCAACATTTGCTATTTAGTTATTTGGTTTGGTTGCTATCTTGTTCCTCTCTGACTAATCTCCAACTCAACGGAACTACCAAGATCCCTTTGAGCATTGTTCCAACATTTTGAACTACAAAGTTGTCCCAAAACCTGTCTGTTTGAACCTGGTTCCCTAAACCAAAGAGTCTTTTTCCAACTAAGCCTCTGAAGTGTGGGTTGAATTCAGGCTCTAATGTAACTGGGTTCCTGTGGTGGTTAGAGAGCACCAAATCGAGGACCGTGGTCATGCCATCATCTTCTAGAACAAGGCCGCAGGAGCAGGTGTTCTTGCCAAACAATAATGAATGGAGGTTCTCTTCTTGGTCTTTAAGCAGAGCTTTTAGGATGTTTTGGCGGGATTGGATGCCCCAGTGAACAACAACACTTTTTGCTCTTTTGTGTTCTTGTGCAGTGAGTCTTAGTCGTTTGGATAGATCGGTTTCTGCTGGCAGATAGTGCCATTTGAGTTTTGTTTCAGACATGAAAAATGCCCCTTCGTTGTTTCCGGGGCATTTCGCCCCATCTTGGTTTACACAACACTTTTGTGTTGATCGGCTGCTTTGTTTCTTTTTTGGCACCTTACCGATGGGCGGCAGGTTGCACTCTTCTTAGAAGCTTTCGCTTCTCAGCTTTTTGTATTTAGTTATGGTTTTATGCTAATGCTTCTTCTTGAAATATTCAATCAATTCCAAAGCACTATCGTTCATGCCTCTAGAAATGTAGTTCTCTAAAGTTTGCTCTTTGAACTTATTTGCAGCTTTTGTTTTATGCAGGTCAAGATTCAGTCTTGCAGCATTATCAAGAGCGTAGGTCTGCTGAATAAAGTCTTGAGTAGTTCTAGCATCTTTGCGAACTTCTTCGTTTAGAGCTACCGCTTCATCGTAACGACCTTCTTTCTTCAATGCATGTGTAACCACATTCTTGAAACGAATAACTATTTCGTCTTGGTAGTCCAGGCCTTCACGTGGCTGTTCATCCCAGATCTTGACAATGCCGGCGTAATCTTTCTTTTTACGCAGGGTCAAAGCTGTTTCACAGATAGCTTGCCAGCGTTGTTCGATAAGTCCTGCCTCATTAGCTTCAGCCAATAAATCTAGACTGGCCATCTCCGCTTCATCTAACATGCCATTAGCCCGCAGCTCTCGAATTTCATCTTGCCTTCTTTGCAGGTCTTCAACTTTGGCACCTGGAACACGCTTAGCTAAAGCTGATCTTTGCAGTTCGACCTGGGCTGCCTCTTCATGCTTATCCTGGCCTCTTAGTGCTTTGATCAGGTGCTCGGCTGCTTGCAGGGCCACCGAGAAATCCTTTGACCATGGCTGAAGATTTCTATCAAACAGTTTGTCAAAGAGCCGCTCTGCTCTATCAAACTGACCAAGTTCCATGTGAGCTATCCCTAGATAAATCTTGGTCTCTGAGTTTGAGGAATGAAACATTCTCTGCTCTAAGGCTCTGATTTCGGAGAGTTCATTCTTGGCTCTAATCGCATTGCCTTCAAGGATGTTGATTCTGGCAAAGAGCCTGTCTGCTTCACAAACCGAATACAACTGAGACCTATCTTGATAGATCTCCTTGGCCACCGTTCCATACTTCTTAGCCTGTTCAAGATCCCCAACCTCAATGCAGCAGCGCATCAGACCTAGGTTGGTGTGTGCTGTTTCTGGAAGGTCGTTGATTAGTTCTGCGTAATCCAGGGCTGCCCTTAGTGGTGGCAGGGCTTCATCGAAGCGCTTGAGTTCCATGAGGGCACGGCCCTTATTGCAGTATGCGGTGCCAACCCACTCCATAACATCAATCTCAACATTGAAGCCAGGAAGCGCATCGAGCACTTCATTGGCTGCCTCCAATGCCATGTTGAAATCTGATTTGCCATGCATTGCTCTGGAGCTCAGAATGTTCAAATACTTGAAGCGTTGGTCTCTGAGGTTGTGAGTTTCGGCCATGTCAACGGCGTTACGAAGATAAATGATTTCCTGTGTTGTGTTATTTTCTCGGGCTTCTAAACCAGCAAGGTTGTAAAGAATATCGACTTTACGTTCCCAGGGAGTCTTTGGGTTATTGAATTCGTTCCAGAGATCGTCTGAATTGTCTTCGAAGTTAAAGCTCATGTGTCACCAAGTTTCCGGCTAATTGGGGTCACCAAATAAGGCCTTTTGGGGGTTGGGTAAAAATAAGTTGGAGATTTATTGTCTATCAAGCCAGTGACATTTAATCGGAACACGCCGTTCCCGCTAATTTAAATACTTTTTGACTTGTTAGGTCTTGTTCTAAAAAGAACAACTCAAGGTTGATTTGATTTATTCCCGGATCCTTCACATCCGTAACAAGATCCGACAGAAAACCCTGAAATCCTGTCGGATGCTCTTACGGATTAGGTGGCCAAAGTTAGATCAAGGGTTTTAGTACCACGGCCAAAACCAATATCTTCTTTGGTGGTGTGATAACCGTTACAGCCATTACAGAAGTAATAGCGATCCATCTTGAACTTGGTTTCACCAAGTTCAGCTAACTCACGCTTAGCCCTCGCACGAAGGCGCTTTAAGGCAGCCTGGGCTTCCTTGGTGTCACGGTAACGTGCTTTCTCTGGGGAAACGCGACATCTCTGGTTATGCTTACCGCCCTGTTGTTTTTGAAACTTAGCTGCCTTATTACTCATGAGTTTGCCTTCCCAGTTGATCGCCGTTGATAAAAAGTTTTGAGACTCCCAATGAAACCATGAGCCACTGACATTTCTTCCCATCTAAGTGTCATTTATTGGACAGATTGTTAGTTCCCAACATCCAAGATCTTCTTGAACTTATCCACATTTGTATTTAGTCTTACATGTAAGACAAGTAAGACAGGAGACACTTATGGCCATGGTAACAATCAGGCTTCCACAGGAACTTCGGGATCGCATCGACAAGCTCTCCGAGCGCAGCGGTCGAACCAAGTCTTACTTCATTCGCCAACT
>Ga0304729_1001668_pt1 | contig 14185 bp, 12 predicted proteins | sample C_131016_MF_Meta_FD_190475 | JGI IMG/M metagenome (GOLD analysis project Ga0304729, IMG submission 190475) | Freshwater microbial communities from Lake Croche, Canada to study carbon cycling - C_131016_MF_MetaG (v2) (version 2) | ecosystem: Environmental > Aquatic > Freshwater > Lake | place... | reverse complement strand
CGCGTACTTTCCGCGTGTTTCCAGGGGAGGGCGTGCACAGTGAAGACTTGGCTGATTTGGTGATGCGCCTAGACCGTATTGGTTATCGCGGCGACTACAGTTTTGAAGTGTTCAACGACGATTACCAGCAACTACCTTTGAACACCGTCGCAGAGCGCGCTAAAAAAAGTGCGACTTGGTTGCACAATGATGTGCTGCACCGTTCTGCACCACTTCCATCTTGGACACGTCCACACAAGGCTTAATTTTTATGCAACAACGTCAACTCGGCCCTTTCACTGTTTCTGCCATTGGTTTAGGTTGCATGAACTTGAGCCATGCCTATGGCACGCCTCCTTCTGCAGACGTGGGTGAGGCATTAATCCACAAAGCTTTGGATATCGGTGTAACGCTATTTGACACCGCTGCCATTTATGGTTTTGGTGCCAACGAAAAATTAGTAGGCAAAGCCTTAAAAGCGCATCGTCAAAAAATCACCTTGTGTAGCAAAGGGGGGATGGCGGGTGTGGAGTTCGCCGATGGCGTGAAACGCGTGATCGATGGCAGACCCGAGACTATCCGCAAAAACTGTGAAGACAGTTTGAGTCGATTAGGCGCAGATGTGATTGACTTGTATTACCTACACCGATGGGACAAGAAAGTCCCGATTGAAGAGAGTGTGGGCGCGATGAGCGATTTGGTGCGCGCGGGCAAAGTTAGAACCCTTGGTTTGAGCGAGGTATCTGCAAGTACTTTGCGCAAAGCGCATTCGGTGCATCCCATCACCGCCTTGCAAACCGAATACTCTTTGTGGACGCGTAATCCAGAAATCGCAGTGCTGCAAGCCTGTAAAGATTTGGGCGTGACTTTTGTGGCATTTAGCCCCGTAGCGCGTGGCTTTTTATGCGCAGGTGATTTGGCGATTGACCAGTTTGCAGAAAAAGACATTCGCCGCACCATGCCGCGTTTTGTACAAGATACCTATACGGCCAACTTGCCTTTACGCAAAGCCTACCAAGCCTATGCAGCCAAAGTAGGTTGTACTCCAGCGCAATTGGCGCTGGCTTGGTTGTTGCAAAAAGACAGCACCTTGATTCCTATTCCTGGTACCCAAAACATTGCACATTTGCAAGAAAACATGCAATCCCTGGATGTGCATTTATCTGCCCAGCAGATGCAGGAGTTGGATGCTTTGGTAAATCAGCATACGGTCAAAGGCGCTCGCTATAACGCGCAGAGCTCGATTGAAGTGGATACAGAAGAGTTTGTGTAGCCAACTGAAATGGATGTCGCTTTGTCAGTAAAGCGCTACAACGGTGCAACGGTTTTTGGCTATTGCACTCTTTACTTAATCAAATCTTTCACTGTCGCAAGCGCAATAAACATGCGCAATGGGTGATTTGTCAGAGCTATGAATCCGTGATGCGCATAAAAACTGGCGGCGTTTTCATCTTTAGCATCAACGATAAAAGCATAGGCAGCAATCTCTGATGTCACTGCTCTGCGCAATGCATCAGCCAGGAGTGCAGCACCTAAGCCTTTTCTCTTGAAAGTATGGTCGACAGCAAGTCTGCCCATACGCACCGCAGGCACGCTAGGGTAACGTGGCAGTTTTTTAACAAGCACTTCGGGTAAATCTGACAGCATCACGCTGGCAGAAGCAAGCGTGTAGTAACCAGCAATCTTTCCATGCGCGTCTGAGGCCACAAAACATGCGGTCACACGTCGCTTGATGTCTTGGCTTACCTGCGTTTGGAAATATTTGTCCAAAGGAGTTATGCCGCAGGCAAAGGAAGAGCGATCGCTGGAGAGATCCAGCGAGGTGACAACAAACTGATGCGCCATTAAGCGATCAACAATTTGTTACCCTTGGCAAAGGCTCTTTTAAGTGCTGCATTCGGCTTTGCTGGTGCAATCAGGGCATTAGCAAAGGCTTCTTGGTCTGCGACAGACAAACGGACATGATCCGCTTGGGCTATGGTTTTATTGGCCGCCATTAGCAGCGCGTGGACCACAAAATCGGTCATGGTCCTGCCTTGAATTTCCGCAGCACGTTTAACGGTCATGTGTAAATCTTGACTGATACGAGCCTCCAATCGCGCCGACTGAAGCTTTGATGTATGTGGCATGGCAATAGATCGAGCGGGCATGGCGTTTCTCCTAAGAACTACTTATTGTACGGCAAATTGCCGGACAAATGAGTGATTGCGATTTGGTTAATGGAAAGCTTGGTTTTCTAATGGGATAAACCGTAAGTTTGTATTCTGTTTGATTGAATGTGTGGAAGTCAGAATTTCAATATCTACGATATGTACTAATAAAATTTTCGACAAAATAAAAGAAAAACAGGATGCTGAGCGAGAGCCCAGCATCCTGTTTTTTTATGACTTACAGATATTTTTACAAGTCGGTTCTTGCTTTAAATCGTGTCAATAAAGCTACGCAACTTGTCGCTGCGGCTAGGGTGCTTCAATTTACGCAGCGCCTTGGCTTCGATTTGACGGATGCGCTCGCGCGTGACATCGAATTGTTTGCCAACCTCTTCCAAGGTGTGGTCGCTGGTCATCTCGATACCAAAACGCATGCGCAGCACTTTGGCTTCACGTGGGGTCAGGCCGTCCAAGATGTCTTTGACGACATCGCGCAAGCCAGCTTGCATCGCCGCTTCGAGAGGCGCAGTGTTGACGCTGTCTTCGATGAAGTCGCCCAAATGGCTGTCATCATCGTCACCGATTGGCGTTTCCATGGAGATGGGCTCTTTGGCGATCTTCATGATTTTGCGAATCTTGTCTTCTGGAATTTCCATCTTCTCAGCTAAGACGCTGGCATCTGGCTCAAAACCAAACTCTTGCAAGTGTTGGCGGCTGATGCGGTTCATCTTGTTGATGGTTTCGATCATATGCACAGGAATACGGATGGTGCGGGCTTGATCGGCGATGGATCGCGTGATCGCTTGGCGAATCCACCAAGTGGCGTAAGTTGAGAACTTGTAACCACGGCGGTATTCGAATTTATCAACGGCTTTCATCAAACCGATGTTGCCTTCTTGGATCAAGTCTAAGAACTGCAAACCACGGTTGGTGTATTTTTTGGCAATAGAGATGACCAAGCGCAAGTTGGCTTCGATCATTTCTTTCTTGGCGTGGCGTGAACTCCGCTCACCTTCGTTCATCCGCTTATTGATGTCTTTGAGTTGGTCCAAAGGCACAACGACACGCGCTTGCAAGTCGATGAGTTTTTGTTGCAACTCTTGGATCGGCGGAATATTGCGGCTCATGGTGGCAGACCAATTTTTGCCAGCAGATGCTTGCTTTTCCACCCACTTGATATTGAGCAGGTTAGGTGGAAAGTCTTTGATGAAAGTGGCTTGTGGCATGCCGCATTTGTCAACGATGATGCGACGCAATTCGCGTTCTTTCTTGCGCACCTCGTCGACCTGACCACGCACCATTTCACAAAGTTTTTCGATGGTCTTGGCGGTAAAGCGAATGGTCATCAGCTCTGTGGTTAAGGCTTGCTGCGCTTTGAGGTAACCAGGTGAGCCGTAGCCTTCTTTGTCGTAGACCTTACGCAGCTTGTCGAAGTGCGATTGCATACGGTCGAAGTGGGCGAGGGCTTGGGTTTTGAGCTCTTCCAGTTTCTTGGTGAGGGCTTTGGAGCCGCCTTTGCCATCGTCGTCATCTTCTTCGTCAAATTCGTCGAAGTCTTCTTCCGCCACGTAGTCGTCGGCTTCGTTTAAATTGTTGAATCCGTCGACCACGGTGGAGATCACCACTTTGTCTTGTCGGATGTCGTCAGCCATCGCAAGAATGGCAGCGATGGTGGCGGGCGAGCCACTGATCGCTTGCATCATGTCCATCAAGCCGCCTTCGATGCGCTTGGCGATTTCAATTTCGCCTTCACGGGTCAGCAATTCAACGGTGCCCATCTCGCGCATATACATACGTACTGGGTCTGTGGTGCGACCGAATTCGCTGTCTACCGTAGAGAGCGCAGCTTCGGCTTCTTCTTCCGCTTCTTCTTCCGTGGCGGCGGTAGGTGTGTTGTTGTTCAGGAGCAGGGTTTCAGCGTCCGGGGTGTGTTCGTAAACGGCTACGCCCATGTCGTTCAACATGGAGATCACGACTTCCATGGTTTCCGCGTCGACCAGTTTGTCGGGCAAGTGGTCAGAGATTTCGCCGTCGGTCAAATAGCCGCGTGTCTTACCGAGTTTGATCAGGGTTTTGAGACGCTGACGGCGCTTTTGCATGTCTTCTTCAGACAGCACGGTTTCGTCGAGGCCGAATTCTTTCATCAAGGCGCGCTCTTTCGCCTTGCTGATCTTCATGCGAAGGGGTTTTACTTTTTCGGCAGTCGCGACTTCCTCGCCTTCGAGGTCGGCTTCGATGTCGCTCAAGTCTGTGTCGTCTAAGCCTTTGCCGGCTTTGCCTTTGGCACTAGATTTAGCGGCTTTTTTACCGGTGGCTTTGGGGGCGTGGGCAACGACGGCTGGTTTTTTGGCGGGCGCTTTTGCAGGAACTGCTTTTGCTGCTGGCTTTGCGGCTACTTTAGAAGTTGCTTTGGTAGCAGGTTTAGCAACTGGCTTGGCAGCAGGCTTTACCGCGGTTTTTGCAACTGGCTTGGCGGGCGACTTCGCCACAGGTTTTGCAGGAACTTTTTTGGCTACAGGTTTTGCTTTCACGGCGGGCTTGGCGGCAGTCTTAGCTACGGGTTTGGCAGCCACTTTTGGGGCAACTTTTTTAACGGCCTTCTTGGGAACTGGCTTTTTGGATTTGGAGGCGACGGGCATGAAAACTCCTGAACTTCAAATAAAAACACTCACTCCGCGCTGAAACCTGCGCGTCAATGAACTGGAAAAGGGAGGGACCCTAGGAATTAGGCAAGCTAGGTGGGCGAACATTTGGTGTGCAGTCCTTGCGGTTTAGCGGCGAGTCGTGCGCTGATGTCACGGTTGGCCTGGCCCGGAGGTGCTGCTGTCGCACTTGCCAAAGATGTGGATTATACCTATATTCCCTGATTTAGCAAGCCCCCATTGAGGTTTTTTAGGGCGTAGTAGAGGCAGAGGCAATGCCTATTTGCTTGCGCCGCTCGTACAAGGCTTTGTAGCGGGTAAGGGCGGTGGGGTCCGATTGCGAGCTTTCAATCGCTTGCTTCATCTGTGCGTCTAAGTTTTCGAGCAACATTTTTTGCAAAATGCTGTGCAATTCTTGGCGCGCATCTTTGGCGTGTTTGCTGTCCACAGAATCTTGGGTGATGGTTGGGTCAGGATCGTCAAGTGCGGTTGTAAAACTGGAGGACATCACGCGCGTGGCCAATGCCTCACATTCATGGCCGCGCAGTCCTTCTAGCAAAGCCGCCCAACTGAGGCTGCCGTGTTCGTGGTGTTGGTGGTCGATCCAGACAAATAAGGGGCCGTGGGGCGGCGCTAGGCTGCATAGAAGATCATGGTCTTCACCCGACAGCTCTTGCCAAATTTCCATGTTGGAGAGTAAGACCCGCGCGGCGTGGTCGGCTCTGCCCGCGGGAATTTGCCGGGTACCACGCGTCCAAGTACGGGGTTTTTTCTTGAAATCAAAACTTCGCTTGGCGTTCGAGGTCGGTGGAATCCACAGGTCTTGCAATTCATTGGTGCCGAGCTCACACAGGCTGGCAATTTCACCAAGCAATTGGCGCTTGAGCGCGCCATCTGGCAAAGCCATCCACATGGGTTTGGCGTTGCTGGCGAGGTGCGCACGGCCTTCGGCGCTGTTTAAATCACAGCCCTCACGGGCCACTTCAATCAGCATGCGGCTCAAAGGCACCGCTTCGGTGACGGCATGGGCAAAAGCTTCTTTGCCAAAGGTGCGTATGTAGCTATCGGGGTCATGCTCGGCGGGCAAAAACAAAAACTTGATGCTTCGGATATCTGTGGCATAACTCAGCGCGCCATCTAAAGCTTTTTTTGCCGCACGGCGGCCTGCACTGTCACCGTCAAAAGCAAACACGACGTTGTCGGTGAATCGGAAAAGTTTTTGGATGTGGTCCCCTGTGCAGGCCGTACCCAGTGTGGCGACTGCATTGGCAAACCCGAGTTGTGAGAGGGCGACCACGTCCATATAGCCTTCGGTGACCAAGGCGTAGCCAAGATCACGCATGGCTTGGCGGGCTTCAAACAAGCCGTAGAGTTCGCGGCCCTTGCTAAATACGGGTGTCTCAGGCGAGTTCAAATATTTAGGAGTGCCGTCGCCTAAAACACGGCCTCCAAAACCTATGCATTCGCCTTTGATATTGCGAATAGGAAACATGACGCGGTCACGAAAACGGTCGTAGCGTTTTTCGTCTTCATCGCCTTCTTGTTGGGTGATGACCAAGCCGCTCTCCACCAATAGTGTGTCTTGGTAGTCTGGAAACACGCTAGCCAAGCTTCTCCATCCGTCAGGGGCATAACCCAAGCCAAACTGTCTGGCGATTTCTCCACTTAAGCCGCGATTTTTGAAATACGCGATGGCTTGTGGCGAAGATTTGAGGTGTTTGCGATAGGCTTCGCCCGCTTTTTCTAGTACTTCGGTCAGCGTGGTTTGCTTTTGGCGTGCCTGGGCGGCGCGTTCGCGGTCTTGGGGGGAGACGTCTTCTTCAGGCACTTGCATGCCCGCGTTTTGGGCTAAGTCTTTGACGGCTTCGACAAAGTTCATGCCGGCGTGGTCCATCAAAAAGCCGATGGCGTTTCCGTTTTTGCCGCAACCAAAACAATGGAAAAACTGCTTGGTCGAACTAACCGAAAAAGAGGGTGATTTCTCGCCGTGGAAGGGGCATAGCCCCATGTAATTGGCGCCGCCTTTTTTGAGGGTGACGTAGCGTCCCACTACCTCGACCACGTCGGTGCGGTCGAGAAGTTCTTGGATGAATGTTTGTGGGATCGCCATGAAAGCAAAGATGCTTATTTCGGCGCAAGTCGAATAGCGCCATCCAAGCGAATGACTTCACCGTTGAGCATTTCATTTTCAAAAATGTGCAAAGCGAGTTTGGCGTAGTCTTGCGGCGTGCCTAAGCGGGAAGGGAAGGGCACGCTGGCGGCCAAAGAGTCTTGCACTTCTTGGGGCAGGCCAAACATCATGGGCGTGCGGAAGATGCCAGGCGCAATAGTCATGTTACGGATGCCGTTACGCGCCAAGTCGCGGGCAATGGGGAGCGTCATACCGACTACACCGCCCTTAGAAGCGCTATAAGCAGCTTGCCCCATTTGCCCGTCATAGGCGGCCACCGAGGCGGTTGAAATGATGACACCGCGCTCGCCGCTGGATTCAGGTTCGTTTTGGCTCATGGCTTCAGCCGCCAAGCGGATCATGTTGAAACTGCCGATCAAGTTGACCGTGATCGTCTTTGTGAAAACATCTAATTTGTGCGCGCCGTGTTTGCCCACGGTTTTCTCAGCGGGGGCGATGCCTGCGCAGTTGACCAAACCCATCAATTTGCCCATAGACACAGCTTTGGCGATGACGGCTTGTCCGTCGGCTTCTTTGCTAACGTCGCAGGTGACAAAAGCGCCACCGATGTCTTTGGCCACGGTTTGGCCCTTTTCAACCTGCATATCGGCAATCACCACATGCGCGCCATGTTGCGCCAAAGCGCGGGCAGTTCCTTCGCCCAATCCTGATGCCCCGCCGGTGACGATAAAAACCTTGCCTTGGATGTCCATGAATATCTCCGATGTGTGAATGAGGGAGTCAGACGTGTGTTTTGACGTTGACGAAACGTAAATTATGCTGGATCGTCGATCGGGGACAATCTGTTGGCTTGCAGATCGCCAGCTTCGAAATGCCACCTTTCAGAATACAAAATTCAATGCTTACAACTACAGCGCTACCCAAACCCACTGAGCAAAACACTGCGGCTGGATTCCAGTCACGTGCTCTAGGTGTAAAAGCGAATTGCGCAATTGGCAAGCTGGCCTTGTGTGCCTTTTTGGTGCTGATGACAGCTTGTAGCACCCAAGGCCCTGTTAAATCCAGCACGGGCGCTGCATCTGAAGGCACCAGCAAAGAATCGACGGCGGATACAACTGCAGTCAAGCGCATTCCCAAGTTCGGCTTGGCCTTAGGCGGCGGTGCTGCAAGAGGATTCGCCCATGTAGGCGTGATTCAAGTGCTGGAAGAAGCAGGGCTCAAGCCAGACTTTGTCGTGGGAACCTCTGCCGGTAGTTTGGTCGCAGCCTTCTACGCCAGTGGAAAAAACGGCGCGCAATTGCAGCAACTCTCTGAAACCATGGACGAAGCGACCATCACCGACTGGGCCATTCCCCTGATAGGCCGCGGAATGATGCGGGGCGACGCTTTGGCGCGCTATGTCAACAGCAAAACAGGTAACCAAAAAATTGAAGACCTACCCATGTCTTTGGGCGTCGTCGCAACCGACTTACATACAGGACAGGGCGTTTTGTTCCAACGCGGTGACTTGGGCACGGCGGTGCGGGCTTCCAGTTCAGTGCCCTCTGTTTTTGAGCCCGTCAAGATTGGTACTCGAGAATTTGTCGATGGCGGCTTGGTATCTCCCGTGCCAGTGCTGTTCGCTCGCCAGATGGGCGCTGAGTTTGTGTTGGCAGTAGACATTTCCAGTACACCAGAGACCGCAAAAACAGGTGATATGTTCCAAATATTGATGCAAACCTTCACCATCATGGGTAAAAGCATCAACACCTTTGAGCTGCGCGAGGCAGATGTTGTAGTCAGGCCGGCACTTGGTGCGATAGGTTCAGCCGAATTTAGTGCAAGACGTAAATCTATTGAAGCTGGGCGCGCTGCCATGCTTGCGGCGCTTCCCAAAGTCCGAGCTGCGCTTTCGCCCCGCTAAAAAAAGAGGGCCCGTCTTGCGACGGGCCCTGCAAGGGATCTCTACACCCTAGGGTGATAAAAAGATCCGAGGAGACAATCTTTTTAAATTAACGCTTTTTAGCAACTGTCTTGCTTACTTTTGTAGCAGTCTCAGTCACAGCGTGGAAGTTGCTTTCGGCCAAGTCAGTAGCTTGTTTCACAACTTTTTGCACAGACTCAGCAGCAGTATTGCTTGCATTGAGGGCTTGCTTCAAGAAAGCGACAGCAGACTCAGAGCCAGCAGGCGCGTTTTTCAAAGCGGAATCAAAAAAGCTAACCAACTGCTTTTGAGCTTCTGCGGCTTTGGCTTCTAATGTCTTGCCTAATTCAGCGCCAGATTCAGAGGTGATTTCATACACATGGCGTGAGTAAGAAGCAGTTTTTTCAGCCAAAGGTTGGAAAAACTCAGTTTGTAATGCCAAGAATTGCTGTGGGTCTTTAGCACCCATCAAACTTTTGAAGAAGTCGGCAGACTCGGTCAATGAGCTGCGTGTAGCAGTCAAGTTGAGTTCCACCAGCTTTTCAACGCTAGCAAAAGCGTCATTGCTCATGGCGAATACGTTGTTCAGGGCTGCTTTGTTAGAAGCGACGATTTGTTCAGTAGTGATCATGTGAATCTCCAGAAGTGTGAAAGTTGAAAAAATGTTGCTTTGTAGCAATGGAATGGAGTTTAGGGTTATCCCGAGGTTTTGCAACACTTTGGAGGGGTTAGGCGCGTGCTTTAGAGGTGACAGCCTAAATACCGACTTAACGGGCAGGCGGAGACAATGGGCTATCAAGACAATGCCAAACAGGGGTTATGCGCGCTTTTTATTCGGATCAATTTGTATTACCGCTTCCGCAGGGACACCGATTTCCCATGGGCAAGTACCGTGTTTTGCGAGACCGCTTGGCAGTTGAGATACCCGAGATACAAACCAACGTCGCTGAACCTGCCACCGATGGTGAATTGGCCTTGGTACACGCGCCGCACTACATACAGGCGGTAGCGCAAGGCACATTGGGTGACAAGGCGCAGCGAGAAATTGGCTTTCCTTGGTCGCCAGAAATGGTGGCAAGGTCCAGGCGATCCACTGGAGCCACCATCATGGCTGCAAGGGCTGCTTTGTTTGGACGCGAAGGCATTGCCGCCAATTTGGCGGGGGGAACCCACCACGCCTATGCGGACAAAGGGAGTGGTTTTTGTGTTTTCAACGACGCGGCGGTCGCTACCCGCTTGATGCAGAGCGAATGGAGTCGCCAGCACCGACAGCCTTTGAAAGTGGCCATCATCGATCTAGATGTGCACCAAGGCAATGGAACCGCGCACATATTTGGAAAAGATGACTCGGTTTTCACGCTCTCTATCCACGGCGCCAGAAATTTTCCTTTTGCCAAAGAAACCAGCGATTTGGACTTGGAGTTGCCAGATGGTTGCGACGACAGCGCCTATTTACAAGCATTAGAACAAGCATTGGAGACCCTGGAAAACCGCTTTGAACCTGGCTTGGTGATTTATCTGGCTGGCGCCGACCCACACGAAGGCGATCGACTAGGCCGCCTGAAGATGAGCTTTGATGGTCTTGAGGCAAGAGATCAACGGGTGTTCGACTGGGCCTACCAAAAAGCGGTTCCAGTGGCTTTCTCCATGGCCGGAGGTTACGGCGAAAACATCGCCGACACGGTGCAGGTGCAAATCAATACCTACCGTGTCGCCTATGCGTATTGGCAACGCTGGCAAAATCGCAGCTTATGAGTGAAAAACCTATCGAACGCGTCTTGCCTCAGTCGCGTAGTACTTTCAAAGTATTTCGACAAATCACCACGCGCTGGGAAGACAACGATGTGTACGGCCACATCAACAACGCTGTCTATTACAGCTATGTAGATACTGCGGTTAACGCGCATCTCATCGCGCAAGGGGCCCTAGACATCCACTCCGGCAAAACGATTGGCTTGGTGATCGAGAACCATTGCAACTTTTTTGCGCCTCTGGCCTTTCCGCAAACCATTGAAGCGGGTATCCGCGTCAGCAAAATCGGCAAATCCAGTGTCAGGTACGAAGTAGGATTGTTCGCGGAGGGCCAAGAACTTTGCGCTGCACTGGCCCACTTCATCCACGTCTATGTAAACGCCCACGACAGACGTCCCGTATTGAACTTAGCCCCTGAATTACAAAATGTTTTGGAGAAATTGAGATGACCACTCCCGTAAGCGACAGCCAATCCGTTGACCATGCCATCACCTCGCGCATGTCAGCCCGTGCTTTCACGAACCAAGCTGTGCCCAAAGCCTTGATCACCGAGATCTTGCAAGTCGCGAGCCGCGCACCATCGGGTACCAACACCCAACCATGGAAAGTCTATGTTTTGCAAGGCAAAAGCCGTGACACCTTGGTGGAAAAAGTCTGTGCCGCGCATGACGCCATGCGTGCCAATCCAGAATTGGCGAAGCAATACCAAGAGCAATACGACTACTACCCCACGCAGTGGGTCAGCCCTTATATCGATCGCCGCCGGGAAAACGGTTGGAGTCTGTACGGCCTATTAGGTATTGGAAAAGGCGACAAAGACAAGATGCACTTGCAGCACCAGCGCAATTTCAAATTCTTTGATGCGCCCGTAGGAATGATGTTCACCCTCGACCCCATCATGGGTCGAGGATCCATGTTTGATTACGGCATGTTTGTGCAAAACATCATGTTGGCGGCACGCGCGCGTGGCTTGCATACCTGCCCACAAGCTGCTTGGAATCACTTCCACAGCATCATCCTCCCGCACATTGGTGCGGGTGAGGGCGAGATGTTGGTATGTGGCATGTCTCTAGGGTGGGCAGATGACTCAGACAAAGTCAATACCTTTTCAACGCCACGCGTCCCCGCAGAAGAATTCACCCATTGGCGCGATTGAACCCATGATCATCACCAGTCTGCTCGATACAGACCTCTATAAGTTCACCATGATGCAGGCTGTGCTGCATCAGTTTCCTAGCGCGCAAGTTACTTATAAATTTAAATGCCGTAATCCTGGAATTGCGCTGGCGCCTTATGTGCAGGAAATTCGAAGCGAAATTAAATCTTTGTGCAGTTTGAAATTCCAAGACGAAGAGTTGGGATGGTTACGTAGCCTGCGATTTATAAAAAGTGATTTCGTTGACTTCCTTGGTCTATTCAGACTGAACGAAAAATACATACAAGTCACCCCTACACAAAATGGTGAGATCGACATCACCATTCAAGGCCCTTGGTTACACACCATCTTGTTTGAGATTCCTGTCTTGGCGATCGTCAATGAGGTGTATTTCCGCAATACTCAAAAAGTGCCAGATTTCGTTGAAGGACGCAATCGTCTCGAAAGAAAAATAGAAACCTTGCGTGCTGAAAGACTCAGTGATTTAAAAATTGCTGACTACGGGACCCGCCGCCGTTTTTCAAAAGCTTGGCATGAAGAGTTATTGCGTGTGCTCTCCGTCAAATTAGGTACAGAGCCTGTTGGACAGTTAGCAGGTACAAGCAATGCATTGTTTGCGATGAAGTTGAATTTGCGTCCACTTGGCACCATGGCCCACGAATACTTACAAGCCTGCCAAGCCCTGGGGCCACGTCTAAGAGACAGCCAAGTGTTTGGCTTTGAAACCTGGGCGCGTGAATACCGTGGCGACTTAGGCATTGCCTTGAGCGATGTTTACGGCATCGAGCCGTTTTTACGTGATTTCGATATGTATTTTTGTAAACTGTTTGATGGCGCAAGACACGATAGTGGAGACCCTTTCACATGGGGCGAGCGCATGATCGAGCACTACCGCAACAACCGTGTCGACCCCATGACCAAGACGCTGATTTTTAGTGATGGTTTGACGGTTGAGCGCATCATTGCCCTCTACCAACAATTCAGAGGACGTTGCCAACTCGCGTTTGGAATTGGCACTAACCTAACCAACGATTTGGGGTATGAGCCCTTACAAATTGTGATCAAGATGGTCGAGTGCAATGGGCAGCCAGTGGCCAAACTCTCAGACACTCCATCCAAAAATATGTGTGAAGACCAAAAATATTTGGCCTATTTACGCCAAGTGTTTGGCATTGAATCTCCCGTTTAAGGATCTCGTTTTGCCTTATCTACGCGTAGCCTTATTGTTTGGCTTGGCTTTTCTTCTCAATACCCTGGCACCTGATGTGCTGTCACGATTCCATGCAATGGCAGAGACGGAGTCCTTGCTGGCTACTTCTTTGTGGTGCGTGGGATTGATTTTCTTTTTTGGATGGGCCGCATCTGAGGCCGCTGAATCTACGCTGTTACCAAACTTTGCCATTCAGCTTTTATTAGGCATCGTGCTGCACGATGCATTCGCGCCGCTGGCGGCAGAGCCTGCAGTGTGTGTTGTGTTATGCACAGCCATGGCTGCCATTATTTTGAAATCTGGGGGTGACGCGATCGAACTGAAAGCCTTTCAGAAAATCGCCTGGCCCAGCGTGCTCATAGCTTGCGTTGGCTATTTGCTGACCTTCTTCGTGATGTTTGCTGCATTGCAGGCGATGGGTATGGAGGCAACGCTGGCTGCCTTAGTGGCAGCCATTGTGGGATCGACGGACCCTGCTGCTTTGATTCCTACCTTGCAGCGCTTGACCTTCAAAGACCAATACCAACGTGTCAGTGATTTGGCAATTGCTGAGAGTGCCATCAATGACGCATTAGGCGCCATTTTCACTGCGGCTACATGTGCATTGATAGTGACTGGTGTAACGCTCAACGACTCTTTTGATTTGGCTAAAGGCTTGCTAAATCCCACGACCTTGGTATTGCTTGCCAATGAAATTGGATTCGGATTGCTAGCGGGTGTGGTGGGTTGGGGGTGTATGCAAATGTTGGAGCGTTACCAACTGCGTAAATTCCAGATGGATATTCCTGACGGCGCCCACGCCGTTGCAATTTTGATAGCCATTCCCATGTTGACCTTTGTGCTGGCGCAAATGCTGCATGGAAATGGGTTTTTGGCAGTATTTGTATCGGGCCTCTTAGCTAACTTTACGCATAAAGATCCGGCCTTTCAGCCGGTTTTAGAACGCCTAGATTTCAAAATAGAGAGCATTGCCAAGCCTGCTATTTTTATGATGGTCGGCCCCTTCGTCTCGTTGCATCAGCTGCTTGATACCACAGTTCTTGGTTTTGTTGCTGCGTGTCTCTTGATGTTCGTGGCTAGACCCATAGCCGTGTATGCCTCTTTGTTGCCTACCAATATCAGCCATGCCGAAAAATTGTTTTTATGTGCCGTTCGTGAGACAGGTGTGATTCCCGTTGTATTGGCAGTGATCGTTGCGGCCCAGTTTCCACAGATGGTGTTGTTGCTTCCAGTTGTCGCATGGGTAGTGATTTGGACATTGG
>Ga0304729_1001667_pt1 | contig 14187 bp, 11 predicted proteins | sample C_131016_MF_Meta_FD_190475 | JGI IMG/M metagenome (GOLD analysis project Ga0304729, IMG submission 190475) | Freshwater microbial communities from Lake Croche, Canada to study carbon cycling - C_131016_MF_MetaG (v2) (version 2) | ecosystem: Environmental > Aquatic > Freshwater > Lake | place... | reverse complement strand
TGGTGGTGGACTCTTTTGGATGGCGCCGCAGACCCAGGCGCGCATACCGCGGGCTGCCAGCGTGGCTAAGGCCCGATCAGCGTGGGCCAGGGCAACGATGGCGACCATTCCGATGCCGCAGTTCCAGGTGCGCTCCATGTCTGATTGGGGGACGCCGCCTTGGGTGGCTAGGAATTGCATCTCGAATGGCAGGGACCAGGTGGTGCGGTCAAAGGCGGCTTGCAGGCCGGCCGGGATGACACGAGCAGTGTTCTCGGCGATACCGCCACCGGTGATGTGGGAAATAGCGTGAAGTTCGGTGTCGAGTGCTCTGTGGAGTGCAAGGCAGTCGAGTGAATAAATTTCGGTGGGGGTTAAGAAGACTTCGCCGGCTGTTTTGCTGAGTTCTTGGATGTCGTAGTCCAAGGAAATGTTCTTAGTTTTAATGATGTGGCGAACGAGCGAATAACCATTTGCGTGAAAACCAGATGCAGGCATCGCAATCATTACATCGCCGGCTTGAACTTTATCCGCGCCGAGTAATCGGTGGGCGTCGACTGCGCCAGTAGCGGCACCTGCAATATCAAATTCATCATCACCGAGAAGTCCTGGATGTTCTGCGGTCTCGCCGCCGACAAGTGCGGTACCTGCTTTCTCGCAACCGCGCGCGATACCCGAAACTATTTGCGCAATGCGATCTGGAAATACTTTTCCAACAGCAATGTAATCGGTCATGAACAATGGCTCTGCGCCGCAGACAACAAGATCATCGACAACCATCGCGACTAAGTCTTCGCCGATGGTGTCGTACTTATCCATTAAGCGAGCAATCTCAGTCTTGGTGCCAACGCCATCGGTGGATGTGGCAAGTAATGGTCGTTCAAATTTCTTGAGCGCAGAGATATCAAAGAGTCCGGCAAATCCCCCGATATCACCGACTACTTCGGGGCGACGGGCCTTTGCTAAGTGCGCTTTCATTAATTCAACGGCGCGATCTCCCGCATCAATGTCGACGCCTGCTTCGGAATAAGTGCTCATTCGAATCTATTGATCACTTCTAAAAGGTGTTTACCGGCTGATAAATCAGTAGGGATTTGGATTGGATATTGGCCAGTAAAACATGCGGTGCAGAGATTTTCTTCGGCGATAGTGGTGGCAGCAATCAAGCCTTCCATCGATACATAGCCCAACGAATCAGCGCCGATGGAACGGCGGATTTCTTCTACTTCAAGGCCAGCAGCAATGAGTTCTGCGCGTGAGGCAAAGTCGATACCGTAATAGCAGGGCCACTTCACTGGTGGTGAAGAGATGCGGACGTGAATTTCTAAAGCGCCTGCTTCGCGGAGCATGCGAACAAGCGCGCGCTGGGTATTGCCACGAACAATCGAATCATCGACAACGACAATGCGCTTACCCTCAATGATTTCGCGAAGTGGATTTAATTTAAGGCGAATACCTAATTGGCGAATAGTTTGAGATGGCTGAATAAATGTGCGACCCACATACGAGTTCTTGACTAGGCCTGCGCCGTAAGGAATTCCAGATGCGCGGGCATAACCAACAGCTGCTGGTGTGCCAGATTCGGGAACTGGGATAACAAGATCGGCAATCGCTGGATGCTCTTTCGCTAATTGCTCACCGACTGCAACACGAGTGGCGTGCACATTGCGAGAGGCGATCGAGGTATCGGGTCGTGCAAGATATACATACTCAAAGATGCAACCCTTAGGTTCTGGAGTGGCCCAATGGTGTGAGCGAAGTCCATTGGCATCGATTGCAATAAATTCACCGGGCTCTACTTCGCGAACAAATGATGCGCCGACGATATCGAGTGCTGCAGATTCAGAGGCAACAACCCAGCCGTGCTCTAGCTTTCCGATTACCAATGGGCGCACACCATGGCGATCGCGCGCGGCGTACAAAGTGTGCTCATCCATAAAGACAAGTGAGAAAGCACCTTTTAATGAAGGTAGAACTGAGATTGCTGATGATTCAAAGTTCTTACCCTCTTGTGCTGCAATGAGAGCAGTCATAATTTCAGTATCAGTTGTTGCAGCCATCTCATCTGCTGTACCCACTTGTAACTTAGCGAGCGCTTCAGCAAGGTCACCGGTGTTAGTCAGATTGCCGTTGTGTGCAAGTGCCAAGGTGCCGTGGTTAGTCGCGCGCAGTGTGGGCTGTGCGTTGTTCCAGGTACTAGAACCGGTGGTGCTGTAACGACAGTGGCCAATTGCTAAATCGCCAGTCAGGGTCGCGAGATCGCTTTCAGTGAAGACTTGTGAGACCAGACCCATATCCTTATAAACAAAGATGCGTTCGCCATCAGATGTTGCGATACCGGCAGATTCTTGACCGCGATGCTGCAGCGCATAAAGTCCGTAAAAGGTTAACTTTGCGACTTCTTCGCCTGGTGCCCAGACGCCAAAGACGCCGCATTCATCTTGCGGCAGGTGTTCTTCGGCAAAGAGCTCGTGCGTCAACTTTCCATCGGGGCGACGAGTCATGGCGTAATCCTATTTCCCTGCTGCAACGGCAGCGAATAAGGCGTTCAAGTCAGAGCGCTCACCGGAGGCAATCACCGAACCGTTGTAGATGGCATCGCTCCAAAGCAGTGAACCATCAGAGAGCGCAAAGAAAGTATCGGCCGACATCTCGACCACATTCGGCGGCGTTCCGCGAGTGTGCTTGGGGCCCTCTACGCATTGAATCGCGGAATAAGGAGGGATGCGCAATTCGACTGCGTGACCTGGTGCGATTGCAGAAATCTGCGCAAGTATCTCTTTTACTCTCGCCATGATCTCTGGATCTCGCATTACTTATCCAAAGAGCTTCGGGAAGGTAGCTTCGTGAGCAGCTGCAAGTTCAGCGAGAGATAAGTCAGAGCCATTGATGACGAGGTGTGTGCCACCTGTGGTGCCAATCTTTGTCGCTGGAATATTGTGCTTCGCAGCTAGTGCAACAAGAGCTGAATTATTTGCTTCAGTCACAGCAACAACTACCCGACCTGGTGTTTCGACCATCAACTGCATGCCCACATTTTCTAGTGTGATGGTTGCACCAATCTTGTGACGTAGTGTCATCTCGGCAAGAGTTGCTGCAAGTCCGCCGTTGCTGATGTCGTGCGCTGATTCAAAGAGCGGTTGACCTTCAAGAAGAAGTGCAATCAAACGTTGTTCAGTAGCAAGATCAAGAATTGGTGCGTGGTCGCCCATTGCTCCGTGAATATGCGCCCACTCGCTGCCAGATAAGTTTTCATCGGATGCACCAAGTACATAGAGGTTGAGTCCGGCAGAACCGATTCCCATCGGAGTTCGCTTAGTGACATCTTGCATTACGCCAAGAACGCCAATGACTGGAGTCGGAAGAATCGCAACGGTGCCAGTCTGGTTATAGAACGAGACGTTTCCACCAGTAACAGGTAGACCAAGCTCGAGACAAGCATCGGCAAGGCCGCGCACGGTCTCAGCAAATTGCCACATTACTTCTGGATCTTCAGGTGAACCAAAGTTCAAACAGTTAGTGACAGCAAGCGGCTTAGCGCCAGAGGTCGCGATATTGCGACAGCTTTCAGCAAGTGCCAACTTCGCGCCTTCGTAAGGATTGAGATAAGACCAGCGGGCATTGGCATCGGTAGAAATAGCTACGCCGAGATTGCTTTGCGCGTCGATACGGACAAGTCCAGAATCTTCGGGTTGCGATAAGACGGTGTTGCCTTGAACATAACGATCGTATTGAGAAGTAACCCAAGATTTATCAGCCAAGTTTGGTGAAGCCATCAACTTAATAATTGCCGCTTTAATCTCGTCAGGTGTGGATGGAAGCGGTACAACTGCTGGAGTTAAGGAATCTAAATACTTTGGCTTAGACATTGGGCGGTTATAGACCGGACCGTCGTGAGCAACAGTGCGAGGTGGAACATCAACAATTAATTCGCCATTGAAAGTGATGTTGAGGTGAGTGCCATCGGTGACTTCGCCGATAACAGTTGCGGTGACATCCCATTTCTTGCAGATCTTCATAAAAGTTTTAATCTTGGCTGGTTCGACAATCGCACACATACGCTCTTGTGATTCTGACATCAAAATCTCTTCTGGCGATAGCGATGGATCGCGCAGCGGAACTTTCTCTAATTGAATATTCATTCCGCCAGAACCAGCAGATGCTAATTCCGAGGTCGCGCAAGAAAGGCCAGCGCCGCCCAAATCTTGAATACCGATAACAAGGTCGGCGTGGAAAATCTCTAAACAGCATTCAATCAATACCTTTTCGGCAAATGGATCGCCGACTTGAACAGATGGACGCTTCGTTGGCTTTGCTTCATTAAATGTTTCAGAGGCGAGAACTGATACGCCGCCAATTCCATCGCCACCGGTCTTGGCGCCGAAGAGAACAACGAGGTTGCCGTTGCCGTGCGCTTTAGCCAACTTAATATCTTCGTGGCGCATTACACCGACGCAGAGAGCATTAACGAGTGGATTGCCGGCATAAGTCGCATCAAAGACAACTTCGCCACCGATATTTGGTACGCCTAAACAGTTTCCGTATCCGCCAACACCAGCGACGATGCCAGGGAGTACGCGGCGAGTATCTGGTGCATCTGCAGGACCAAATCGGAGTGGATCCATCACTGCGATAGGACGTGCGCCCATGGTCAAAATATCGCGAACGATCCCACCGACGCCGGTTGCGGCACCTTGATATGGCTCAATAAATGATGGGTGGTTGTGGGATTCAATTTTGAAGGTGACCGCATAACCCTGGCCGACGTCGACAACACCAGCATTCTCGCCGATGCCTACAAGAAGAGCATCGGATTTAACAGCTTTCTCGCCAAATTGTTTTAAGTGCGCTTTAGAAGATTTATAAGAACAGTGCTCTGACCACATCACTGAATACATAGCTAATTCAGATGAAGTGGGGCGACGTCCTAAAATCTTTTTAATACTTGCATACTCATCATCTTTAAGACCGAGCTCTGCATATGGTTGCTGGGAATCTGGATTTGCTTGCGCAATCGCAACAGTATCGAGCGCCATTACTTTGAGACCATCGCTTTAAGAATTGAAGTGAAGAATGCGAGTCCATCATCACTCGGACCAGTCAGAGTTTCGATGCTCTGTTCGGGGTGCGGCATTACGCCCACAACATTGCCACGCTTATTGGAAATTCCTGCGATGTTGTTGCGAGAGCCATTGGGATTAGCGCCTACATAACGTAGAACAATGCGGCCCTCAGCCTCTAATTCAGCAAGAGTTTCGTCACTACATTGAAATGAGCCTTCGCCATTCTTAATCGGAATAACAATCTCTTGACCCTCGGTGTATTCCGTTGTCCACGGAGTCTTCGTATTTTCTACTGAGACTGTCTGGTCTTTGCAAATGAAGTGTAGGTCAGCGTTGCGAGTAAGTGCGCCTGGCAATAGATGTGATTCACAGAGAATTTGAAATCCATTGCAGATACCTAATACTGGAAAACCGTGCTCGGCCGCCAAAATAATGGATTCCATGATGGGCGAGAAGCGACTAATTGCGCCACAACGAAGGTAATCGCCATAAGAAAAACCACCAGGTAATACAACTGCTTGGACTTCCTTTAAATCATTCTCGCCGTGAAAAAGTGGAACTGGAATTCCGCCAGCTAATTCAATAGCGCGCAGCGCAGAACGATCATCCAAACTGCCCGGAAAAGTAACGACGCCAATGCGCATTACTTCTCGACCTTTACGACAAAAGTTTCGATAACTGGATTTGAGAGAAGAGTTTCAGCTGCTTTTTCGACTTCGGCTAATTGCGTAGGAGTTGGCTCGCCATCAACGGTAATTTCAAAGCGCTTTCCTTGGCGAACAGCCTGGGCAAAGGTGAAACCTAAACGTGGGAGGGCTGAAGCAACAGCTTGGCCTTGAGGATCCAAGATCTCTGGCTTCAACATAACTTCAACGACGATCGTGGCCATTTTTACTCTCCCTGGGTGAGTTTGGTGAAAGCGGATAAATATCGGTCGTGCGTCTTTGCCACAACTTCTGCGGGGAGTTCGGGCGGGGTGCTTGCGCGATCCCAACCAGAATTGAGAAGCCAATCACGGACAAATTGTTTATCAAATGAAGGTTGGACTCCACCAGGTTGCCAGGTTGTGGCATCCCAGAACCTTGATGAGTCGGGGGTGAGGGCTTCATCGCCGAGGCAGATATTACCGTCGACATCCCGACCAAATTCGAATTTAGTGTCAGCCAAGATAATTCCGCGTGTGGCGGAGTAATCATGAGCGAGGGTGTAAAGCTTCAAGGTTAAATTGCGAAGAGCAATCGCATCTGGTTCGCCGATAATTTCGATTGCTTGCTCGAAAGTGATATTCATATCGTGCTCGCCATCATCTGCTTTTGTTGCTGGCGTAAAGATAGGTGTTGGCAATTTCGAACCATCTTGCAGACCTGCTGGAAGTGCTATTCCACAGACAGATTGGCTCACTTGATATTCAGCCCAACCAGAGCCAGTTAAGTATCCGCGCGCAACACATTCAATCGGAAACATTTGTAGCGGCTTAACAATTACCGCGCGGCCCGTGACTTCTCCGGGAACGTCGGTAGAGAGTATGTGATGCGGAACAAGTCCTTCAAATTTCTTAAACCAGAACATCGATAGATCAGTGAGGATTACACCTTTGCCAGGAACAACAGTGGGCAAGATGTAATCAAAGGCGGAGATGCGATCAGAGGCAACAAGAAGGAGCTCGCCATTTTCGTTGGTATATAAATCGCGGACTTTACCGCTGCGCTGATGTGACCATCCCGCAATTTTTTGGGTCATCGAATAGAGCCAGGGCGATACTGCGCTGCCGCAGCGTGAGCGGATGTGATCGCGCCGATGCGATCAACAACTCGTCGTGTTTGTGCATGTGCGTCGCCAGTAAATTCGAGTGGCTGTGCAAGAAGTGCTTCTAGTTCTTTGAGAGTAAGTGGAATGCGTTCATCAGCTGCAATTTCAGCAATCATGGTGTTGGGCTTACCTTCGCGAATACCGAGCGCTGCTTTCACTGCGTGCTCTTTAATTATTTCGTGGGCTGATTCGCGACCAACCCCAGCTTTGACTGCCGCCATCAAAATCTTGGTAGTAGCAAGGAATGGCAGGTATCGATCGAGTTCAGCCTGAATTACTGCAGGAAAAGCGCCGAATTCGGTAAGGACAGTTAAAAAAGTTTCGATCAGGCCATCAAAGGCGTAGAACGCATCGGGCAGAGCAACGCGACGAACAACGCTGCACGAAACATCGCCCTCGTTCCATTGATCTCCAGAAAGTTCTCCGACCATCGATGCGTATCCACGCAAAATAACGGCAAGACCATTCACGCGTTCACATGAGCGGGTATTCATCTTATGTGGCATCGCCGATGAACCGACTTGGCCAGCTTTAAAACCTTCAGTGACAAGTTCGGCGCCAGCCATTAAACGAATGGATGTGGCAAAAGATGATGGCGCAGCAGCTAATTGAACAAGTGTGGTCACAACATCAAAATCAAAAGAACGTGGATAAATCTGGCCAGTGGAATCAAGAACGTTCTCAAATCCTAAATATTTCGCAATTTCAGATTCTAATTTACTGTGTGAATCAGATGAGCCTAATAAATCTAATGAATCTTGCGCAGTGCCAACTGGACCTTTAATTCCGCGAATCGGATAACGAGAGATTAAATTATCTAACCGCTCGTAAGCAAAGAGGAGCTCTTCCGCGGCTGATGCAAAGCGTTTACCTAGTGTGGTGATTTGTGCCGGAACATTGTGTGAACGACCAGCGATAGGTTGGTCGATATATTGAGTAGCACGCTCGGCAAGAACTGCAAGCACTGCAACGACGCGAGCGCGGGCGAGTTCAAGCCCATCGCGAATCTGCATTGCTTCAACATTCTCGGTGAGATCGCGGGAGGTCATACCGGCATGAATTGCCTCGTGACCAGCGAGGGCATTAAATTCTTCAATGCGAGCTTTCACATCATGACGTGTCTGCTTCTCGCGAGCATCGATAGATACAAGATCAACTTTATTAATAACTTTTTCGTAATCAGCAATGGTTGATTCAGGAATCACATGACCGAGTTTTGATTGCGCGCGCATAACTGCAATCCACAATTTACGTTCAGAAATAATTTTGGATTCCGGCGCGAAGATAGCCCGCATTTGTGCGGAGGCGTATCGATCGGCGAGCAAACTCACTGCCCTATTCTCGCTCATTTGTCGCCCTTCTCAGCAATTGACGCATTTAAGGCGATATCACTTCGATAATGGCTACTGCGAAGTGTGATTCGAGAGATAGCTAGGTAAGCCTGATCGCGTGCTTGCGCGAGATCCGCGCCCATTCCAGTCACGGCTAGGACGCGGCCACCTGATGAATGAAGCACTCCATCCTTCAGAGCTGTACCGGCATGAAATACGGAGGCACCTTCGGAATCAGCAATCCCAGTAATGGGTTGACCGGTAATCGGCGCTGCCGGATAGCCCTCGGATGCCAAGACAACAGTGACGGCAGATTCATCTGACCAATCCAGTGTCATGTCATCAGTTAATGAACCTGTTGCTGCTTTGAGCAAGAGTTGTGCCAATGGCGTCTTAAGTCTTGGCAATAGAACTTCGGTCTCGGGATCACCAAAGCGGGCATTAAATTCGATGACGCGCAGGCCTTTACTTGTTAATGCTAGGCCGGCATAGAGAAGTCCGACAAATGGCGTTCCGCGCTTCGCCATCTCTTTAATAGTCGGCTTTAATACTTTTTCTAAAGTCACTTCAATGATGTCATCAGGTGCCCAAGGAAGCGGTGAATACGCACCCATGCCGCCAGTGTTTGGACCAAGATCGCCATCGTAAGCACGTTTGAAATCTTGCGCAGGTTGCATCGCAACAACGTGTGTGCCGTCGCTAATTCCAAAGAGTGAAACTTCGGGACCATCAAGAAATTCTTCGATCACAACTCGTGGCGACAAGAGCGCATGCTCAAGTGCAAGATTGCGATCATCAGTGACGACTACGCCTTTGCCAGCAGCAAGGCCATCGTGTTTAACAACGTAAGGTGCACCAAAGGCATCGAGTGCCTTTTCTATCTCTGATTTGTTAGTACAGGTAAATGATTGTGCCGTCGGAACTCCGGCATCGCTCATTACTTTCTTTGCAAAATCTTTTGAACCCTCTAATTGCGCAGCAGCTTGTGACGGCCCGAAGCACGGGATACCTGCAGCTTTGAGGGCATCGGCTAAACCATTGACGAGAGGTTTTTCCGGACCAACAACTACTAAATCAATGCGCCATTTCTGGGCAAGTGCAACGACGGCAGAATTGTCATCGACATTTATCTGGTGGCATAAAGCAATTGCTGCAATTCCAGGATTGCCTGGTGCAACATGTAGTTCTTCGAGCTGTGGATCCCGATTGAGTGCGGCTGCGAGTGCGTGTTCACGTCCGCCGGAGCCAATCAGGAGAACTCTCATCGGTTAGTTGATGAGGTCTCTGACTGCGATGGTCTGATCGCGCCCTGGCCCCACGCCGATAGCGCTCATCGGTGCTCCGGAAATATCTTCGAGATATTTCACATATGCCCGAGCGTTAGCCGGCAGGTCTTCGAGAGTGCGCGCACCAGAAATATCTTCCTTCCAACCAGGAAGGTATTCATAAATCGGCTTTGCATGGTGGAAATCAGATTGTGAAGAAGGAAGTTCTTCTACGCGAACGCCATCAATATCGTAGGCAACGCAGACCGGGATTTTCTCCCAACCAGTAAGAACATCCAGCTTTGTTAGGAAGAAATCAGTAAGGCCATTAACGCGCACGGCGTAACGTGCAATTGGCGCGTCATACCAACCACAACGACGGTTGCGACCCGTGGTCACACCCACTTCGCCGCCAATGGTGCGGAGTTTCTCGCCATCTTCATCCAAGAGTTCGGTTGGGAATGGACCAGAGCCGACGCGAGTTGTGTATGCCTTTACGATGCCAATGACGCGAGTTATCTTTGTTGGTCCGATTCCAGAACCAGTCGATGCACCGCCCGCAGTTGGGTTAGAGGATGTTACGAATGGATAAGTACCATGATCAACATCGAGCAGAGTTCCTTGTGAACCCTCAAGCAAAACATTCTTATCTGCTTTAAGAGCTTGATCCAGAAGCAGGACGGTGTCGCAGACATATGGTGCCAAGATTTCGGCGTAGCCAAGATATTCCTTGAGAACTTCTTCGACCTCGATGCCTTTGCGATTAAAGACCTTGATGAGAACTTGGTTCTTGTCGCGTAGCGCACCTTCAATTTTCTGGCGCAAAATCGATGGATCAAATAGGTCCTGCACGCGAATACCGATGCGATTGATCTTGTCTGCATAAGCAGGTCCGATGCCGCGACCAGTCGTTCCGATTTTAGAGTTACCTAAGAAGCGCTCTGAGACCTTGTCGATAGTGCGGTGATACGGAGTAATCAAATGCGCATTAGTAGAAATTTTTAACTTTGAGGTATCGATGCCTCGCTCGTTGAGTCCTGCTATCTCTTGCAGTAGAACGGAAGGATCAATCACAACGCCGTTACCAATAACGGGAACGACGTTGGGACTCAAAATTCCGGATGGCAGTAAGTGCAACGCGTACTTCTCCTTACCAATAACAACAGTGTGTCCTGCGTTATTGCCACCTTGATAACGAACAACGTAATCAACGCGGTCGCCAAGTAGGTCAGTTGCTTTACCTTTACCCTCATCGCCCCATTGGGCTCCGAGCAAGACGAGTGCTGGCATTAGGCGTTGATCGACGTTCCAGTTGAACGGAGATCTTCGCAAGCAACGCCGACGCGAGCAGCTAAACCAGCTTCGGCAGCCTTGCCCCAAGCACGTGGGTCGTACGCCTTCTTGTTGCCGACTTCGCCATCAATCTTGAGGACGCCGTCGTAATTTTTGAATACGTGATCAACAACGGGGCGAGTAAATGCATATTGAGTATCAGTATCGATATTCATCTTTACTACGCCGTAATCCAACGATTCGCGGATTTCAGAGAGTAGCGAACCAGAGCCGCCGTGGAAGACGAGATCCATTGGCTTTGAGCCAGCAGGTAGACCGAGCTTGGCAGCAACTGCATCTTGGAGAGTCTTCAAGATTGCTGGTTGAAGAACAACATTGCCTGGCTTATAAACACCGTGCACGTTTCCGAAAGTCGCAGCGACCATATAACGACCGCGCTCTCCGGAACCAAGTGTGGCAACAGTCATCAGCGCATCTTCAGGAGTGGAGTACAACTTTGCATCGTGTTTTGCTTCGATGCCATCTTCTTCGCCACCGACAACACCGATTTCGATTTCAAGAAGTGTGCGAGCTGCGGCTGACTTAGTAATAAGTTCGTCGGCAATCTTCATGTTCTCTGGCATTGATACGGCAGAGCCATCCCACATGTGTGAGCTAAACAATGGACCCTTGCCAGATTTAATGCGCTCGGCGCCAATGTCGAGCAGTGGCCGCATAAAGCCATCGAGCTTTTCAACTGGGCAGTGATCAGTATGAATTCCGATATTTACTTTGTAATTCTTGGCAACGATATGTGCGAACTCAGCGAGCGCTACTGCGCCATCGACCATGTTCTTAACTGTGGAACCAGAGATGTATTCGGCCCCGCCCCAAGAGATTTGAATGATGCCGTCGGAACCCGCTTCAGCGAAGCCACGGATTGCGCCAATGAGAGTCTGTGATGACGAGACGTTAATGGCTGGATATGCGAATGCTCCGGCTTTCGCGCGGTCGAGCATCTCGGCATAAATTTCAGGGGTTGCTATTGGCATTTCTTCTCCCAAGTTTTCATTCGGTGTAAATCTCGAACCGGTCGCGTCGTTGGGTCGGCGGTGAGGCTTACGGCTAATCCCACCATATAAGGGGCATAAAGGGAAAAGAACGCTCGGGAGTCAGGCGGTGAATTGGCTTCCGAGCGCTCTTTTGTGGCTTTTTACATCCCGAGGTGGTTGAGCAGGCGATCGAGGCCAAGAGTGCCAACGCTGGAATGTGTCACGAGTGAAACGAGCCGGCCCACCCCGCGCAGCGTGATGCTGAGCAGATGAAGATTTGCGACGATGGTAAAGAATGAATTGAACATGAGAAGCTCCTTAATTGTTGAATGCCGGAGTGCATGCTGCGAAATTTAGAGAGCGAAACTGGGAAAATACTTCTTACTTTCCCGTGGTGTGGAAAACCCAGCGCTGGTAATCTGCAAACATGTCTGATGCACTCGATAACCTCGGTCAAGAAAATCGCACCTTTGCACCATCGCCAGAATTTGCGGCGGCGGCAAATGCTAAGAGTGATGTGTATGACCGCGCCGCTACAGATCGATTAGCGTTCTGGGAATCACAGGCATCCGAACTTCACTGGGATAAGAAGTGGAATCAAGTTCTTGATTGGCAAGTTCCTTTTGCGAAATGGTTTATCGGCGGAAAAATTAACGCTTCGTACAATTGTCTCGATCGACATGTGCTCGAAGGTCGCGGTGAACGTATCGCATTTTATTTTGAGGGTGAGCCTGGCGATACCCGTGCGATTACCTATTCGCAGATGCTTAAAGATGTAAAGAAGGCCACTAACGCGCTGATTGAACTTGGCGTTAAAGCCGGCGACCGAGTTGCAATTTATATGCCGATGATTCCGGAAGCCGCAGTAGCAATGTTGGCTTGCGCGCGATTAGGCGCAGCACACTCTGTTGTCTTTGGTGGTTTCTCCGCCGAAGCTTTACTGTCACGAATTCAAGATGCCGATGCCACATTAGTTATAACCGCCGATGGTGGTTATCGCCGCGGTGCCCCATTTGCACTTAAACCAGCCGTTGATGAGGCGCTTAAAGGTGCAACTAATGTAAAGAACGTATTAGTTGTAAAGCGCACGGGGCAAGAGAGTGAATGGGTAGAGGGCCGCGATGTTTGGTGGAACGAGATTGTTGATCGCCAATCCGACGAACACGAGGCCGAGTTCTTTGATAGCGAACATATTCTCTTTATTTTGTACACCTCCGGCACAACCGCAAAGCCCAAGGGAATTTTTCATACAACGGGCGGATACCTGACTCAGACATCTTTCACACATAAGGCGGTCTTTGATCTCAAAGCTGATAGCGATATTTACTGGTGCACCGCTGATATCGGTTGGATTACCGGACACTCTTACATTGTCTATGGGCCGATGATTAACGGCGCAACCCAAGTGATGTACGAAGGAACTCCTGATACACCAACAAAGTCACGCATCTTTGAAATTATTCAGAAATATAAAGTTTCTATTCTTTATACCGCCCCAACTCTTATTCGCACCTGGATGAAATGGGGCGATGAATTCCCTAACTCGTGCGATCTTTCATCGCTACGGTTGCTCGGATCGGTCGGTGAACCAATTAATCCTGAAGCGTGGATGTGGTACCGCGAAATTATTGGTGGTAATCGTTGTCCAATTGTTGATACCTGGTGGCAGACCGAGACTGGTGCGATCATGATTTCACCGTTGCCTGGTGTAACTGCAACAAAGCCTGGATCGGCAATGGGAACAATTCCTGGCATCACTGCACAAATTATTGATAACGATGCAAATGTTTTAGGTAATGGCCAAGCGGGATATTTAATTCTGACCGAGCCTTGGCCATCGATGCTCCGCGGAATTTGGGGCGAGCCAGAGCGTTATGCCGAGACTTATTGGTCGCGCTTTCCTGGTCGGTACTTTGCTGGTGATGGTGCGAAATTAGATACAGATGGTGCGATGTGGCTATTGGGTCGTGTGGACGATGTCATGAATGTATCGGGCCACCGTATTTCAACAACTGAAGTTGAATCTGCACTCGTCTCGCATGAATCAGTTGCTGAAGCTGCGGTAGTCGGCGCGAACGATGAAATGACCGGCCAAGCAATCGTTGCCTTCGTGATTCTACGTGGTGGCATGAATCATCTCGATGGCGAACACCTTATTAAGGCGCTACGCGATCATGTTGCAAAAGAGATTGGCCCCATCGCAAAGCCTCGTCAGATAATGGTTGTTAACGAGTTGCCAAAGACGAGATCCGGAAAGATTATGCGCCGGTTATTGCGCGATGTCGCCGAAAACCGTGCAGTTGGCGATGCCACAACGTTGGCTGACCCAAATGTAATGCGACTTATCCAAGAGGGTTTGCAATCGGGGAAGAGCGAAGATTAGCGATCTGCTGGGTGACTGACTTCAGTACTCCCG
>Ga0304729_1001664_pt1 | contig 14207 bp, 29 predicted proteins | sample C_131016_MF_Meta_FD_190475 | JGI IMG/M metagenome (GOLD analysis project Ga0304729, IMG submission 190475) | Freshwater microbial communities from Lake Croche, Canada to study carbon cycling - C_131016_MF_MetaG (v2) (version 2) | ecosystem: Environmental > Aquatic > Freshwater > Lake | place... | reverse complement strand
CTGGCGTAGTCCAAACCATTGCTTCTAAAGCTGGAAATACCAATGTATCGTCATTTTCAGGCGGTTCTACAGGATTAACCCCATCAACAGCCACTACAGGCGCTGTAAGCCTTGCTGGTACTTTGGCAGTAGGCTATGGTGGTACAGGTGCAACGACCCTTACAGGGCTTTTAAAAGGTTCTGGTACTTCAGCTTTTACTGCTGCTACTGCGGGTACAGATTATGTAGCCCCAGGTATTGCTACGACTTTTACAGCCTTACAGACATTTAATGGTACTTCTTCTGTAGGCGCTTTAAAAACAGTCAATATCAATGAGCCTGCCACAGTATCGGCAACAGCTTCTACAGGCACCATTAACTTTGATGTAACTACCCAATCGGTGTTGTATTACACAACTTCTGCAACAGGTAACTTTACCCTTAATTTTAGGGCTTCTAGCGGTACATCTTTGAATACTTTGATGGCTACCGGTGACTCGATCTGTGTATCTTTTTTATGTACTAATGGTGCAACTGCTTACTATAACTCTGCTGTAACAGTAGATGGAAGCTCAGTTACCCCTAAATGGCAAGGTGGTACAGCCCCAACCACAGGTAATGCAAGTTCTATAGATACATATAGTTTCGTGATCTTTAAAACAGGTAGTGCAGCATTTACTATCTTGGCTTCTCAAACAAAGTTTGCCTAAATGCCACGCTTATCTAAAATTGGTGCAGCTTCTTTAGCAGCTTTTGGGTTTACTGCTGGCAGCATTGGTGCATATACTTTATCTAACTCATTGCGGTTTAGAAGTAGTGCTACAGCGTATTTAAATCGTACACCTACAGTAACATCTAACCAACAAGCTCTTACAATAAGCTGTTGGGTTAAGCGTGGAAAATTAGGCGCATCTCAAAATTTATTTCAAGCATTTACAAGCGGATCAACATACAGTTATTTGTATTTTACTTCTAGTGATGTATTAAATTTTGCCAATGTAGTATCTAGTGTTGGAAAAGGCGATATAAGCACTAATGCTGTATTCCGTGATCCAGCAGCTTGGTATCATATTGTTTTGTCATTAAATTATGCAACACCTTCAGCAACTATTTATATTAATGGTGTTGCTCAATCTGTAACTGTAAATACTGCGCTTGTAGCATCAAATCTTTCATGGAACACTTCTGGAGTAGGAAACTACATAGCTTCAAATGCTACACCAGCAAACACTTTTGATGGCGAAATGGCTAACATTCAGTTTATCGATGGTCAAGCCCTAACCCCATCCTCATTTGGTGCTACAGATGCTACTACAGGCGCATGGCAACCAATAGCTTATACAGGAAGTTATGGTACTAATGGCTTTTATTTACCATTTACCAATACAACCTCTACAGCTACATTAGGTAATGATAGTTCTGGAAACAGTAATACTTGGACAGTTAATAACATTAGTTTAACTGCTGGTTCGACATATGACTCAATGACAGATGTACCGACACTAACAAGTGCTACGGCTGCAAACTATGCTGTCTTGAATACTTTAAGTAACCCGCCTACAGGATTGGCAATAGATGGAAATCTTGTTGGTTCATCAACTAGCGCTGCAGAAGGGTATTGGAACTCAACCATTGCAATTCCTACAACAGACAAATGGTATTGGGAAGCCCAATTTGTAACAGGTAATTCTGGAATAAGAACATCAACAACAACATCAAGTTTAGGTACATACTCTGTAATGTTAAATGAAGGCGGTAAATTATATGTAAATGGTGCTGACCTTGGCGTTGTTGCATCTACATATTCAGGCACCGATATTATGGGTGTTACTGTTGATCCATCCACTACAACAATTAAATGGTACAAAAACAATACCCTTAATTACACATATACTTATACAGCACAAACATTACCGCTTTTTGCTTTTTTTGGTAAGTACAGCAATAATGTTACTGCTAATTTTGGTCAAAGACCATTTAGCTACACCCCACCATCTGGTTTCCTACCATTAAACACTTACAACCTATAAGACTATGCCAACTACATACGCAATACCTAACGGTCGGACAGTATTTGATGCTACTCTGTATACGGGTACTGGTTCTGCATTAACTGTTACAAATCAATACGGATTTCAACCTGATTTATTTTGGGTGCAAGCTCGCAATAATGCTAATGGATATGGCAATATACAAGACACAATTCGGGGAGTTAGTAGACCTTTATTTAGTAATTTTTCAAATGCAGAAGAAGCATATGTATCTGGATTTTGGATTACAGCATTTAATTCAAATGGTTTTTCTGTAGGCGCTCAAAATCAAACTGGCGCATCTGGTTGGACTTATGTCGGTTGGCAATGGAAAGCTGGCGGTACAGCAGTAAGCAACACATCAGGAACTATTACTAGTTCTGTAAGTGCTAATACAACTGCTGGATTTAGTATTGTTAGTTATACAGGCAATGGATCAAGCGCACAAACTGTAGGTCATGGATTAGGCGCAACACCTAGTTTAATTATTGTAAAAAATAGAGTTGCACCCACTGGCGGTAATCCAAATAATGAATGGTGTGTTTGGCATAGTAGTGTTCCAACCAAAGCTGCTTATTTAGACACTGCTGATTCTTTTAATTCTGGAAATTATGCTGCCTATTGTTTTAATCTTCCAAATACTCCAACAAGCTCAGTAATTAATGTACAAAGAGGCGGTACATATCCTTCTGATATGACAAATGGCAGTGGAAATGCAATTATTGCTTATTGCTGGACTCCTATAGCTGGATACAGCGCATTTGGTAGCTACACAGGTAATGGTAGTGCTGATGGCCCATTTATCTACACAGGATTTAGACCTAAATATGTAATGTTTAAAAATACAACAACCGATGCTACACCTTGGATAATTTTTGATACATCAAGAAATCCTTACAATGAAACAAATCTTTCATTATTAGCAAATACTAGTGATGCCGAACAAACTAATAATGGATGGAATGTAGATATTTTATCAAATGGTTTTAAAATTAGAAATACATCAACTTCAAACAATGGAAGCGGCAATACTATTGTGTATGCCTGTTTTGCCGAAAACCCTTTTAAATACGCTAACGCACGATAGGAAACACAATGTCAAAATTAAATATTAAAAAGGCTGACAATGTTCCTGTTTGATTACCTAATGGATAGACTTGGCTATCAAAAGAAAACTCCTTGGCTTTTTCCTGCCCCCAAAAAAGCAATTAAAAAAGTTGCTAAAAAAACAGTTAAAAAGCCCAAAAATGGCTGAAAATCGCTTAGAACTTACTGACGAACAACTAGAAGATTTAGTTGAAAAAGTCACCGAAAGAGTTGTTAAGAATCTTTATACATCGGTAGGTGAAACAGTTGTTAAAAGGTTATTCTGGGCAGTAGGGATCATCGTTGTAAGTCTATTGGTCTGGTTAGGCGGTAGCGGTCATATCGTCAAATGAGGCGTAAAAAACCTATGCAATCAAGAACCATGTGGTTCTCATTTGCTTTAGTTATTTTAGGAGTTGTCTACGACAATTTTAGTTATGTCCAAAACATTATTGACCCCAAGATATATGGCATTGTGCTTATTAGTGTTGGTATTTGCGTTGCTATTCTCCGTTTTATAACTTCTCAGCCATTAAAATGATCCTATACCCGTTTTTAGTAATTATTAACCTAATTGGCACTATTCTTACATTTCCATTAGCACTATTAATCGTGCTATTTGCTAAAGATGAAATGGGCTGGGTTAATAACGCAACAGCTAAAGCGGTAGGCCCAAGACTTTCTAAATGGCTTAATTGGTTTCAGACTTGGGATAACAGCTTAGATGGAGATATTACTTTTGTAGCTGCCCATAAACCCTCATGGTGGTCTAAAGTTCAATGGCTATGGCGTAACCCGTTCTATGGGTTTGCTGTAGTTGAGTTTGATGGTTCTACCGGTATGTCTTATTTAGGTGATCTAGCAACTAATGAAACCCATTATGGCTATATTCTGGTAACTGGACACGGGTTATTCCAATGGGTATATACCCGTAAATTAGGTTCTAAAACTTTATATCTTAATTTTGGCTGGAATATCAGGGCTTTGGTAGACCCTGCTTTTATAACTCCTGATCAATGGCATGACAATACAGAAGTCATTAAAGATTGGCACGCTACCTTTGCTTTCTCACCAAGGATTGTTTAATGTTTCCTTTACCGATTGGAATGTGGATAAATATAGGGCTTGGCGTTATTGCTGCGCTGTCTATTGCTTATGGTAAATACGAGTCTGCTAAGTATGATGCGTACAAATCTAAGACTGAATTAGCCGCCCAACAACAGGAATTTGAGATTAAATCCCGAGCAAAACAAGCCAACCTCATTAACGAAAAGGTCAAAAATGATTACGAGAACCGCCTTGATATTATTAAGCGTACTTATGGTGGGATGCGCCTCGCCAGTACCAATCAAACAAGCACAATTTCCCCTGCCCCCAGCAGAACTGATGGCACAGCCACCGACCCACAATTTATTGCTAAATGTGCGATGACTACTCAGCAGTTAGAGTCTTTACAGGCTTGGTTAAATGAGCAAATAGGCGTATTTAATGCAAAATAACTTTGATAATTGTTTAGCGCTGTTATTAAAGTCTGAAGGTGGTTATGTAAATAACCCTAAAGACCCAGGCGGCAGAACTAACCTTGGAGTTACTCAAAAGACTTGGGAAGCATGGGTAGGCAGAGAATCTTCAGAAAAAGAAATAATGGCTTTAACCAAAGATCAGGTATCGCCTCTTTACAAGGCTAAATATTGGACAGCTTGTTATGGGCCACAACTTCCCTTAGGAGTTGATTATGCGGTCTTTGATGCCTCTGTAAACATGGGTGTAGGCAGAGCAGTCAAACTTCTTCAAGAAAGCTTAGGATGCGTTCCTGACGGTCAGATTGGCCCACGCACAATTCAGCTTATAGATCAAAAAAACCCACAAAATGTTATTGAAGGCTTTAGTAAGCGTAAAATTAGCTTTTATGAGTCTTTACCTACTTTTGCAACATTTGGTAAAGGTTGGCTAAAACGAGTTGAGGATGTTAAATTTGCTGCCCTTAAAATGGTTCAGTAAGATCAACATATTTAAAGAGCTTGCGTGGGACATCAAAAAAATACTCCCCCTCAGATACCGCAGTATTCTTTACCTCAATTAACGGGGCTGCCAAAACAAACTCTGTTTTTGTCCAAAAAGCATGAGTTAAGTCCCCAGTTAATACAAAAAATAGCGTTGGCAGATTTGCCTGAAATAATTTCTCTTTGCGTTGGGCTACATGGATGGTTTCATACTGATGCAAGTTTGGCTGACGAACTTCTACCTCAACATATCCTACTTCTTTCCCTGATCGATGAACGACTAAATCAACTGCATATTTATCGGGATGGGGCGTAGCTTGTAGACCCCACTTCATCTCAATCCACCTAGTTACTGCTTCTCTTGCAGGTGGATCGCAGATGTCGTGTAGTTCTTGATTAAATTGCTTGTATTTCATTATTAGCAAAAGAATTACGGTAAGTTCTCCATTTTTCTTGATACCAAGGACTTTCACTTGGAGGTTCAAACCCAAACTTCTTTAGGGTGTCAATTACATTGGTCTTTGCTGCTGGTATATATGGGTGGTTTATGTCTAAAATTCTTGATTGCATAAATACTCCTTTGGTGGTTCTAATGTGTATCCAAACGCATACAGAAAAGGGTTATATTTTTGTATAACTTTGCGTTTAGTTCTAAGTTGCTTGGCCTCGTTAAAAGGTGCTGGAAGCGATGTCCAAACATTACAAATAACTTGAAAAGGCCCGTCTTTCATTACATTCTCCGAATAATGTCCCACTTCGTTGTGCAAAGGACTTCAACAGGAATATCAGAAGAAGTATTGGCGTTACCGATCCTGCGTTTGCCATAGATGATCATAGGCTGCATACCACCGGCTAAACACTCCTGACTAGCTTGGATTGTTTCTTGACGGCTTAAAGCCTGAACTGCTGGATCAATAAACAAAGTCTGTGGCGCAGCATCAGTTGTATACCGAACTCCACCAGGGCCTCCACAAGCTGCTAAAAATGCTGATAAACCTAAAATTGCTGTTTTCATTAAAAATGCCCCCATCTTAAATAAAGCGTTGTAAAAACAATTAGCGTAATAACTAATCCTGTAATGCCACCTAAAATTAGCTCTTTCATAAATAATCTCTCACTTCATGCTCGGCAAGACTTTCCATATAGTCAAAGCTCATCATATAAAGTTTAAGACCTAGTTTAGCCCAATCTTTTTGCTCTACATAATCACGGATAGTTTCTTGATCTTCAGGGCTGGCTTGCTGAATTGCCTCACCCATGCGGAAAGCATCGCTGGCATCGTAGCCTGGTGTTGACATTAGATCGTCAACTTCTTTTTGAAACGCTTCTAATTCGCTAACATCATCTTTCATTTGTTTCTCCTTAAACTTTAAAGTCATCAAATGCAAAAGATTTAAATAAATCAACCATTCTTAAAACATCATTAAATGGCATATTTTTTCCTGTAGCTTCTTTAACTATGTCACGAATGTCTTCTACTTGAGATTGAGTAATTTCGTAACAGTCAGGAGTTGTCCAAACATAGTCTGCGTAACCTTCTTTAGTTATTCCTAATTTCATTTAATTCTCCTAGTTATCACTCCGTATCGAGTAGGTCTAATATAATTAAGATTCCTTAACTATGCAAGTAGGGATTACCCTAAGTGCATATTTACAACAATGGGGTAGGGGTAGGTAATTTGAAGGTCTTGAGGGTTAACCTGATAAACCTCAAAATGGTTGGTCGGGGGTGTGACCATTACCTACCCCTATAATTTGGATTTTATACGATAAAAATGCAACAGGTGGCAAAAACATTCCCAAGCCATTGTTAGGTTTTCTTGGGAAATCTCAAATAACCTAGCTTCCTCGTTGTTTACATAGATTACCGCACAACTAGCATCAGGCATACCCAGGCCCTCTCGATACGCTGCAAGTTGCATGAAATGTTCAAAAAATGGGGCTACATCGTCTAAGTCTTTTTCAGTCGTTTTAAAATCTATAACAGCGCCTGGAAAATTTATTAGATCGTCTGATCGGCTATATAAGTCAACTTTACCCCCATAGCCAAACTTCACATTAGCAAAAGCCTTTTCAGAAATCCATTTCTTAGCCCCAAAATGAGCCGTTAGAGCGTTTTCTGCTGATCTGCAATAGGTAGGTACGCTCTCTAATAAAACTCCCTCAAAGAACGATTCTAGGATACCGTGCATATGAGTACCACGGTTCATGGCTTCTTTACCTTGAGCCTTAGAGTCGGTCATTACCCGATCACAGTAAGATTCGTCAGACTCTCCCTCACCTCTAGGTAAAGTCAAGGCAGCTAATAAAACTTGTTGTTGCTTCCAAATGTCTAAGCCTGGCTTGGCAGCACAATTAAGAACTGTCGTAACACTTGGCAATAAATTAAGTTTCTTGGCATCTCGCAAGGTCGTGTTTCTTAACCCTGTTTTGCCTTCTATTTGGTAAGCTGGTTCTCCAGCCGTTGTATACCAATGGCCTGATTCTGCTACTATTTTCATAACGCCCCCGTTAGTTTACTAATTTTAGGATTTCTTCCCTATTAAGTGGATCATCCACCATATCTGCACAAACATGGACAATCCCCTTAATGACACTAGCTAAATCTTCTGGTGCAAAACTGATCATGGGTACAAGCTCATCGTAGCCCCGTTCCTGATAAGTCTTTTCAGTATATTTAACTTCAATAATGTCTTTAATTTGATTGTCCATAGTTTTTAAAACGGAACTTCGTCATCCTCAATTACATTAACAGGCTTGGAATTTTGCATTTCTGCACTCTTTTTAATTAAATCCTGTACCCAAGGCCAAAGCTCTGAAAACTCCTTTTGGTTATATTTGTTTAAATCAAACATAACGCAAGGGTTTACCCCTGTTGGAAATTCTTTGAGCTGACTAGGTATCTGACTAAGTCCTGAAATATTAGGGTAGGTTTTGCCTTTGTATTCGTTATGAATAACATTGACCATAGCCCATTTATCTAGCAGTTTTGCCAGATCAAACGACTTGAGTTCTTCAGCAGTTAACTTCTTGCCTCGCCAAGCCTCTAAATCGCCCCGTAGAGTGCCTTTTTCATGAAGACTTAGGGTATATCGCTTGTTAACAACTAAAGGCTTGCCATCAATTAATAATGGCCCATTGGAATCTTCCCCATGTAGCTCAAAAGTAACCATGATCTTATGTTGCTGTTTGGCAACGCCTTCCCACTCCGTAGTCTGAGTGCCTAGATCAATAATTGAAAACAATCGACCAAGATAGTTACCAGCATCGGGTTTCCTAAACTCTTTATTTTCCATAATATTTTCGCTGATAATCATGCTCTGCCCTCTGTTAATAAGTTTCTAACCACATCACGACAATACGCAGTCGCAGCAGGTAATTCTGAATCGCTGATCTGTAACCTGGCAACATTAGCAAAATCAGGATTAAATACCTTTATAGCTCTAGCCATTAAATCGTTTCTTTGGTTTGCGGTTGCTCGTTTTTCATTAACTTGACGAATAAAAGCATGAGCAATATTAGGCAAATCGTTAAAGCGTTGATGCACTAAATTAGAATAAGTGTTTTTAACATAATCTTGATTAAAACCATCTAAGATCATGCAAGTAGCTGCGGTTCTAATTGGCGCTGAAGAAAGCACAGCCATAGTTTTGCCGCAATATTCTATTAAATTTTCATGTACTTCACCAACGCCAGTATTGTAGATTTCAAGGGCTTGATCTGCGCTGGTTAAAGTATCACCACCAAATACAAGTCTAGCCAATACTCTTGAAACTTCTGCGGTTTTTTGATTTATGCCTGTTAGATCAGATAAAGTGCGTTTAACACCGTTATCTAAAACCTTGTAAGCATCGTCAGAAATGCCCGTAGTTACTAACATTTCAATGGGTATACCACTATTAACAATGGCTTCTAAACGGTGTTGTCCGTCAAGCAATTTGCCTGACTTTGTAAATCCTATGCCTTGATGAGTTGTAATCCACTCGCCCCGTTTAATCATGGCACTAATATTGCTAACCCACCAGCCACGCTTGGTACGATTATCAAAATTTAAAGTTAACCATTGTTTTGCCTGATCAGGCGTTATTGTAATAAATTCTGCTTTCATTATTTTCCCCCTTTTGGTTTTCCACAAGCTGCACGAATCACAGCTATATCTTCAGGTGTTGCATAATCATGCTCAATGTTCTCAAGCGCTTCTTCTAGTCTTTCTTCAAACTCATTCATTACTTCTGCCATTTCATCCATGTTGCTCTCCTGTTATCACCGAGTATTCGGTAAAACCATAGTAAAGTAAAATTAACTATTTTGCAAGAACTATTGCAAAATAACCACATACAAGTTAAGATGGCTTATGAAGCTAAAAATCTCCGACTCTAACTTAATTGATCTGCTTGGGGGAACTAACCAGGTATCTAGAATGGTCGGTACTAGCCCTGCGGCAGTAGCCCAATGGAAAAACAACGGTATTCCAGCAGGACAACTGGTCGTATTGGGTGCTAGATTAGAAAAAGTCAGCGCTGGTCTAGTTACCCGCCAAGACTTATTTCCGACTACTTGGCATCTTATTTGGCCTGAACTATTGCCTAAACCAAATTTGTGTTTATAATTGTTGATGTCAGGTCTGGAAAACTCGGCAGATAGTAATAAGGCTCTATTCACATGGGCTGGATTGACTACCTAGTTTAGCTACTCTGTCATCTTTCCAGACCCCAGCCCAGTTGAATGGAGCTTGACCTAGCCCGCACTCATTAGTGTTGCTGCGGTAAAGGCTGTAGACCTCCAGAAGCAAATGACAGACCTATGCAGATTGATGTGTGTAGATTCTGAACCGCCCTGATACCGTAAGGTAAGGGAAACGGGGTAGCCTTGGTAATGACAGACCTGGACAAGCAAAAGTACCCTTCATCAATTTATGACCTGATTCCGAAACATCCGAACTCGTATAATTCACCTATCTTCGGATAGGGAAATTACGCCCAGAAATCCTCACAAACCGATTCGTATACGGGGAAAAACAACACCTAGGGTAAACACCTATTAAGATATGTTGATTGTTGTATTAATCTATGGTTTTAAACAAGGGGGATTTATGAAACATTCAATATTTTTAATACTTTTAGTACCTCAATTAGTTTTAGCTCAAACCTATGTAATGACTAATCCACAAGGATATAACACCGGTACTGTTCAAATTCAGGGTAATCAAGCTACATTTGTAAACCCTATGGGCTATGTAACTCAAAATGCCACAATCTATCCAAATCAAATTGTCTTTAGTACGCCTAGTGGTGTGGTTACTAATGTGATTGGAACTACAGGCTATACAGTCCCATCTTCCCCACAAAGTCCTCCGAGTCCTAGGACATTACAATGACTACATTTTTTACTGAAGATCGTTTAATTTGTGAGTTAGAAATCTTGCAAAAAATAAGCAACGATCATTTAAAAACACTTTCCGATGTTGTACACAGAAAACCGCTTACTGTAGAACAGGCATGGGATTGTTTTGTTGAGGCTGGCAAACCTAATGTATCTGGAAAAGAATTTCGTTGGATTGTAAAAGCCATAGAAAAAGCCCATAAAATATCGTGACCACTTTTACTACCGAAGATAGGGAAAACGCCCAAAGTTATACGGTGAATGTTCCTACTGAGGCAGATCACTTGCATGACTATAAAATAATGCTGATCATTGATAAAGCAATGGAAGCAGAAAATCCTGAGAAAGAGATGAATAAATTATGTTTGAAGATTTTTGGGAGTTATACCCTCGGAAAGTGGGTAAGAAAATGGCAAGAACGGCTTGGGCTAAACTTACCAATAAACAAAAGGTGGATGCGTTAGCCGCTATAAACAATTATGTTAAGTATTGGAAGCTCAAAGAAACTGATCTAGATTTTATTCCTCACGCCTCTACATGGTTAAATCAAGAGCGTTTTGAAGATGAACTTGATCTGACAGTTAAGTCTGAAAGACCAAAACTTCCTTGGTATAGTAGCGATCAACTTACAATGGAACATGGACAAAAACTCGGCATCGCAGCAAGACCAGGCGAATCAATGCAGCAATATAGAAGCAGACTTGCATCGGTGTGGAGTCCGCTATCTGCTTAAATTAAGACATACTAAGGGTTTAAACTGGTGGCGTGAATACTTAGCTAAACATAAATTACCAGAACAGCAGTTAATAGATTACAAAGAACAATGGTTACTAGGAAATAGGGGGGAGTGGGGAATATGGCTCAATGGCTCATCTGGACAGTCGGACTTGTTTACTTGATCGTAGCAATCGACTTATTTAATAGAGGTAATGTTGGTCTAGGCTTATCATTTATAGGTTATTTTATAGGCAATATTGGCCTTGGAATGGCGGCTAAGTGAATGAGTTGGCTCTTTTCGCAGGCGCTGGTGGAGGAATACTTGGGGGACATCTCCTTGGATGGAGAACAGTCTGTGCAGTCGAATGGGAAGCCTACCCAGCTAGCGTATTGTGCGCCAGACAAAATGACAAAATACTCCCGCCTTTCCCAATTTGGGATGATGTTCAAACCTTTGACGGAAAACCATGGCAAGGAATTGTTGATGTTGTATCTGGAGGATTTCCATGCCAAGACATCAGCGCAGCAGGAAAAGGCGCAGGAATTGACGGAAAACGGTCAGGAATGTGGTCGCACATGGCAAGGATTATTGGCGAAGTACGACCCAAATACACATTCATTGAAAACAGCCCAATGCTCACTATTCGGGGACTTGAATCAGTCCTTGCAGACTTGGCCAAGATGGGGTTCGATGCGGAATGGGGAGTGTTATCAGCAGCCGATGTTGGTGCAAACCATGAAAGAGAACGAATTTGGATTGTCGGAAAGAATACCCAACAACATAGATTTTTTTCACACTCCCAACACAACAAGGATAGATGGGGGGAGCAACAGCCGCAAAGCATTAAAAAAAAGATTGGAAACATACCCAACTCCAAATGCGGGAATGTACAGAAATCTGAATTACAACAAAGAACTGTGTTTAAAGAGGGCAGAAAAACATCAGACAGATTTAGCAATGGTATCGGTAATGCAGTTTGGTGGGCAACTGAACCCAGCGTGGGCAGAGTGGCTAATGGGTTGGCCGGTGCGGTGGACAGAATTAAAGCCATTGGAAATGGACAAGTACCCTTATGTGCAGCAACAGCTTGGAAATTATTAAATGAACGACTACGATCCAAATGAAGCAATAAACTTTATATTTAAGACTGCACCTGCTTACGCTAAAGCTAAAGGTGAGCTTGCTCAGCTTGAAGTTTACAAATCATCTTTGAAAGCCATAATGATGAAAAAGTCAAGCGAGCAAACTATTGGCGCACAGGAAAGAGAAGCGTATGCTAGTCAAGAATATCAAGATTTATGTAAGGGTATTGGAGCAGCAACAGAGGCTTCAGAAGCGTTAAAATGGCAATTAGAATCCGCTAAATTAAGAGTTGAAATTTGGCGCACACAAGAATCATCCAACCGAAACATTGAAAGGCTTACCAAATGACCGACTATAGCGAAATTGTCTTAGATATTAAGAACTTAACCAAAACATATCTAAATGCTGCAAGCCTTAACAAAGACAAAAGCGCTTATGACATCAGTATTCATTTGGTGGATGTCTGTCAAAAATTGGAGGACTTATCTAAGGCAAGGCTAGATGGTCGCTAAAGCAAAAAAGAAACATTACGACAATGTAGCTCGTCTTGGATGTATTCTATGCTGGCACTTAGGTTATGACACAGATGATGCAGGATGCCAAATACACCATATCAGACACGGTACTAGCGGAGTTGCTAGACGAGTTGATGCCCCTATCATTGGACTCTGTTTTGAACATCACCTTGGCAATGGAGGAATACACCTCCTTGGCAGAAAGGGTTTTCAAAAAAGATATGGAGGAATGACTGAAGAAGGATTGTTACAAATTGTATCCGAACGATTACAGCTCCAAGGGATCAAACCCTAATTCTTGAGCAATCATTTTGCACCGAGTTCGCATAGGTTTACCATGTTGCGCCCATTTATCACCTTTTTGCCGATAGAAGCTCATATGAGCAACTTCATGGCAAAGAGTTGTAAGCATTGTGTAGTAATGACCACAACGAGCCGATGAGATTGTAATGGTATGTTCATAGTCAGCGCCTGTATCGTACATATATGTGCCTAATACATCGGGATCATGGACTATTTGAAAGTCAATTTCCTCTGGCAAAGGTAAACTCCACTTAGTAAACGGATAGCAACAATACAAGCTAGCGTATAAGTGACGAATTACTTCTGGGCTTAGTTTCATACCTTGTTAATACAACCTCGAAACTCAAACTCACCGTTTTCTTCATCTGAAACCATAATAAGCTCTGGCATTAACATTCTGCCTTGATCAAATGAAAGCATTACAAAGCCTGATCGCCAATCTTTAGGGCCATCTTCAGTATATTCAAAAGTTGAACTGAGTGGATTGGCTAGACATCCTGTTTGAACGCCCCAATAAGTGCCTTGGTAGCCTGTAATTGGACTTGCACACAAAACATGGGTATGACCAGTAATAATGTTTGTGTTCCCAGCAGCCGTAAGGTTGTTATAACCTGCTAAACGACCACCTTTATGCCTGTGTTTAACTACAGTATCCTCGCCTATCCAATATGACCAGCAAGTTTTCCACTCAGGAAAATGGTATTTAAGGCTAAAACCGTCAACCCCGCTATATTGCGGCACTTTGTTAACTAACCATGATTCATAGCGCATATCGTGGTTACCAAGAGTCCAAATAAGCTCACAACCTGCTGGCTTATGTTTAACTATTTCATCTAAATGATATTGGCAGGCTTTAAGCTCATCTAAGACAGATGGCTTTTGGTCATAATTAATGGTAGGAAAACGACTTAAAACTTGACCGTCAAACGCATCACCGTTACAGATAATGACTTGAGGTTGAAATTCTTTAATCATTAATAACAACGCTTTAAACGCTGTTGTGGTTATATCGGTAAAGTGGGCATCACTAAAGACTATAACCCGCTTAACCTTATCTATATCTATGCCACGCCTGACATTGTGGGGAGTTTGCTCTATTTTTTTAAGT
>Ga0304729_1001648_pt1 | contig 14292 bp, 10 predicted proteins | sample C_131016_MF_Meta_FD_190475 | JGI IMG/M metagenome (GOLD analysis project Ga0304729, IMG submission 190475) | Freshwater microbial communities from Lake Croche, Canada to study carbon cycling - C_131016_MF_MetaG (v2) (version 2) | ecosystem: Environmental > Aquatic > Freshwater > Lake | place... | reverse complement strand
TTAATTATTACGATACTGAGTGGCTTTATCAAAAAATTCCCTTTGCCCATGGCTACAACCATTTAGGTAATCCGCGTTATTGGTATATCAAAAATAATCCTATCCTCGATCAAATAGTGTTAGTGACACAATTTGCAAGGCCAGATAAAGGAATTCAAAGAAGTAACTTTAAGTCGGACAATGAATATGCTGAGCAATTAGGAAAAGAGGTGTTATCCCAGCCGGCTATACCCATAATAGAGACCAGTCGCTTTGCTAACATCAATCAATCTAGTGAGTTTGCTTTTACGCTATCAAAGCTGAGTATTAAACCTAATTCGGTAAACTTTGAGCTTCAAGTCAGCGGGCCGGCGCATGTCTTTTTGAATATGCTCTATGCGCCAGGTTGGCAGTTAACAGTCAATGGAGTTCCAGAAAGTTCTTATCGGGCCAACTACGTATTTCAGGGGTTTGATGTACGTGCGCCTGGTAACTATGAATTTCAGTTATCCTACCGACCCTATGCATATATGCTCTTGCTAAGCACCCCGTATTTAGTGCTACTTTTGTTAATGTTATGGGTAATACTAGGGATGCTGCGCAAGAAAAAATCCTAGATTTTTCGTGCAATAAATAATTTAATATCACCAAGTGTTACAGGAAGAATAATTTCAGGCACCAAGACTCCAAGTTTAGATAGAGTTTTATGCCATAAGCTTGGCAAAGAATAAATAAACTTTTTGTACATGTACTTTAATGAGGCGTAATGCCGATAAGACTCTGTATGAATCAATTCAAACCCTTCTTTAGCCAACATATCTTTTAATACGGGGATAGTAAAGTAGTACAGGTGCATTTGCATGATCCAAGGCCAATGTTTACCTAAGAGCTTGGCAAAATTGGCATCAATATCCATTGTGGAAAAAGCAAAGATGCCACCAGACTTTAATAGCGAAGCGGCATCTCGGATGAAGACTGAAGGCTTGGCGACATGCTCAATCACGTCCCAGCTGACGATCACATCAAAGGGTTCAGTAACATTATGTTTAGCTACTTCAAAAGGCGCATTAAAAATTCTTAAATCGGGGTCTGCTTGATGGGCATATAAAGCAGCCCACTGTGATGGCTCAATACCTGTGCATTGCCAGCCAGCCAGTTTGGCCTGCTTAAGAAAGAGTCCGCAATAAGAGCCAATTTCTAGTAACGAGCCCTTTGGGGGTAAAAAAGGTCTTATTTGTTCAAAAGCAAAAGCAAAAGTTTTTTCTTTGACATGCAAGTTTGCTACATATTCTGAGTCAACAACGTCTTCATATAGCTTATCCAAATCAGCAGGATGCCCATCTTGAGGTACTTGTACTAATCCACATTGCAGACACTTGCCTACCCGTGGCTTACTTGCATGCGACATGCTGCTGCATTTATATACATTGGAGTCTAATGATTTTTTATTTTCTTTTATATCCTCGGGAAAAAGTTCATAAAGATATTGTCCGCCGCAATTGGCGCAAGCTTCTGATATATATTGCGATGGGTCAGATTTATTCTTTCCTAAATACTTTGCAATGGTGAGGGAAGTGAGTTTAAGCGCACCTCTAAATATTTCAAAGGAAGGAATTTTTGAGTTACCACTATGGCGATTGTAAAAATGAATCGGAATTTCTTGGATAGTCAATCCTGCAGCGTAAAAACGAACAATCGATTCTAGAAAAAACGAGTATCCAAAATTACCCACCCAATTAAATTTCACTTTTGACAAAGGCTTAACCTTAAACCCCCGAAATGACGTTGTAAATTCATGCACCTTAACACCAGTTAAGAGTCTAGCCGAGAAGTTCGCCATGATGCTCAGTTGTTTACGATACCCTGAATAATCGCAAGAGCCTCCAGGCATATATCTTGACCCCGTGACAAAATCAGCATCCTCAAGGACGGACAATATTCTCGGGATATCTGCAGGATCATGTGACAAATCAGCATCCATGGTGACTAAGCGATCATAGCCATGTTCAATTGCATAAAACATCGCCATAAAATGAGCAGAACCTAAACCTAATTTTCTAGGGCGATGAATTACAGTTAATCTTTTTTCATCTAGGGCTAATTCTTTTAATAATAGACCTGTACCATCTGTAGAGTTATCATCGATTACTAGTACGTCAGCAATTGGACACGCAGCCCAAATTCCCGAAAGTAGTTTATAGATATTGCCCACCTCGTTATAGGTGGGAAAAAAGATTAGCGTTTTATATAATGCTGTTGATAGAGACATGGTAATGGGGTTAAAAAAAACGTTCAGCTTTGATAATTACTATCATATCTGGTTTCCTTTCTGCATTCTCTAAAGAAACATGTAAATCTTTGAGTTTTTCTTCCCAATGCCCCACATAGCGAACTTCTTTAAATGTCCCATTTAAATATTGTCTTAAGGGTCCAGAAAATGAGTCGCCGATAACCCAAATATATTTATTTGATAGGGGGGTTTGATTAGTGACAATGGTAGCCGCTCCAAATGCTGTTTTTTGCTCATTTGGAATTAAATTTTCTGTTAGGATTGGTATTTTTTTCCAGACAGCATTCCAGTTATCATCTGGGTACAGCGGGAAATTTTTTAAGCCAGATATCTTAATTAGATCGCCGCTATGAGTAGAGCCATGCTGGAATTCAACTTGTGGCACAGGTAAGTCAAATAGTTTTAAAAAATCCGCATAAGCTAAAAAAGCACCTTTACTATTCCAGTGCGTATCTGTTCTCCAATAAAGAATTCCTTCAGTTTTTTTGAGCTGAAGTAAATTATCTGTTGGGTTATAAACCGTAAGACCCGGAAGGTCTTTTAGATTATCCAAAAAGAAACTGCTATATTTTTTTGGTGATGGGATAAGTTCATCTGGCAAATATTCTGGATAAACACTAGATTTATCAGGAGCAACCATCAGCACAATTTTTGTGTTGAACTGAGCCCCAGCTCTAGAAATTTTAGAGAAAATTTCCTTCGCATCTTTAATTTCTTTATCAGATGGAACAATAGCTAACTTCAGTTTTGCTACTGTTCTGTCATAAGAATTTCCCAAAAAAAGCCAGTCGTTCTTTCCCCTAAACCAAGCTAATGAATAACCAAAAGCATGTTCAGAACCTTTTCTCTTAATGAGTAATTTCTCATATGTGTGTGATTGAGAAAAATCACTCTTATAAACTACAAAGCCAGAGACGCCCATCATAAAAACTAAACCGCAAAGGATGGTAACCTTAATTCTGCTTTGTTTTCCAGAGCGAATTGGAATTTCAAGCCAATTATAAGTAAGCCAAGCAAGAACAATTGATAAAAATACAGCAGCAATACGAATATTGGTACTGGGTACTTCATTTTCATAAATCCTAGCAAACGACAAGATCGGCCAGTGCCATAAATATAATGGAAAGCTGATTAATCCAAACCACACAAGAACTTTGCTTGACAAAATTTTACGATTGATAAATGCCTGAGAACCTGCAGCTATAAAGAGTACAGTGCCTGTAACTGGTATCAAGGCCCATTTGCCCGGAAAACTTAAGTCTTTAGTAATCCGCCAAAATCCATAAGCTAGCAACAACAAACCGCAGAGCGACATTACATTTGGTAAGAAATTACCAACCACCAGCAGTGTTTGTTTGTTGATTTTAGATAGAAGGTTTCCATTCATTATATGACTAAGATTGATATAAATTCCCTGCTTGTAGTGTATTAACCAAGCCAATAAACTCCCACTTAATAACTCCCAAAAACGTGTTTGTGGTGAATAAAATGCAGCTACGATATCAGTTTTAATTTCAATAATATTGAGCACAAATGATGCGCTAGCTATGAGAACGATGAGCAAAAATAAGCTGAATTTTTGCTTCCAGGAAAACCATAGGAATAGAGGCCAAACTAAATAGAATTGCTCTTCTATGCCTAAACTCCACAAATGCAACAAGGGCTTAGTATCTACGGCATTATCAAAGTATCCTGACTCATTCCAAAAAACGAAGTTAGATATAAAACTAGATCCAGCAGCTATATGCTTCCCAAATTGGTTGAACTCATCAGCCAGAAGCAAAAAAGAACTAAATGCTAAGCATGCAGTCATAACCAGAATTAGGGCGGGGAAAAGCCGCTTAATTCGACGAGCATAAAAGTTAGAAGGTCTAAAATTTCCTCTATCTAGCTCCTCAAAAATAATCGTTGAAATCAAGTAACCAGAAATTACGAAAAAAACATCTACCCCAATAAAGCCACCCTTAAATGAGCCTGGGAAGGCGTGAAAAGCTAAAACAGCGAGAACAGCAATTGCTCTTAGGCCATCAATATCAGGACGATATTTTGAATGATTTAATTTTTTTAGCTGGGATAAACTCATAGCTAAATGATACAGATGGGTCGAAGCCATCTTTTATTATTTATTTCTAACATGAATTAGAGCGGATAATTTGCTATCTCTAGCAAGTAAGACCTGAATAGAATGTAGTCAAATAAAAGCCAAATTGATATATTCAGGAGCTTAATTGAGTTGGGTATTAGTAGTTCCAATATGAATGCGATGAATTCCGGGGCTCTTAAAATAATCCTTACGAGCTAGCTCTACATATTCAGTATGCCCAGTTTATTCTCCTATTAAGATGAAAATAAGTTCGTTATTTCAAACATAATCCCGATAAGTAAATTCTATGCGGTCTTTGCGAATAAATATCAAATCCATTTGCCAAAGAGTATTGTCAAATGGACGCCACTCCAAATCGACGGCATCAATACATCGAAATCCTAATACATCCATGTGCAAGCACATTTGTGCAAAAGTTAGGCTTTGACCAGTTAGGTGCTGAACATAGCATTCGATCACAATTACTTGCGTATACCGAAGTGCATCGGCAGCTCCAGCTAAAATCGGAACCTCAAAACCATGTGTATCTAGTTTAAGCAAAAAGGGCCCAGAGAGCATGCGCTGAGCAATTTGTACATCAACTGTGGTTACCTCGACTTCAATATTGTTTTGTGCATAGGGCTCATAAGAGGCTTGCCCCCCAAAAGGATTTCCTGCATCAAAGAAAATGCGCCCCACTTTATCACCGGCTGCAGCAAGACAATATTGGGCCTTAGTATGTTCAATGACAAATGCATCTAATTTTTCTTGGTGAACCATTTGGGCTTCAATTAAAAGATAATCCGAGGATGGAAAAAATTCCATAGCCATTTCAGCCCAATGTCCATCAGAAGCGCCAATATCAATAATGGTTTTAATGGGGGTATTCTGTTGGGCGAGAGCTTGCATAGCGCTACTCATACTGCCTCGAGAAAATGTAGGCTGCAAAACTGGTGTGAGGCGAACTAGCGTTAGGCCAAATTTTTCAAGAATGCTTTGAATAATATGTCGTAAAATTTTTATAAATGTAAATCGCATTAACTTTTTTTAAAATCAGCGTGAAAGAGAATATTGGCTATATTAATTGATTTTGGATCTTAACCGGAGCCTTTAATGGGCCCCTAAAAAATAGTTTAGGCCTCTTAACGAAAGCATTTATTTTCCTGCAATTTTGGGCATTCAACCAACCCATAAAATAGAGTTCTACAACTATCTTACCCATTCTTTCTTATGAAAGATATCCAATGGGTATATGGTTGCGAGTAATCTCAAACCTGAAGCAGAAGCCTAGCAGTTAAAATCAGTCTATCTTAATTAAATCAAGCCTAAATTTAGATAATACTTTATGAAAATTATTAAAAACTTACTCCTCTCTAATATAAAAAATAAAGCTTTAGAAGCTTTTTCTATTATGGATTTGCTTTTCATTGGATTATTGGCGCTTTCATTAACTTTCTGCACTAAAAGCCCAGGCATCATTAAGCCGGAGCCCAAATATACTTCTAGTCCTTCAGAGGGTATCGTGTTTTCTCGGTCAGGAAAGCCAGAATTTGTAAAGCGAATGGTTGGCTTAGCGGGAGCAGAATCATGGGGAAGGTGGTCTGATCAAGATTCAGTTTTGATCGAGTTTTTCCAGCCTTTGCCGCCACAGCAATACATTATTCAGTTAGTAGCTAAGGGATTTGGACCAAATGTAGGCGCTAAGACAAAAATTACTGCTGGCTCCACAACATTTGATGCCGTTCTTAAAGCAACACCAGAAACTTATACCTTTACGGTAGATCAAAAGACCCCGCTTACTCAAATTGAAATAGTACCTCCATTACCAACCTCGCCACATGCGATCGATCCAAATAACCTTGATAGTCGTCGACTAGGCGTGGGATTAATTCAATTAAGTATTTTATAGCTATATAAAGTTGTAAAATTCAGCGGTACATTGAGCCATTCTTATAATTATTAAATCAGTTAGGTTTTAGATATCTTATTTAAGTCATGCATATCTCAAAAAGTGAAAATTCTAAGCTAAATTATTTCATTCCTCTGCTCCTTGGCATAACTACTTTTTTTTTAATTATTGGGCCAAAAGCATTAAATCCTTTAAACATTCAATGGCTGCTCCGTGGGGATGCTTTGGAGGACTACTTGGGTTGGGCGTTTTTTAAAAACTCATCTTGGATGTTTCCTCCGGGACTCAACCCCAAGTATGGTCTAGAGATAAGCTCATCAATTGTTTTTTCTGATTCCATTCCGCTACTCTCATTTTTTTTTAAAACTTTTAATTTTTTATTGCCAGATAAATTTCAGTTTTTTGGAATTTGGATTTTATGCTGTTTTATTTTACAAGCATTCGCTGCATGGCAACTGACCAGATTAACCACGACTAATTTAGTGGCATTAGTAATTTCGACACTGCTATTCATTTTTTCCCCTGCGATGCTTTGGCGAATTGATGAGCTACAAACAGCCCTGGCTGGCCATTTTCTGATTTTGTTTGGTATTTATATGAACCTAAGGCCATCGGAAAATATGAGAATTCTCTGGTGGAGTATTCTGATTTGCACTTCCATATCAGTACATTTTTATATATTTTCCATGGTATTTTTATTATGGGCCGCTAGCCTTGGAGATACTTGGATTTTCCAGAAAAAAATTAATTTAAAGCAGGCAATGATCGAATTTATCGTCATCTCCTGTGCATTAATTTGCATAGCATGGGTAGCTGGTTATTTTGCTATCTCAGGCGATTCTGCAAGTGAGTGGGGATATGGACAATTTAATTTTAATATTTTATCTATTTTTTACTCACGCGGCTGGTCACATTTTAATTTAATTAAGGGCTACACCAAAGATTATGAGAGCTTTAACTATCTTGGTGCCGGAATTTTACTATTAATTTTTAGCTGTATTCCGATTGGTATTTATCGTTTACATGCTAAATTAAGGCCATTCATAAAACTACATTACCTATTTATTTCATGCTTAGTGAGCATGCTTTTATATGCCATTAGTAACAATATTGATATCGGTCGGTGGTCTTTTGAAATTTCATTCCCCGAATCTTTTAAACCATTTTTTAATATTTTGCGGCACTCTAATCGTTTTTTTTGGCCAGTTTACTACTCGTTATTGTTGCTAAGTATTTATTTTTTATTACAATTTAAATATAGAAAATATAATTACTTATTTTGGATTTTTATTTTGGCCATACAAATTTATGATACTCATGCAGGCTGGGGCCCATTACGTCAAAAATTAATGTGGCCTGCCCCCCCGGAAGATGGATTTCCTTTGCAAAATCGCTTTTGGGAAAATGCTGCAAAAAAATATAAGAATATTATTAAAATCCCAATTAGTCATAAGCCTCCACAATGGGGAATATTTGCAAGGTATGCTGCAGATTATCAGCTGGCAACCAATTCAGTTTCTTTTGCAAGGGTTGATAAAGAGAAGCTCGCACAATCTAATTCTAATTTTCTTGAAATGCTTGATACTGGCAAATTCAATGATGACACCTTATATGTAATTGATGATTGGAAACTATTCCCAGTTGATGTTCGCTTTAATCCGCAGATTGATCTTTTTGCGCGGATCGATGGTTTTAATGTCCTTGCCCCAAATTGGAAAATGTGCTTTTCTTGCGAACAGGTTCCTAAAGAGTTCGAAATTCCTAGGCTAGCCCCCCCAATTGTAGTAGCTAAAAAAATCTTCTTTCGTCAATATGATGACGCTCGAAATCAATTTTTACTTAGGGGTTGGTCTTGGCCAGGAGAAGATTGGGGGACATGGTCTGATCAAGAAAATTCAAAGATCTTATTACCAATGCCAGAAAATGGTAAACCTAAAATTATTGTACTTGAGCTCCGGGCACTGGTCTTACCCACTCATCCAGTTCAAGCTTTTAGTGTTTCTATAAATGGAATATTAGTTGATAGTTTTGTGCTAAATCAGCCGGACAATAATCGAATTTATATTCCAATACCATCATCGGAAATTGAAAAATTTAAGCTGGAAATTAATTTTAAATTTTTTAATGCAATAAGCCCTCAGGCTGCGGGATTGAGCAATGGTGATACTAGGTTATTGGCAATAGGTTTGAAATCGCTTGAATTTAAGTAATGCAAAGAATTAGCCCTTAATTCAATCTATAATCTGTAAAAGTTACATCTTTATTTAGAAAAAGATTCTCTTATTTTGCTTAATAGGGAAATAAATATATGCATCGATTTCTTCAAATGGTAGTTGCGAAAATGCTGGATATCAGCGCTTTTGCCTTTACAAGCACCTACAAATTGATTGCGATTCTAAAATACTTCTTCTTTAAGAGTTCCTAGCTGTGTCGATCCAAAGTTTATCTCAATCCTTACAAATCCAACGCATTATTGTCTGGGGCTTGCGTACTGTCTTTAATAATTCTTATCACTTTATCCATGGAGGCTTTTTTCTAACTTTAAAAAAATTACAGGTACCCGTTATCTGGGTAGATGATTTACCCGATAACTCGCAAGTAATTAGGTCTGGCGATTTTGTTATTGCCGTAAATGTGTTTATGAAATATTTACCAATTGTTAAAGGCGCAAAATATTGTCTACATAATGCGGAGGACGAATTTGTCAATCGACTAGATCTGCAAGAGTGCGTCCGTCTCCAAGTTTTAAATCGAGACTGTTTTCCTACTGAAGAGCAAAAGAAATTAGGCGTAAATCCGCTATTAGTCGGAGCAGCCAACTATGACTCTAGTATCAATACTTTGTACCAGTCATGGGGTGCACCTTTATTAGCAAATGAATTTTATAAGCCCATGCGTTTAGAATATAAAAAATCAGAATATTTTGTGGGAACAATTTGGGATAATGATTTAGGGCAGGGAAATAGTCAGGTAATACCGGTATATAAGTCAGAATTACTTAGAAGGGGGATACGTTTTTTGCATGTTCAAGGGGCTCCCGAGAAAATGAATCCCTTATATGTTCGTCATGCGGCAGTTGGCGCATCCATTGTTGGTAATTGGCAAAGACTGGTTGGTTATACGCCCTGTCGCTTATTTAAAGCCGTCTCATTTGGTCGGGTTGGGCTAATCAATTCTGTTGCTACATCCTTGGGGTATCCCTGGGCAATCTGCAATGAGAATATTCCTGATTTAATTGATTACGCTTTGGGTTTGAGCGCTAGTCAAACTGAAGATTTAGTTAGGCACCAGCAAAAATTTGTAGCCCAAGAAACCTATGAACAGAAAATTAGCAATATGCTTCAAGTTTTGCTTTTTAATCAGCTTAAATAGTCAATTTACTAATCGACTCTCTTGTTTACCCTAAATTGATATAAACCATGACTAATCAAATTCTGGTGCTTTATCATTACTTCGAAAAAGATCTCAGTTACAGGGATAATTTATGTCATTTCTTAGCCTTCGGCATTGATCTAAATGTGGATTATGTGATCATCATTAGTGGATCACACACTCTTGAGCTTCCGAAACTAGCAAACATTCAGTATATCTTTACTGAGCCTAAGCGAAGCGATTTTGGGGGATATGCTCAAGTTATCAATGAGGGATTGGACATTTCGCCTTACGAGTATATATTTTTTATAAATTCATCCGTTCGTGGACCATTTATTTTGCCCCATGAAAAGCAAACTTGGCTTGAGATTTTTTTAGCGCAAATTGTTAATGAATTAAACGAAGTAGGGATGGTGGGCACTACTATTTGCACGTTAGATAGTAACTTTCGTCATTCAATTCATTATCAAAAACGATTTAGTGGAAGTCCACCTTTTAGCCATGTTCAGACAATGGCATATGTTTTGCCACAATCTGTACTACAGAAACTAATTTCCTCTGGGTTCTATCAAGAAGATCGTGACAGTACTAAAACTTTAGCAATTGAAAATTATGAAATTCATTTATCGCAATTGATCCTACAGCAAGGTAAAAATCTGCGTTGTCTTTTGCCTGAATTTAATCAGATCGATTACCGCTTGCCCCATGTCAATATCAACCCAACTTCTACTATAGGGGACTCCAATGAAGTTTTGGGGTATTTTGGGCGTAGTATTCATCCCTATGAAGCCTTGTTTGTTAAGACTAATCGACACTTGTACACTGAAGAGTATCTTGCGCGATTAGTGTTTTCAATGGAATTAGCGCGCAGTTTACCGTTAGCTCGGGCTCTGGAGCAGAGTGTAGAGGTTCGGGGTTATTTATTGCGAAACAAAGAACAGGCGTTTTCGAGTACTCCGGCGAGTGACTTTAGTTATTTCCCTGGGGATATTGAGAATCAAGCCAAGCTACAGGCGAGTAAAGAGCAGCTAGCGCACGCAAAAAAAGCCTTAAGCGACCTATTGAATTCAAATTCATGGAAATTTACAGCGCCCTTACGTCATCTAATGGCTTGGCTACGCAAGTCAAAATAAACCCTTCTTAGGACTCTTTTGCTGATATTGGTGACGTGCTGCCCCGAGGGCCCATATCAGGCGTTGCCACAAAGACGCATTGATATCTAGATTAAAGGGAAATGGTGCCTCAGGATGGAGATTGGCAAAATATGCTTTGTAACTCGACAGTAAGGCGTTTAGATGTGCATTTGGGTATTTCCAGTTAAGGTAACGCACTTCTTTCGTAAATTGTTTCTCGTTAATTGAAAATTGGGTTTGACCGTCCCAAACGCCATTAGCCACCCTAATCGAATCACATATTTGAATCTTTTTGCATCCACCGAATAATCGATGATAAAAGTCACAATCAAAGAGTAATCTTAAACTTTCATCAAAAGGCTGATTTCCTAATACTATCTTTTCAATTGTCAGAACTGAAGGTGAGCTAATGGTATTATTGCCAAAAAGAAAGTAAGGATTTTCTTTAGGTGTAATACTATTATAAAAATCGATACCATTTTTAGTATGGGTTGCGCCACTAAGAATACACTGTGGATTGTTTGCTGCAATATATTTGATTAGGGTTGCTAAATAATTATCCTCAACTAATAAATCATCTTGAAATAAAATTTTGACATATCTTCCCCGAGCATTATTTATTCCAATATTTAAATTATGAGCAGCAATACCTCTTCCAGTGAGAGTGCGTTGGTAGCGTAAAGAAAAAGAAGAAGACTGAGCCTTGCAAAATTTTTCAATTGCACGATTATAGGATTGGTCGCTAATTAGAATTTCAATTTCACTTGGATTAACGGAGTGTTGCTTATTAATAGAGTCTAAGCATCGCCTTAAAAAAAAGACACCTTGACCTTTCATTTCATAACTTGGAATAATAATTGAAACGAGAAGGTCGGTAGTGGACATCAATGGTTTAAGGGTAATAATGATTTAGTTTTGACTCTTGCAAAAGCGCAATCGGATAACCTTGTGAGAGGGCAATATGTGACAGACTGCGCTCTAAAGCATGCGCAAGGGTGTTATTAGTTTGACCAAGCTCTTGTTCGAATTCATCTGCCAAGAAAGCTTTTGCAAGTAAGGGCTGTAATGCAGCAGTTTTAGCCCAAAACATACTACCTGCTGGAAACTCAATATAGCCCTTAGAGGGTAATGGAATATTGACTGATTCGCAAAATTGCTCTGCAATTGGAAGGTTACTACCCCATTGACAATTTTCTACATCAATTAGGGGATATTTGCGGGGATATACCATTCCATACGTTTCAAGTAGGCCTAATATTTTCAATGTACGATGATTCGAAGAATCTAGTAAATTTTTTAATAGATATTCGCGCCAGGGATTGCCAATTGAGTTGGTTCCCATACTTTTTTTAGTATGTACATGGGCAAAGCAATCATATTCCAATAATTTTTTACTAAATTCAAAGAGAAGGGGACCAATATCGCGACCACGGTTTGGTGTTAAAGAGATATCTAGCTCGCCTAATTTGGGCAATGTTTTAAATAAGCGGCTAAGTGGTTCTATATTTTTGGCATGAGGTGTTGAGATTAGTAAGTTAAATGAAACCGGAAAATCTTTTAAAAGTACTGCTAACTCAGGAGCAAGATCAGGATAGAAAATATGTGCTTGAATTGCAATTTTCATAGATGAAATATTGCCTGGAGTAGGTACCTCTTTTAAATCGATCAATTCAATATTATTATTTTGAGGCGCTATAAAATAGTTATAAGCCTTTTGCCAACTTGTGTAAGCGGGAGTACTAGCAAAGAGGCTAGGAAATTGCTCAAACAAAAAATTTCGCCAAGCAAATTTTTTTGGCACACTAAGTTTTTCAATACTCCGTAGGAGGGTATGCTGGAGAAAATTTTTAGCACGAGTTTTGATGCCATGCCAGGCTCGAGAAAGTAATTCAGAATTTTGCATTTTCGTGTCTAAGTTTCAGGATGTACTATATTTGTTTGGTTTGAATTGGGGATGAAAAACGCTTTGGAGTCAATAAAGCACATTTAAAAAACCAGACTATGGTAAAAAACGTTTTTTTACAACTTCCCAGGATGTAGTTTTTGCACGTGGCTTGGGATTCTGGATATATGTACCCTCATAACCCCATCGGGATTGAAATGCTTTACCTATTGGAGGAGCCAGCGTAAGCTGGCTAAAAATAAGTTGATTTGTTGATTTTGAATTCCATTGCAATGCAGAGCGAGCCCTTTCAAGTGCTTGATGAGCCTCTGCTTTATAGCCTCGGTAATCCTCACTTCGTTGCCCCTCGAGCATTCGAAAGCCTCCTAAGGGGTAGGTCACACCGCAAAGTTGGGCGTGTTGATAAAACTGACACCAAAGCGCGAAATCGCCTGCAAGTTTGTAATCAGGAATGGATGAACCCGCTTTTTCCCAAAGTGAACGTCGCCAAAAAGTCGATTCTTGTTGCATCCAGTAACCTTTTCTGGCAGTAGCTGGAAGGTATAGACCATCTAAAAATGCTTGGCGATTAAAGCCAGGAAGATTATCTACCTTAGCAAGGTAGCCGTTAGCATCCCAAGACGCTGGTTGAAGGCTTGAAATCCACTCCACTTCTTGTAATTGTGAAAAAATCTCGCCTACTACAAATAGTGATCGCGGCAGTAACATGTCATCGGCATTGAGCCAGCAAAGAATATCACCAGTTGACTTGGCAAATCCTTGATTAATTCCATCATATTGACCACCATCTTTTTGGGAGTGCCAATACGACAGTTGACTTGAAAATTGTTGAATTTCTTGAGTGGTCCCGTCTGTGCTCCCACCATCAATAATAATGTATTCCAGGTTGGGATAACCCTGGTCTAATACCGAAGAAATGGTCTCGGCAATTAATCCATGGCAGTTGTAAGAGGGGGTAATGAGGCTAATTTTGGGATAGTGCATGAAAGATAACTGAATATCCAAATAGGGAGTTCGGTTTACGATGCTAGTATAGTCTTTAAGAATACTTTTGAAGAGCTACTGCGTTTAGGGGTTGAAATCAAAGAGCAGAAATCCTTGCAAATAAGATCCGTCCCCAAAAAAATATGCCCAAGTCGATTATCGATAAGCTCCAAAATATGGTGGAAAAGGTTAAAAATTTCTTTTAATTCAATTATCTGACTTACTTATTGGTAATCAACGAAAGTTCATAGGTTTTTTGCCAATCCCTTTGGCTACCATCGACCCAGATAGATATTGCCTTAATGCGCTTCCCATTTAAAGATTTCATATCCCCATATAGTAAGTTAAATTCTTGTGAATTCTCAATAAGGGGTGTGAGTAAAAATGGCGCTTTAGCGCTACCTGCAACAAGCCTAAACTGCTTTATTAAGCCATCTTCTAGGCGCCCTGAAATTACTAGGGGACTAGATTTGAAAAGTAAATCTTTGATTTTCCCTATCCAACTTTGTTCAATATTCATGGAAGCCCAAATTTGTTGATCTAAGTTCGGTAATTCAACCCAATCATTCAAGCGTTGAGAAGTGCGCGAAATAAGGGTGGTCGATAGAGGTGGTAAGGGCACAGTCTTTTTCTTTAGAA
>Ga0304729_1001647_pt1 | contig 14304 bp, 14 predicted proteins | sample C_131016_MF_Meta_FD_190475 | JGI IMG/M metagenome (GOLD analysis project Ga0304729, IMG submission 190475) | Freshwater microbial communities from Lake Croche, Canada to study carbon cycling - C_131016_MF_MetaG (v2) (version 2) | ecosystem: Environmental > Aquatic > Freshwater > Lake | place... | reverse complement strand
ATGCAAATCTACTCAATGTTAAAGTTGATGAATTGGTTAATCTCGACAAAGAAACTTATGATAAAAAAGTTGCAAGAGTTAAGAGTAAAACCACAGGTAAATTGATTATTAAAGAATACCCAACCGCGTCTGCATCCACATCTCATTTTAGGACTTTATTGAATGAACTACATCTCAAACGCAATTTCAAGCCTGATATCATCTTTATTGATTATCTTAATATCTGCACTTCTTCTCGTATTAAACCTGGTGCAAGCATTAATTCCTATACCTATGTCAAATCCATTGCTGAAGAACTTCGCGGACTTGCGGTGGAATATTCTGTGCCTGTTGTCAGTGCTACACAGACTACAAGAGCAGGATTTAACAGCTCTGATCCTGGATTGGAGGATACCTCGGAATCATTCGGACTACCAGCAACCGCCGATCTAATGTTTGCTTTGATCTCCTCGGAAGAACTGGAAGAGTTAGGACAGATTATGGTGAAACAATTAAAAAATCGGTATAATGATCCAACATATTTAAAAAGATTCACTTTGGGTGTTGACAGAAGTAAGATGAAGTTGTTTGATGTGGAGAATTCTGCACAAAATGATATCGCTGATGCTGGTTATAAGAAATTTGATGACAAGACTAAAAGTAAGTTTGAAGGTTTTAAAGTATGAGTTTATCTAAAGAAGATGCGATCTATGTCTCCAAAGTTTTTAATGATTATTTTGGTAGTTTCGAAAACATCGATCAATACATGAGAGAACAAAAGTTGGAGTCTTTATCTGAGATTTCAACCAATTCGTTATTTCCACCAGAAGAAGAATTGTTTAGTGATTTCTCTATGCATCCTAATGATATGAACTTTAGTGTATTGGAAATACCTACCAAACAGTGGGAAACTCTTCTACGTATTACTTCATCCCATGTCAACAATTCTTCACCTGGAAGAAATATTCGTCTTGCAGTGAAAGAAACAAATACTGATAAGTATGTGGGTTTCATTAGACTCGGTTCGCCGATGATCAATTGTAAACCTCGAAATGATATGCTCGAACAAGTATTTTCTCAACAGAAAGATACTGCAACGAGATTTAACAATTCAACCATGATGGGTTTTGCTATTGTTCCTGCACAGCCTTTTGGTTATAATTATCTTGGTGGTAAACTTCTTGCTGCGATTTGTTGTTCACATAAAATCAGAGAAATTTGTAATAAAAAATATGACATGAATTTATGTCTTTTCGAGACAACTTCACTCTATGGTAATTCAAAGACTGTATCTCAATATGATGGAATGAAACCGATAATCAGATTCAAAGGATTAACTACATCCGATTTTCTACCTATGATGCACGGTAAACCATATGAAGATTTGATTTATTTTGTTGAGAATAGACTTGGTGGAGATATTGTTGATCCTGGTGTTTCTAGTAGGAAGTTAAGGACAACACAAAAGATTATCTCATTGGTTAAGTCTGCATTGAAGGGTTCTTCTGAATGTGAACAATTTGATCAAATAATTGACAATGCGAAGAATCTTATTGAGAAGAAGAGATACTATGTTTCTGATTATGGATTCAAGAATTCTATTGATTATGTGAATAATAAAACTGATACGTTAATTAAAGGTGACAATTACGATAAGATGGAATTTGATAATGTTATTGACTGGTGGAGAAAGAAGGCGATAAACAGGTATGAAAATCTACAAAATGATGGAAGATTGAGAGATGAACTTGAGGTTTGGACTTCAGGCAAACACATTGACATCATTAGATAAACATTAGATAAATAGTTTTATTTAAGGTCTATCAATGGCATATGAAGCATCGGAAATAATGACTGCGGCAGCATTGCAGTATTCAAATGATGAACTTGATGATGCCACCGAGAGTCTTGAAAAACTGAAAATGTTGATGATCAATGCCAGAGAAAAAATTAAGTCTGGTAAAAGTAAGGTTGTATTTGGCGATTCTTCCACTGAAGTTGGATTTCTAAAGACAATGGACGAATCCGACATTAAAATGTTAACAGATCTCGCAATTGGCATCTCCGCAGCAAAAGCAATAAAAGAAAAATTGCCCAAAAGAGGTTCGATTATACCCTACGTTTATATGACGGGTAACGTATGGCCAAAAGATGTGCAAAAATTTAGAATATCCACAAAAACATTCAAAGATTATAATTCATCCGACATTTTAGTTTCTGAGGACAAGAAATACTTTTTGGGTATATCATTAAAAAAGAAACCCAAAGTAAATTCACCATCACCAACGTTGATCAATAAAGCATTTGATACCATACTGAATGGCAAACAGTTTGATGAAATAAAACAAGAATTATATAAGAAAAGAGTTGATTATTTTTCAAATATAGTTGTTGAATCTGTAAAACAAGGATATATTCTAGAATCTGATATATCAAATTTTAAAAATCTATCAAAAGAAGAATTATTCACTGCAAGTAAGAGAGATAAAAACAAATTCGGGAAATATGCATACATAGACACTAAGGGATCAGCAAAACTTCCTGGTGGATATTTGGGTGGTGGCGACAGCATAACAAAAGATCCCAAATCTATGCGTTATTTTGTCAACAAGAAATTGTCACAAAGAAACAATGATTTGTTTAAGACTTTCGTGTCCGTTCTGAACGAACACTCACAATTGTTCAGTGATACTTTAATAGATATAATATTAAAAGAAAAATTATATGATGAACTGGACTCCAAGGATATCGAGGAAAACGACTTTAGTTTTTATTTGATGACTGGTATTGCAAATATATCAAAATCAGGAAAAATAGAAATAGGTAAAGCATCAGCAATCTCATTGCGAACAACATTGTGTGGACTCTCTCGTATTAAAAAACACGCAGCAAAACAAAAACCAAAACTTGAAATAAACGAAGAAAAGTCTGCAAAATCTCAGGCCGCAAAAATATTCTTGCAACTTAAATGGGGCACAACGACAATTTTGGATTTAGAGATACGATATAAAGGTTCATTTACATCACAACCCCAATTTCAAGCAACTCTGGGTGATGATTTTGAAAAATTATTGAAAGAACAATGTAGTGGAGGAAAAGGATAAATTATGACTGCGACAGTGATTGTCCCGACAACGGGATCTGATGATTTGGAAATGGCATTAAATAGTATAATCAATCAGACATATGAAACTGAAACATATCTAGTTATTGATGGTTTAGAACATGTTGACAAGGTTGATGAAATACTGTATCATATGGATCTTGTCGGATCCGGTTTAAATGTATGTACACTTCCCAACAACGTGGGTGCAAACGGATTTTATGGACATAGAATCTATGCTGCATTCACACATTTAGTTAATACCGATTATGTTTTATATCTAGATCAAGATTGTTGGTTTAAACCCAATCATGTTGAGTCTTGTGTTGCAACTATTGAGAATGAAAATCTACAATGGACATATTCACTAAGAAATATTTGTGAACATAATAGTGAATTTGTATGCCAAGACAACTGTGAGTCTCTAGGTATTCATAATCCAGTATTTCAATATAAACATATAGACACCAATTGTTACTGCATTAGAACCGATGTGGCCACAAAGGTGGCATCCGCATGGCATGGTGGTTGGGGACAAGACAGAGTATTTCATCAAGTTCTATCCCAACATTTTGATTCCTACAAAGGAACTGGTGAATATACTGTAAATTATCGTATGGGTGGAGGAACCAATGCAGTTAAGTCTGATTTCTTCAAACATAATAATCAAATCGTTGAACAAAAATATAATGGAGTTTTCCCATGGAGAAAGACGCTGTAATTGGATTTATCACTGGTTATAATTTTGACAAATTAAAGCCTTGGGTATACTCGCTCATTGATTCTGGTTTTCAAGGTGACAAATATCTTGTTTGTTATGACATTGGGGATGATGTTATTTCCAAACTTGATAGTTTAGATTTTAAGATTATTAAGTTTGAAAAGACAGAACCATTCAATATTGTAGTACATAGATTCTATCATCTTTGGTATATCCTAAGTCATCTAAAAGAAGAATATCGTTGGGTAATCTCAACTGATGTTGCTGATGTTGTTTTCCAATCTAATCCTTCCGAATGGTTAGAACTCAATATGGGTTGGGGTCATAGAATTTGTGTTGGTTGTGAAGGACTCGAATATCGTGATGAACCTTGGGGTCTTCAGAATATGAAACTGTCATTTGGTGATGATATTTTATCAACAATGATTGACAGACCAATTTACAATGCAGGTTCTTTTGCTGGTGAACATGGTGCAATTAGAGATTTGGCTTTGAATGTGTTCCTATCATGTCAAGGTTCACCTTTGCATGTACCAGGTGGTGGTGGACCAGATCAGGCCGCACTTAATGTGATCTTGTCTATGGAACCTTGGTCAGATTTTACCAATTTCACCGACCACACACATTCTTGGTCTGCACAATGTGGAACAACCGTTGATCCAAATAAGATAGATAGTTTCAGATCAAAAATTATTGATTGTGAACCAACTTGGGATGGTGAATTTGCATATAACTTAGAAGGTAAAAAATATTGTTTGGTGCATCAATATAACAGAGTACCAGAATGGAAAAATGTAATTGAGAAGAGATATGACAGATAATATTACAATTGTAACCGCATTCTTTGATATTGGCCGCGGTAATTTACCTGCCACAATTCGGGGTAGAATATTACCGAATCACCAACATCGATCTGTGGAAACTTATTTCGAATTCTTTAAAAATCTCGCCAAAATCAAGAATGATATGGTGATTTATACAACAAATGAATTTGCAGAAAGAATTCGCAACATAAGAATTATGGAAGGTTTGGGAGATAGAACCAACGTTATGGTTCTGCCATCTTATCTACCAGAGAATATGCAAGATGTCAAAGTAAAAATACAACAAATTATGGATGATGAGTCATTCTGGAAAAATGTGAACGATCCACATCTTATTGAATATTGGAATGTGGATTATGTATTGATAAACATTTTTAAATCCTTATATGTAACTCACGCGATTAACTCTGATGTAATTACTACTGATCTCGCCGCATGGATTGATTTTGGTTATATTCGTTCTTTGGAAACTTTACCCAAGAAAATGGAATGGAAATATCCATTTGATGCAGAAAAAATACATATGTTCAATATGAGAGAAATTGATAAAGATCGTCCAATTTCAGACATCATTAAAACAGGCGATGTTTATACTCAAGGATGTCATATTGTGGGTGGAATAAAAGCTTGGCCAACGTTCATGCAATTAATGTTATATAATATGAATGTGTTAATTCAATACAATATGATTGACGATGATCAGACTATGATGTTAATGTCATACTTGTCGAAACCGGAACTTTTTGAATTGAGATATAATACTCCTGACGATTGGTTTAGAATTTTTAAGGACTATAATAATGCTTAATGTTATTTACAGACTGTGTGAAAATGAATCTGATGGTAATCTAAGAGATATTAGACCGTTGTGGTTTAATAAATTTAAATGTTTGGAATCATTTCTCCATTCGGTTGATTATGCAAACGAGAGTATTGGTAAAGTGGTTTTTGTCCATGATGGTCCTGAAGGAAAACTCTTGAATGCGATACCATCAAAATATGATGTAGTGAAAATTTATGACAAAGATAATCTCAGTAGTTTATTGAAAACATTTGATGTTGCGAATGAAATTGGTGGTGATATCTACTTTGTTGAGGATGATTATTTACATCTGCATTGTGCGATTGATAGAATTGCAAAAGCATTACCCAAATTTGGTCTAGTGAATGGTTATGATCATCCGGATAGATACTTCAGAACAGACGATGATTATTATGAATTGAAAATTTGCTTTGATAAGGAAAGTGATACCCATTGGAGAACATCAGAATCTACTTGTTGTACATTTGCAATAAGAGAAGATATTTACAAGTTAATAGAGTATGATCTAAGAAGATTTGGACTTAATGATCGTGGCCTATTCAGACATCTGCATAATAAAGCAATTCCATTGTGGACTAGTATTCCTGGAGTAACATCACAGATTGATTTACATATGTCACCTGGTATTAATTGGGAATTAATTAACTCAAATATATGATTACAGTATACTCTCCAAGAATTCATAATCTGGGTGACTTTTCCCATTGTTTACCTGCACTGTCCGGTTTATATAAAAAAACTGGAGAGAAGATGTCATTTGGTATAGGAGATCAATTACAGATATTTAAAGGTATAAAAGATTTATTACTTTATCAGGATATGTTTGATGATGTGTTTTTTATGCACGAAAAGCCATCATGTGAAAAATGGATCATTGCCGACGATCATGGTAAAGATCCGGATATCATTGTAAGTGCTAGAGCTTCTCACAGATACACTAGTTATTTCAATGACAAATATGACTTAGATGTTGAAATAGATAATGATTTTGATTTGTATGTTCCACAATTTGAAGAAATGGATTATCTAGATGACAAAATAATATTAGGTGATCGATGGTCTCCATCCGAATGTCCAAATCTTGACATCAGAAGACAACATGGGGTGTTAAAAAATAGTGGAAAATTTGATGGTGAACAGTTCCATTATCTTGACTATTCCGACAATTTAGTGTATAATTGTTCTTTGATAAAATACAATTCGAATCCTTTCTACACAACTTTTACAGGAATCGGAATATTATCCGATTTGATGCACAAAGAAACGCACGTTATGTGGGACGACGATATGAAAATTTGGGATGGTAAACCTATAGATTTCGATTTTGATTTACATTATTCCAAAAACAGAAGTAGTCACTTTCATTATATAAGAAGTTATGAATGGAAATAATATGAGTTTATCATTATCATGCGTAGATACATTGAATTATGAAAAATCTCTACATGCAATTAAAAGATCTGTAGAGACACTTACACAAAAAACTTTTGTGGATAGAATATATTGGTATAGCGATAAACCTATTGTTGATCACATATATGGAGTTCCTGTGACTTATGTGAAAATTGGCACAATGTCTGGTCAATTGGATTATTCGTATGTAACTCTGAAGATATGTCCTAGAGTTTGTACGCAAGATTATGATATCGTTGTGCAGTGGGACGGTTATGCTGTTAATCCTGAAGCATGGACTGATGACTTCTTTAAATACGATTACATTGGTGCAACATGGGATGATGGTCAAGTTGGAAACGGTGGATTTTCTTGGAGATCCAGAAAACTATACGATGCTTTCATGAAAGTGGATATAAAACATGATTATAAACAATTCACATCAGAATTAGTCGATAAACCAATGTATGCGGGTGAAGATAAGAGTGGAAAATTCATTCCAGAAGATGTGGTGATTTGCAGATTATACAAGGAACAGTTCGAAAAAGAGTTCGGTATCAAATATGCACCAACAGAAATCGCAGACAGATTTAGTATAGAAAATCATTCATATATATCTCCATGGACAGGAAAACCAAACCCTTGGGTCGGAAAGAGTTTGGGATTTCATGGAAAATATGGTATTCTAAGTTTATATAATTTGTGAGGAGATAAGATGAAAATTTTTATTACTGGTATTGCAGGATTCTTGGGTAGTCATCTTGCAGACAGGATGTTGGAATTAGGACATGAAGTTGCGGGTAACGACACACTCATTGGTGGATATCTGGTTAATGTTCCTGAGCAGGCAACATTCTATGAGATCGATTGTTGTGATTTAGACGCAATGTCAGAAGCAATGAAAGGCAGTGATGTGGTAATTCATGCAGCTGCAACTGCTCATGAAGGTCTTTCTGTTTTTAGTCCCAGTTTCATCACAAAGAATATCTTTGAAGCTTCTGTTGCAACCATTTCTGCTGCAATTCAGAATAAGGTGAAGAGATTCGTATACTGTTCTTCGATGGCTCGTTATGGAAATATCATCATTCCATTTTATGAATCTGATACGCCAAAACCTAATGATCCATATGGTGTTGCTAAACTTGCAGGTGAAGAAGTTTTGCGTCTGTTGTGTGATACTCATGGCATGGAATGGAATATTGCTGTGCCACATAACATCGTCGGTGCTCGTCAACGATATGATGATCCTTTCCGTAACGTTATGAGTATCATGATTAATCGTAATCTACAAGGAAAACCATCTATAATTTATGGTGATGGATTACAGACTCGCTGTTTTTCGCATGTTGATGATTGTGTCTTCTGTCTTGAAAAGTTGGCATTAGATCCTACTGTTGTTAGAGAAGTCATCAATATTGGTCCGGATGAAGGTATTGTTACAATTAAGGATCTTGCAGAGATCATTGCAGAAGAACTTGACTTCAAAGATCCTCCGTTGTTCTTACCTGATCGTCCAAGAGAAGTTAAACATGCTTCTTGTTCGGCACAAAAGGCTATTGATATTCTCGGTTACAGTCAAACAGTAGATATTCGTAGATGTGTTCGTGAAACTATTGAATACATCAGAGAACATGGAGTAAAGGAATTTGATTACTCTTATCCGCTCGAGATTGTAACAGATCTGACACCGACAACTTGGAAAGATCGGACTATGTAATGACAATTAAAGTATTTGTTCATGCCACAGATATTACAGGTGATATCGACATTACATTAGAACAAATCGAATTGTTGAAAACTTCAGGTTTACTTGATAAGTCTGAGGTTATTCTTTGTTCACATTATAATGAAGATAACTACAAAGATTTGATTCATTATCTAAGTTATTATTCATCTAATAATAAATTCAGACATTTTGATGATTCATATAAAGAGTGGTATGAATATACCACTTGTCTGGAACTACAGAAAGAATGTAATGAATCTTCAAATGAATTCTACGCACTTTATATACACAATAAAGGAGCATTTACTAGAACCTCAGGTAATTATAACTGGAGAAAGTATATGCAGTATTTTTGTGTGGAGAAGTGGAAAGAATGTGTACAGAAATTGGATGAAGGATATGACACTTGTGGTGCGGCATTTTTAACTGCCGAACCTATACATCCATATTATGCAGGAAACTTCTTTTGGGCAAAAAGTTCATATATCAACAGATGCAAAAGACTATTAACTCCAATAGAAAACGATTTCAAAGATCAGTTTGGTCATGGTTATAGTCTCAGATTTGATTTAGAAATTTGGCACGGAAGTGGTAATCCCAAATGGTATGATATGAATCCCGGAGAAAGAGGCAGATGGTATTTGTCACCAGAAACTTATAGACAATAAAGGTAATATATGAAAGATTTGATTGAAAAACATTTGAATAGTGATGATGTAACTATTAAAACTGATCTGTGTAGGTTGTATGATAAGTATGGTTCTGACAAGAGTACTTGGCACAATTATTCTCAATTGTACAAGAAATTATTTGAGAAGTATGCCGATAAAGAGATCAACTTTCTAGAGATTGGTTTAGGAACAAACAACATTGATGTTCCTTCCAATATGGGAGTTAACGGTTCACCGGGCGCATCTCTGTATGCGGTATCTGACCTATACAGTAAGTGGAATATTGTTGGACTTGATGTTGATACCAGAGTTCTATTCCAGGCGGCCGCCAAGAGAATTTCTACTTTCTATGTTAATCAATTAGAAAAAGATACAATTCAAGATTTGTGGAAAACACAATTTCCTGAACAAACATTTGATATCATTATTGATGATGGATTACATGAATTTGAAGCCAACAAGATTTTCTTTGATAATGCTTTCAGTAAATTGTCGGATGATGGAATCTATATCATTGAAGATATTTTAAATGAACAAATGGAATTATTCAAAAGTTTGTTCGATTCTGTTGAGTGTGACTATTATCTTTTCAATTTACCGTATCAATTGAACAAGAAAGATAACAATCTGGCCGTCATCACACATAATAAGTGCGATTACAAATATTATTCTCCTCTAAAAACTGAAGAGAATCTGTGGACATATAAAACAATTTAAGGGGTGTGTATGAATTATCCTATTAGTGCAGTTTCATCATTCATTATAGATAGTCTTGTAAGAAAAGTTGGAGAATCACCTGATGGTTGTTTTGTTGAAGTTGGTGTGTATAAGGGTGGTACAGCCGCAAGAATGACCGAAATTGCTCAAGAACAAGGAAGAGAAATATTCTTGTATGATACTTTTGAAGGAATACCATTCAAAGACGATATCGATTCTCATCCTGTGGGTGATTTTGGTGATGCCGATTATGAAACTGTTAAAAGTATTCTTCCATATGCTAATGTGATCAAGGGTATTTTTCCTGATAGTGTTGTGGAGATGCCCCCCATAGCTTTCGCACATATTGATGTGGATCAATACAAGTCGTATATTGATTGTATTGATTATCTAGCACCACTAATGGTTAAGGGTGGAATAATGTGGTTTGATGATTATCCACTAGAAGGTGCAAGAAAAGCAATATTGGAAAAATTCTCAAAAGATCAATTGATTCTGGCTGATTGTGGCCACGATCAATATTATGTGGTGTTCTAGTAATATAAATACACTTATAAGTAACCATAGTGTGTTGCAATATTCAAGGGTATTTTAATGAAGTCATTTTCGCATTATTTACAGGAAACCTCTGTCTATGATAATCTGGGCGGATCCAGAGGTCATTACAGACATCCTGAAGAGTTATTTTTAGATCACGGCAAAGAAGGTGCAGTTGCTGCACACAAACTTCTACACGATACTGCTAACAATCGTCACCCTTTACAAAAGAAGGGTGACGGATCTCTCGCGTTTCACATTCTCACTAATGTACAAGGCAATAAAGGTGTTGCTACAAAGTCAATTGACAATAAAGAACCTAAGATCAATTACACACATGATGACATCGAAAAGAATCATGGTCATGCACCAGGATTAGCATCAAAATTACATGCGTTGTTGGATAACGCACATAAAATATCTGGTAGCAATAGACATGTTTCGGGAGAGTTTCTTTTCACCCCGGATGAAGTGGAACATAAGAATGGTCAAGCAGCATTCAAACCAAACACGATTAAAAATATTGTATCTGATGACGCAGAATCAACAAGAATAAAAAACGCTAAAGTTGGCGTTGCTATGCATAGTGCTTTTGATGAAAGGGGAAATCGTCTACCTCTACAAAGTGGTGATATTGCTCAACACCCGGATGTTTACAACATGGATCTTTCTGCACCCAAGATTCAGAAGACTCCGGAAACATCCAAGCATTTGAAGAATCTTTCCGATATCATCAGAAGAACACCGCAACAATCTTTTGAATATGTTAGTCAACCGCATATTAGAGATCACTTCAAGACATATATTAATAATACTGTAAGAAATGGATCTACACCAAATGCAAAAGATTTTATTCAGCATGTGGCAGAGACTCATCAGAAAGCAATAGATAAGGTAAAGACTGACAAATCAAAACAACAAAAGACTGCTGCAAGAGATGCGGAACTTTCTGATATTGTTAAAAATCAAAAACATGTAAATAATGCAATGGATGTACACCTTGCAACTGTTGCTGCCAAAGATCATTTAGTTGATCTTGTCAATAAGCATGATTCTACAAGTAAAATTACTCATCATCTAGAAAATCAAGACGGATCATATAGACAAACTGGAGCAGAAGGTTGGACTTTTGATTCTCCCGAACATCCCACGATCAATACATTGAAGTTGGTCAATCGTGGAGATTTCAGTAGAAACAACTTCAATATGAACGCAAGATTTCGAAAACCAGTCACAGAATCACTTTTTGCAATAACACTCAATGAGTCACTAACAAATTACAAACCACAAAGCAATCATGCGGTGTTGACTTTTGGTAGATTTTCTCCTCCGCATAAGGAGCACAGTCATCTTGTTGATGCAGTAACAGATCATGCGGCAGAGATTGGTGGCGATCCTCATGTATTTGTTAGTCATTCTCACGACAAAGACAAAAATCCATTGACAGGAAATGAAAAAGTTGCTGTTCTGAGACAAGCACATCCAGACCAAAAACATATTTTCCACACATCATCAAAGGAGTCTCCTAGTATATTCCATTCTCTTGCAAACTTACATGCAAAAGGATATAAACACGCAACGGTAGTTCTTGGTGATGATCGTGTTGAACAAATGAAGAATAGTCTTCATTCTTATAACGGACAATTCGATAAACATGGTAGAGGATATAAATTCGACTCCATCAATGTTATGACCAGACACGATCAGAATAATATGAGAGATGCGTCTGGTAGAGATGGAGTTCACGCTTCCGATGTTAGAAAAGCTGCAAGGGAAGGTGATATTGATTTGGTTAAATCACAACTCCATCCAAATCTCAGTATGGGTATGGTTCGCTCCATTGTGAAGAGAATTCAGCAGAGAACTAAAAAGTAAATGAAAAATTTAAAAGATTTCATCAATGTAATATCACATAATAAGAACAAAAGTTCCATATTTGGTGAAAACAAAGCCATCTTCGTCTCTGGTGGACCAGGATCAGGTAAGGATGTAATTATCAGAGAGATTCTATCTCATGTTGATATTACAGAAGTAAATCATATGCAAGCTTATAATTATCTTGCAGATAAAAAAAGAATGTTTGAGAGGAGTAATGATTTTCGCAGGGAAACTATCAGAAATCATTATCCACTAATAATCAATGCTCCTGCTGATGACTTTGGAAGAATTTCTTACATAAAAGAAGAACTCGAAGAGTTCGGTTATAATACCTTAATGATTTTTGTTAATACCACAAATCTTGTTAGTAGAAGTAGAAATGAAAAGTTGTCAAGAATGATGTATGAGTCGCTGCGTCATAGTAAATGGACACAATCACAAAATAATAAATCGATATATAAGGAAAATTTTGAAAACTACATCCAAATTGATAACAATCAATCTTTGGGACAAATAGAAGAAGATATCGAATTAACTTATAAGAAAATTAACAAGTTTTTTGTTTCGGAAGCATCCAAACCTGTATTGATTAAGTTGAATCAAAATAAAGCTGATGGACCATGTGACGTTATTCCAGACAATCGTGGTGGTGAATCGAAACACGGTGATGAGATTAAGGGTAACGAAGCACCACGAAAGAATCCATCTAAAACTTACACATTTAAAACATATAGTGAAGGTCAAGATCCTAAAATGGTGGTTTCTCCAAAACCTAAAGATACCAATTTCTCGAAAGATAAAGAAGTCACTAAGAAAAAAGGATTAAAAGATTCACCCACAGTCAATCAACGACTTAGAAATGTTGACGGTGTTGGTCCACAGTTTGATACTAGACAACAGGGAACTGTTTATCCCATGTCGGGTCTTGGTGATGTAACATATAGAGAAAATACAGATTTCAGATCATTTAGAAATAAACTGAAAGAAGCTATAGATGATCCCGGGGCCTCAGATATGGGAGTTGGTGGAGTTCTAGGAGGATCAACCAACAAAGAACCTATGCAGTCTTATAACGATCAAGATAAAAAAATTGGTATAAAAATAACAAAAAAAGGTAAAAAAAATGTTTAATAGTATATTTACGAAAAAAGATCCTGTTGCTGATGTTGTTTCAAAAATTATTGAAGAAGGTAATGTGAACGACGACCATTTCAGTAAGCAGTCACAAAAGATGCAAGATGCTATCAATTTACATCTTCGCAAGGGAAAGAATTATGATGATGCTGTTGCAGCTGCAAAAAAACATGTCAAAGAATCTTGGGACGACGATGAAGATGATGATGTCAAGAGAGCTGATGCAGAATTGAAGAGAATGAAAGCAAAGCCAATTCATGCAGACAAGAAAACTGATCCAGATAAGGAAATTGGTAAACTCGCAAAGAAGACTCCAAAGGAAGTTGATGAAGCAGTAAGTGCAAAGAGTGCTATTGACGACATACAGAAAACACTTAATGATCCTAAAGAAATGTCCAAACTTAAAGGAGAACCTAAGAAGTGGACTGGTCCTAAAAAGGGAGATTATGGATATCCACATGCCGCTGGTCATGGAATGGGTTCAAGTTATGGTTGCAAGAAAGAAGAAGCAGACCAGATTGATGAAATTTCTGGTGACCTTGCTCTTAAATATAAGAATAAAGCTTTAGGTGGAAAATCAATTGACGATGTTTCTCCTAAAAGACAAAAGGGTGTGACATTAGCACATAGAAAAGTTTCACAATCAATTACCAATGTCCCAGGTAGACATGCAAAGGTTGCTGCTACATGGAAAGAAGAAGTTGACCAGATTGATGAACTGAGTAAAAACACTCTTGGTAGTTATGTCAAGAAATCTTCTGATGCTGCGGATAAACATTTGAAATTAGCGAATTCGGCC